>Ga0307477_10000962_pt1 | contig 26682 bp, 21 predicted proteins | sample atmos_gasesECM2C_FD_203316 | JGI IMG/M metagenome (GOLD analysis project Ga0307477, IMG submission 203316) | Hardwood forest soil microbial communities from Morgan-Monroe State Forest, Indiana, United States - atmos_gasesECM2C_515 | ecosystem: Environmental > Terrestrial > Soil > Temperate...
ATTTCAGGAGTCGGACATTGCCGCTCCGGCGCTATGACCGAGGCGAAGCAAGGACAGGATCAACTCGAGGCACCCTACGGTTCCCTAATCCCGGGCCGAAGGATGCTCAGTCCTGTTTAGATGCGCTACCTGACCGGGCAGGGCTTAGATGACGGAGTGCGAGCGGCTGTTCTGGCGGCGATGGCCATGGTGTTGGTGGCGTGCGGAGGCTCTTCTATATCAGCGAGCACGCCCACAAGTGCCCTCCTGCGGATCAACAACCTGCCTAGTGGGTGGATCGTTGACCAGGCTCTCCTCGTCGACTCATCCCCACCGTGTGTGAAGGCGGCTAAGTCTCCGCTCGAGGGCCAGGCGTGGGCAGAAGCCGCTTTCGCCGGAGAGGAGGATCACCTCGCTTCCCTCATTGAGCGGGTAGTCGTGCTACCTCCAGCCAACCGCCCAGCCCGATTCTCCGAAGTCGTGCGCCACTACGCAGCCTGTAATGGCACAAGTTGGGTCAGAGGAGCCGACAGGTTTGGGTTGTCGGTCGAAACTCGTACCGTCCGTCCCCCGCCGGGCACACAGCTCGCTAGTTTCGCAGTCGTTATCGCTTCGCCTTCGGCCAACGTCCGACCAAACCCGTACCTAGGCTTCGTGGACTTTGCCTTGGTGGGCAACAGGGTGGTCGAGTTGACGATGGCTTTCGCCGGCATCCCCGTCGATGCTCCAACATTCGATTCGCTGGCGCTGACAGCTATCTCGAGGGCGAGCTAGCTTCATCAAGCCCACCGAACTTCCGCTGGGTCAAGCTCTGGCGGTGGGCGCAGGGGTCGGTGGGCGCAGGGGGACTCGAACCCTCGACCTCAGCCGTGTGAAGGCTGCGCTCTAACCAACTGAGCTATGCGCCCGACCGGCTGATGCTACTCGTCCATGCGCGGCGCCCAGTGTGTGTCAGGAGCCGATCGGAGCCAACTGGTCGAAGCCGACGGCCGCCTCGAGAGCGGCGGCCGAGCGGATCACGACGAGATCGGCGTGCTGCGGGCCCACGAGCTGGAGCCCCACTGGAAGGCCGGTAGCGCTGAGCCCTGCGCACACCGACGCCGCCGGGGAGCGGGTCATGTTGAACGGGTAGGTGAAACGCACCCAGTTGGGTTCAGTCTCGCCGTTGATCATTCCCGATCCCTCCAAGGCGCATGGCGGGGGAAGAGCAGCACACGTCGGCGTCACCAGTAGACGTACGTCGTGGAAGAGCTCTACGAGCTCGAGGTTCAGCCGATGGCACGCGTCGAGAGCCTCCACCACGTCCACCGCCGAGACGTTCTCCCTGGCCCACTCCACCTGCGCAGCGAGCAGGGGGTCCACCCCGGCCCACTCCTTCGAGCCGACGTAGCGCCCGAGTGTTCGAGTGTTGTAGGCGAGCACGAGGGTGAGCCAGTCGCGCACCGGGTCTTCGTCGAAGACGGAGTCCACCTCCACAATCTCCGTACCGAGTGACTCCATGAGCCTGACCGCGCGCTCGCAGATCGCGAGCACCTCCTTGTCGAGGGGGGCGTATCCGAGCGTCGGGGACCAGGCGATCTTGTTCGGGGCTTTGGCCCCGTCCAGCGCCGCGAGCCAGGAGGCCTCGGGACGAGGAAGCGAGCTCAGGTCCGTGGGCTCCGGGCTCACGGTGATGTCGAGCACCTTCACTACGTCCTCGAGGCGCCGCGCCATCGGCGCCTTAGTAGACAGGAAGTGCCAGCCCGGCGGCTCCTCCCCGCCCGATGGAACACGCCCGAACGACGGCTTCACACCGGAGAGGCCGCAGCAAGAGGCCGGGATCCGCACGGAGCCGCCGCCGTCGGAGCCCGTCGCAAGGGGCACCATCCCCGAGGCGAGCGCGGCTGCACTCCCCCCCGAGGAGCCTCCCGGGCTGTGGTCTGTGTCCCAGGGGTTGCACGTCGCCCCGAAGACGGCGTTGACCGTATCGGCCTTCCACCCGAGCTCGGGAGTATTGGTCTTTCCGACAACCACGCAGCCCGCGGCCTTCATGCGTGCGACCAACGCCGAGTCCTTGGACGCAGGCGCATGCCCGGCGTAGAGCGTCGACCCCATCGTCGTCACGAACCCGGCCGCGTCCTCGAGGTCCTTGACTCCGATTGGCACCCCAGCCAGAGGCCCGGGGTCACCGCCCGAGGCCACCTTGTCGTCGATCTTCCTCGCGGCATCGAGCGCCGCCTCCGCGTCGACGGCCACGAAGGCGTTTAGCACCGGGTTGAGCGCCTCGATTCTTTCGAGCGCGTGGGCGACGACTTCGCGGGCGGCGAGCTTCCCGGACCGAACCTCGCCCGCCAGCTCCGACAAAGACGTCCGGCGGAAGTCCACGGCCCAGGCGTAGCACGCCAGGGCCGCTTCGTGCATGGAGCAGCCCTGAGTAGCCTGGAGCGGTGGGTGACGACGAGAACGGCAAGGCCCGAGGCGCGGCGCCGAAGCTGACCTTGGGCCAGCGCATCCTGACAGCGCTGCCAAACCTCGACCGCCAGAGACAGTCGCCCGCAGGTACGCGCAGACCGCCCGCAGCGCGACGGCCGACCGAAGATACGCCCGCCGGCGATGAGGCCGCGAGCGCTCCGGCGAGCGCCGGGAGCAGGACAGCCCGGGGAGCCAAGGCCGGCGCGCGGACAGGGATCAAGCCCTGGGGCCAGGCGGGCACCGAGACCGAGGAGCGCAACGCGGCCGGGACGAGCGAGGCGGACGACCACGAGGTGATAGAGCCCGACGAGGTCGTCTCCTCCGAGGGCGCCCGAGCCGGATCCGGCACGCGGCCCGCCCGGCCACGCGAACCGGCCCGCCGGGCAACTGGCGCCGGACAGCAAGGGCGAAGGCCCGATCCCATCGCGGACATGAGCAACGAGGAGCTCACCTACTCCATCAAACGGATCGACGACCGCGAGCGCACCTATGCGATGTTCGCCGGTCCCCTCGGGGCCGCCATCGGGATCGTGCTCACCATCGCCGCCATCCACTACAACCCTCCGCTGCACCACAAAGGGCACGTCGCCAACAGCGTCACCGAGCTCTACGGCGTGGCGAGGGTGGTGCTCGGCGCAGTCGTGCTGCTCACGGCCATCACGCGCCGTCGCTCGCTCGTCGCGTTCGCCCTCCTGTTCCTCGGGACCGCCGAGGGCTTCCCGTTCGCATTGCTGTTCTGGGGTCTCGGTGGCTGGATGATCTGGAGGGTGTTCCGCTACCAGAAAGCGCTCACCGCCCGAGGTGTGGCGCCCCAGCGTGGCCGCGCGTCTCAGGGCCCCAGGGTGGCAGCCCGCACAGGGGCCTCGGACGCGCGTCAGCGTGTTCAATCCCGCCAGGCAGCACGGTCTTCGCGACGAAAGAGACAACCCGAGCCGGCCGGGCCCCCTGCGTCGAAGCGCTACACGCCGCCCAAGCCGCCGCGCCCGCGCCCGCCGGCGCCCTCCTGACCTTCGACGAGCAGCGCCGAACGCAACAAGCGCAGGATCTCCTGGCGTCGACGGACCAGCGAGCGCGCCGTGGGTTCCTCTCCCAGTGCGCGAAGCACCTCCACCTCGGTGATCATCCCCACGACCGTGGAGTAGATCGCCAACAGCAGCAGGCGCGGCTCATGCCTGCGCATGTGACCCGCGTCCATCTCGGACTCCAAGAACGCAGAGGCGCGTTCTACGAGAGGTTCGAGTGCCAGCATCAGCTGCGTCGCCGCGGGAGGGCCGAGCCGCCCCACCTCGCGCACGAGGCCGAGCACCTCTGGGCGGCGTGCGGCGAGCCGGAAGACCGAGCGCACCACCGACTCGACTCGCGGCCAGCCGCTCCCCGCTCGCTCGAGCGACTCCTCCAGGGCTCCGGCCAGCTCCGCCGCCGAGCGTGCGATGAGGGCCTCGAGCAGCGCCTCCTTGGACGGAAACCAGTAGAGGATCGACTGCTTCCGCAGCCCCAAGCCGTCGGCCAGGGAGTCGAGCGAGGTGGCCTCGTAACCCCTTGACCCGAAGGAGACGAGGGCCGCGTCGAGGATCCTGTCCGCTGTCTCGCCCCTGGGACCTCTCGCCTCCCGGCGCCCGCTCGACCTCGTCACCTACCATATGGTAGACAAATTGCGTGACCGCCACGACGGCGCCGCCTACGCCGCTGCCGCCCATCGCGTCCGCCCTCGCCGGCAAGCGGATCTTCGTGACGGGGGCGACGGGGTTCCTCGGGACCGCTCTGGTGGAGCGCCTCCTGCGGCGCGTCCCGGATTGCTCGGTGGTCGTGCTCGTGCGACCGGGTCGCCGGGCCTCAGCGGCTGAGAGGGCGCAGCGCGAGATCCTGCGAAACGACTGTTTCGACCGCCTGCGCGAGGAACTCGGCGAGAGCTTCGACTCTGTCACCGAGCGCAGGTTGGTGGCGGTGGCCGGCGACGTGGGCGCCGAGGGCCTCGGCCTCGACGAAGACGGGACACGGCTTCTCGCAGGCTGCGACGTGGTGGTGCACTGCGCGGCCACCGTCGCCTTCGACGCTCCGCTCGACACGACGATCGAGGTCAACCTGCTCGGGCCTTCGCGAGTCGCAGCCGCAATCGAAGCGGCCGCAGCGCAGGAAGCACAGGCCCGCGCGGGCCGCGCACCCTGTCACCTCGTCACGGTGTCGACCGCCTACGTGGCGGGCACCCATCAGGGCGACGCCGCCGAGATCCTCTTTACCGACGCCGTACGCTCGGGCGCGCGGACGCGCACCCACACCACGGTCACCACCGAAGTCGACATCGAGGCCGAGGTGGACCACGCCAGACGGCTTCGCGCGGACCTGGAGGCCGAGTCTCGTAGGCCCGCACGCCTGGCGCGTCTCACCAAAGCGGCGCGCGCGGAGCTCGGCTCGGCTGGCACCCACCTGCTCGCCGAGCGCGCCGAGAAGCTACGCGACGAGTGGGTGCGCGAGCAGCTGGTCGAGGCCGGTCGTGCTCGGGCGCAGTCGCTCGGCTGGCCGGACGCCTACGCGTTCACCAAGGCGCTCGGCGAGCGCCTCCTCGTGACGGACCACCCGGAGGTGCCCACCACGGTCGTGAGGCCCTCGATCATCGAGTCCGCGCTCTCCGAGCCCCGCCCGGGATGGATTCGGGGGTTCCGAATGGCGGAGCCGATCATCATCTCCTACGCCCGGGGGCTGCTGCGAGAGTTCCCGGGGATCCAGGAGGGAGTCGTCGACGTCATCCCCGTCGACCTCGTCGTCGCGGCCATCCTCGCCGTGGCGGCGGCGGGCCCGGGTGCCGGCACGAAGAGCGTGTACCACGTGGCCTCGAGCGTGAAGAACCCCCTCCTCTACGGCCAGCTCCAGGGGCTCATCCAAGCCTGGTTCACCACCCACCCGGTCTACGACTCCGACGGCCAGCCGATCGTTGTCCCCGAATGGTCCTTCCCCGGCCACGGCCGCGTGCAACGCCAGCTCCAGCGCGCCACCAAGGCGCTGTCGCTCGCCGAACGACTGCTGGGATCGCTCCCGGTGCGCGGCGAGCGCGCGGATCTCGCCGCGCGCGTCGAGGAGCGCCGCACCCAGGCCGAGCGCGCCCTTGGCTACGTCGAGCTCTACGGCTCCTACACCGAGACCGAGGCCCGCTTCAGGATCGACCACCTGATGGAGCTCTGGAACCGCGTCGAATCTTCGGACCGCGACATCTTCTGCTTCGATCCGGGGGTGATCGACTGGGACCACTACGTGAACGACATACACCTCCCGTCGATCGTCGAGCACGCCCGCGTGCGAACCACGCCCGGGCGCTCGACCACCCCCAACCGCTCCGAGCGCGCCAGACGAGCGATCCTCTCCCCGGAGCGGCACTTGGCAGCCTTCGACCTCGAGAACACGCTCGTCGCGTCCAACGTCGTCGAGTCCTACTCGTGGCTCGCCGGCCGCCACCTGCCCATGACCGAGCGTGCCGCGCTTAGCGCCCGCATCCTCCGGGAAGCGCCGCGGCTTCTCGCGCTCGACCGGCGCGACCGGGGCGACTTCCTGAGGAGCTTCTACCGCCGTTACGAGGGAGCCCCCGCGTCGATGCTTCGAGAGGACTCGGTGGAGCTGTTCCACCATCTGCTGCTCACCAAGTCCTTCCCGGCCGGCATGGCGCGCGTCCGCGCGCACCGCGCTCTCGGCCACCGAACGGTGCTCATCACCGGGGCCCTCGACTTCGTGGTCGATCCCCTCCGCCCCCTCTTCGACGAAGTGGTGTGCGCGGCGCTGGGGGTCGACGGCGACGGGCGGCTCACCGGGCGCCTCGACCGGCTCCCCCCCACCGGCGAGGCGAGGGCGCTCGTCCTGGCCGAGTACGCCGAGCGCGAGGGCCTGGACCTCGCGGAGTCGGTGGCGTACGCGGACTCGGCCTCGGACCTGCCGCTGCTCGAGTGCGTCGGCTTCCCGGTGGCTGTCAACCCCGAGGCACGTCTCGCGGCGATAGCCCGCCGCCGCGGCTGGCACACCGAGCATTGGGAGACCGCAGGCGGCTCCGCCAGGCCGATCCTGCCGATCGGACCGGTCGACCACGGCGTGTCGCGCTGGTGGGAGCGGATCGACCGGCTTCGCGAAGGGGTGCGATGAGAACTCTCATATTCGAACGAAACCTGGCGCGCTTCGCGGCATCGCGGGTCGCATCGAGCCTCGCCGGGTCCGGGCGCGCGGCGCGCGTCAGCCCGCTGCGTCTCACCGACTCCGAGCCCCCTCCCCTGCCGGGACCAGGGTGGTACCGGGTGCGCCCCCTGCTCGCAGGTATCTGCGGCTCCGACCTGGCCACCGTGGACGGGCGCAGCTCGAGGTACTTCGAGGACCTGGTCAGCTTCCCGTTCGTGCCGGGCCACGAGGTCGTGGGCGAGCTGGAGGAACCGGCGGGCGCCAGGGTCGTGGTCCAGGCGGTGATCGGCTGTGTGGCACGCGGCATCGAGCCGCCCTGCGAGGCGTGCGCCGAGGGGCGCGTCGGGGGCTGCGAGCGTGTCGCCTTCGGGCACCTCTCCCCCGGTATTCAGATCGGCTACTGCTCCGATACCGGCGGCGGGTGGTCGGCCGCCGGCCTCGTGGCCCACGAGTCACAGCTGCACGCGGTCGCCGACGACATGGGCGACGAGGAAGCCGTGATGATCGAGCCGACCGCGTGTGCCGTCCACGCCGCGTTGGCGTCGAAGGTCGAACCGGGTGACACGGTGGCGGTGCTCGGTGCGGGCACGCTCGGGCTCACGACCCTCGCCGCGCTCCGGTCGCTCACCGAGCCGGGGAGCCTCTTCGCGGGAGCGAAGCACGAGCACCAACGACGCTGGGCGCGTGAGCTCGGGGCAGACGCGGTCTTGCCTCCCGACCAGCTCGGGCGCGCGGTGAGACGGCGGTCGCGCTCTCTCACCGTGTCGGAGCGATCGAGGCAGCTGACCGGCGGCGCAGACGTGGTCGTCGACTGCGTCGGCAGCACCGAGTCGTTGGCAGAGGCGCTCGCGATGGTGCGGCCACGGGGCCGCGTCGTGCTGGTGGGCATGCCTGGTAAGTCCAAGGTGGACCTCGCATCGCTTTGGCACCGCGAGGTGGTCCTCACAGCTGCCTACGCATACGGCGTAGAGCAGGTCGCAGGTCGCAGCGTGAGCAGCTTCGAGCTGGCGGCCGGTGTCGTGTCCGAGTACCGGCTCGGCCGGCTGGTCTCGGCGCTCTACCCGCTCGAGCGCTTCGAGGAGGCCTTGGAGCACGCAGGGGCAGCGGGCAGCCGGGGAGCGGTCAAGATCGCCTTCGACCTGAGACGCAAGGGGTCGGCGAGATGAGCCCCAGGCCTGGGTTCGTCCTCGAAGTGGACGGCTCGACTCCTCCGACCCTGTTCTGGCACGGAGAGGGCTTCCGCCTGGAGCGCCTGCCGGTCGGCAGCCGGGTGCTCTACGCGCCCGAGCCGTTCGACGCGCTGGAGGACCCGATGGCGGCCATCCGCCGCGCCCTCGAGAACCCGCTCGGCGGGTCCGAGCCTCTTCGGGCGCTGCTCCGTCCGGGCATGCGTCTCACCATCGCCTTCGACGACGTGTCGCTACCGCTTCCGCCAATGCGCCGCCCCGACAACCGGCAGCTCGTGATCGAGCAGGTCCTGGACCTCGCGGCCGAGGCGGGAGTGGACGACGTGGTGCTGATCGCCGCGCTCTCGTTGCACCGGCGGATGACCGAGGCCGAGCTGCGTCACGCGCTCGGAGACCGCATCTACGACGCGTTCGAACCGCACGGGCTCCTCACTCAGCACGACGCGGAGGACCCGTCCAACCTGGTGCACCTTGGAGCGACCGAGTTGGGTGAGGACGTCGAGATCAACCGGCGCGCGGCCGAGTCGGACCTCCTCGTGTACGTGAACATCAACCTCGTCGCCATGGACGGAGGCCACAAGTCGGTGGCCACCGGTCTCGCCAGCTACCGCAGCCTGCGTCACCACCACAACGCCCGCACGATGGCTCGCAGCCGCTCCTTCATGGACCAGCACCGCTCGGAGCTGCACTCCTCCAACTGGCGCATGGGCCGGGTCATCCGCGACAGCGGGGTGAAGGTGTTCCAGATCGAGACCACGCTCAACACCGACACCTTCCCGGAGCAATTCCGTTTTCTGCAGAGGCGGGAGTGGGAGTGGTCACTCGCAGACCGCGCCGGGTTCCTCGCCACGTCCAAGGCTCTGTCGCGCACCCCGGACCGCGTGGCGAGGTCGATTCTCCACGGTGTGCGCTCCCCCCATCGCATGACCTCCGTGCAAGCGGGCGAGGTGGAGGCCGTGCACGCCCGCACGACCGAGAACGTCTACGCGCAGCAACTCGTGGAGATCGAGGGTCAGGCCGACGTGCTCACGATGGGGCTCCCCTACATCTGCCCCTACAACGTCAATTCCATCATGAACCCGGTGCTGGTGGCCTGCCTCGGTCTCGGATACTTCTTCAACCTCTACAGGGGGGAGCCATTGGTGCGCGAGGGAGGCGTGGTGATCATGAGCCACCCCACCCCGTGGTCGTTCCACCCTGGGCACCACCCGAGCTACATCGACTTCTTCGAGCAGGTGCTCGCCGACACGACAGATCCCGCGCAGATCGGCAAGTACGAGGAGGCCTACGCCACCGATCCCTGGTACGTGCACCTCTACCGCACCGGCCACGCGTACCACGGCGTGCACCCGTTCTACATGTGGTACTGGTGCGCGCACGCACTCGAGCACCTGGGTGCGGTCATCGTTCTCGGCGGGGATCGCGCCGCCGTGCGCAGGCTCGGCTTCAAACCGGCTTCCTCCATGGCCGACGCCTTGGAGATGGCTTCCGATGTCGTCGGCCGCGATCCGTCGGTGACGCATTTGCATACGCCGCCGCTGCTCATGGCTCAGGTGAAGTGATGGCCCTTGCCTCGGTGCTGCGCAGGAGATGGCCATCGGCGGGGCGGTCGTTTCCGTGGTCCGCGCCCAACTGGCCACAGACCCTCTCGCGCCCTGAGCCCGAGCGAGAGCTCGGCCTCGACTACCCCACCGAATGGGCACGGCGCTACCCGGCGCGCCTCGTGCGAGCGGTCCTCCTCGACAACGTGACGCGCCCTCTCACTCACCTCGTGGCCTCTCCCGAGGTCCGCGGCGAGGAGGTGCTCGAGCTCGTCGAGCCTCCGGTCATCTTCTTCGCCAACCACGCGAGCCACATCGACACGCCGCTGTTGCTCTCGGTGCTTCCCCCGCGCTTCAGGCACCGCACCGCGGTCGCAGCGGCGGCCGACCACTTCTTCGACCGCCGCTGGAAGGCGCACCTGTGGTCGTTGACCCTGGCCGCAGTACCCATCGAGCGCCAACGGGTGAACCGAAGGTCGGCCGAGCTTGCCGCCGATCTGATCGAGGACGGCTGGAACCTCGTGATCTACCCGGAGGGCGGTCGGTCTGCGGACGGCTGGTTCGGGGAGTTCCACGTCGGGAGCGCGCTTCCGGCGGTGCGCACCGGATGTCGCGTGGTACCAGTGCACATCGAAGGCACCTACCGCGTGCTCCCGCGCGACGGCAACCGCCTTCACAGGAGCCCCACGCGAGTGACGTTCGGCACACCGATCTCCCCGGAAGCCGGCGAGGACGCCAGGCATCTCGGCGCGCGGGTCTACCAGGCACTCGCCGTGCTCGCCGACGAGGCCTCGACCGACTTCTGGAGCGCGCGCCGAAGGGCGGCCACCGGCGACACGACCTCCCCGCGCGGCCCGCAGGTGTCGGCGTGGCGCAGGTCGTGGGCACTAGGCCCCGGGCCCGGGGACCCGGACGACACCGACCCGGGTCGTTGGGCTGTATCGCGTCGGCGATAGGCGTGCGTTTGGGCGATCGGCGACTCGACGCCTCAAGACTCGGACTGGCGTGTGGGTGGATCCGTAGGTTGCCTAAATAAACCTTCCGGAGGATCGACCACACGCCTGGTCGAGCCTCATTGGCGTTCGCTCTGACACGACCTCGGACTGCACCCGGGTGTGGCGCCGCTCGTAGCGGCGGGGTATGTTGCTCGCGCCTCGGCCGCCGGCCGGGGTGGTACAGGTCCAGCGAAGACCGGTGAGATTCCGGCGCTGTCCCGCAACGGTGATGCTCCGAAAGGGGCCAAGCCCGGACGCCTGTCCTGTGCCGACGAGACCTGTCCTCGGAGGAAGGGCGGTTCGTTGGGCGCCTTCGAAGGCGATACGACAGCGGTCCCAGCGCTCCTCCGTCAACCGATGGAGGAGTAGAGATGCCCCGTTCCAACCGCCTGACACGCGCGACCGTCCGAGCAACTGTGATCGCTGCGACGGCGATGGTGCTCGGTGGAATCGTTGCTGCGTGCTCCAGCAGCCCCCCCGGCACTGGCGCAGCAGCGGCCGGCACGAACGGTTCCTCGCGCTTCCCCGTCACGATAGAAGCCGCCAACGGTGCGGTCAGGGTGCCGGCGCGCCCGACCTCGATCGTGTCGCTCACGTCCACCGCCACCGAGATCCTCTACGCCATCGGCGCCGGCAGCCAGGTGAGGGCAGTCGACCAGTACTCCGATTACCCGCCGCAGGCGCCCCGCACGAACCTCGACGCCGAGAACCCGAACGTGGAGGCCATCGCCTCCTACCACCCCGACCTGGTGGTCATAGGCCCCGGGGACTCGAGCTCCCTCAACCACCAGCTGTCCGCCCTCGGCATACCGGTCCTCTACCAGCCGGCCCCGTCCGGCCTCGTCGGCGCGTACGCGCAATTCGAGCAGCTCGGCGACGCCACAGGTCACTCGGCCCAAGCGGTGACGGAGGTCACCGGCATAAAGAGCCGGATCGCATCCATCGTCCGTGATACGCCCAAGCCCGCCTCCCCGGCGACCTACTACTACGAGCTGGACCAGACCTATTACTCGGTGACGTCCTCCACCTTCATCGGCCAGGTGCTCGGGCTCCTCGGCCTGAAGAACATCGCCGACGCGGCCAAGGGTGCCGCGAGCAGCGGCGGTTACCCGCAGCTCTCGGCGGAGTTCATCATCAAGGCCGACCCCGAGTACATGTTCTTGGCGGACACGATCTGCTGCGCGCAGAGCCCCTCCACTGTCGCCACGCGCCCCGGATGGTCGACCCTGCGTGCCGTGCGCGACGGCAACGTGATAGGGCTCGACGACGACATCGCCTCGCGTTGGGGCCCTCGCGTCGTCGACCTGCTCCAGACCGTGGCGAGCGCGCTCGACAAGCACCCGGCCGCATCGTGACCGAGCAGACGGAGTGCGAACCGCAGTGTGAGGCGGCGCACCCGTCGGCGCCCTCTTCGAAGCGCGCGCCATGAGCTCTCCGAAGGCGAGCGTGACGCTCCACGAGCCCGACGCAACCGTGGAGCGGGCCAGCGCTGCGCCTGCTCCGGCGATGCTGCCGGCACGCGGGCCCTCGGTCGTGAAGCCGGTGCTCGTGGCGCTCGTCGTCCTGGCAGGCGCGCTGCTCGTCGGGGTTTCGGTGGGGCCCGCGAACCTTTCCCTCTCGACGGTGCTCGGGGCGCTCGAGGCCCACCTGCCTCTGCTTCGCGCGCACGCTCACGTGTCGACGGTCCAGTCGGACATCGTGTGGCAGATCCGCCTGCCCAGGGTCGTCCTCGCGGGCCTGGTGGGAGCGATGCTCGCCGGTGGGGGCGCCGCCTACCAGGGCGTGTTCCGCAACCCGCTCGCGGACCCGTACCTGCTGGGGGTCGCAGCGGGAGCGGGGCTCGGCGCCACTGCCGTCATCGTCGCCGGGACCCATCTCTCCTCCCTCCTGCCGGTGGCGGCATTCGGCGGCGCCGTGGGCGCGGTCGTCCTCACCTACGTCGTGGGGGCGACCGTGGGCCGAAAGGGTGCCTCAGCGTCGATCGTGCTCGCGGGGGTAGCGGTCGCAGCCATGCTCACCGCCATCCAGACCTACCTCCAGCAACATCACCAGCCGGACCTCCAAGGCGTCTACGCCTGGATCCTCGGGAGCTTCAACACGGCGTCGTGGTCGGAAGTGCTCACCATCCTCCCCTACGTGACGGTGAGCGCCGTCGTGCTGGTCGCGCATCGTCGGTTGCTGGACGTGCTGCGCGTAGGCGAGGAAGAAGCCGACGCGATGGGTGTCAGCTCGGCGCGGGTGCGAATCGTCGTCGTCGCAGCCGCGACCCTGGGCACGGCGGCAGCCGTGTCGGTGAGCGGCCTGATCGGCTTCGTCGGGATCATCGTGCCGCACACGGTGCGGCTGTCGACCAACGCCAGCTACCGGGTGGTCATGCCCGTGTCGATGATCGGCGGCGGAGCGTTCCTGATCCTGGCCGACCTGGCGGCACGCACCCTCCAGGCACCTGCCGAGATCCCGATCGGCGTGGTGACGGCATTCGTGGGTGCCCCGTTCTTCCTGTTCGTGCTCCGTAGCAGGCGAGCCCAGAGCCGGGTGCTGTGACCGGGAGCTTGTCGCTCGAGCGGGTCACGGTCCGTTACGGGACCTCGACCGCAGTGTCGGAGCTCACCGAGAGCGTGGGGCACGGGGAGTGGGTCGGCCTCGTGGGTCCCAACGGTGCGGGCAAGACCACGCTCCTTCGGTCGATCGCCCGCCTCGTGCCCCACGAAGGAAAGGTGGCCATAGGCGACGCCGACAGTGCGCAAGTCTCGAGACGACAGCTGGCACGACTGGTCGCATACGTGCCGCAACGGCCCACGTTGCCCTCCGACATGGCCGTGTCCGACTACGTGCTGCTCGGGCGCACTCCGCACATCGGCTACTTCAGCTTCGAGAGCAGCCACGACCGCAGGGTCTGCTCCTCGTTGCTCGAGCGCCTGGACCTCTCGCGGTTCGCGAGCAGGCGCCTCGGGACCCTGTCCGGCGGCGAGCTCCAGCGCCTGGTGCTCGCGCGCGCCCTTGCCCAGGAGGCTCCTGTGCTCCTGCTCGACGAACCCACGAGCGAGCTGGACCTCGGGCGCCGCGTAGAGGCCCTCGAACTGGTGGATGAGCTGCGCCGGGAGCATGGGTTGACCGTCGTGAGCGCGCTCCACGACCTGACCCTCGCAGGTCAGTTCGCGGACCGCCTCGTGCTGCTCGCCGCGGGGAAGGTCGCCGCGGCCGGCTCCCCGGCAGAGGTGTTGAAGGAGGCTTCGCTGGGCGTGCACTTCGGCACGAAGGTGCGGGTGCTGCGAACCTCGAGCGGCGAGCTCGTGGTGGTACCGCAGAGGACGAGGTGACCACGATGCGCAGGAGAAAAGATATGACCGAGAAGACCCAGGCTGGCGCCGAGTCTCAGCCTGGCGCCGAGTCAGAAGCTGGTGCGGAGTCGGAGTCGGGTGGTGCAGAGTCGCCGGGACGCGCGAGCTACCCCGTGCACGAGGAGCCGCGACGCCCCACGACAAGAGTGGACTCGGTCGTGGTCCTCAACACGGGCCACGGAAAAGGCAAGTCGTCGGCGGCCTTCGGGGTCATGGGGCGGGCGTGGGCGCGAGGTTGGCGCGTAGGGGTTGTGCAATTCGTGAAGGGCGGTAAGTGGAAGGTCGGTGAGAGAAAGCTCGCCGATCATCTCGGGATCGAATGGCAGACCATGGGGGACGGGTTCACGTGGGAGTCGACCGATCTCGACGAGACCGAGGCCAAGGGCCGCCACGCGTGGGAGGTGGCCCGGGCCAAGCTCGCGTCCGGCGACTACGACATGCTCATACTCGACGAGATCACCTATGCGGTGAGCTACGGGTGGGTGGACATCGAGGAGGTGGTGGCCGGTATACGGGAACGCTCTCCCCACACGAACGTGATCGTCACCGGCCGTGACGCCGCTCCCGAGCTGATCGACATCGCGGACACCGCCACTGAGATGCGCAAGATCAAGCACGTCTATGACCGGGGCGTGCGCGCCGTGAAGGGAATCGAGTACTGAGATGCCTGGCCTCAGGTGGGTGCCTTGATCACCCTCGTGCTAGGGGGAGCGCGCTCGGGGAAATCGGAGGTGGCCGAGCGCCTGGCGGCTCGGATGGGCGCAGCCGTCACTTACGTCGCGACCATCGACGCGGGCGAGGACCCCGAGATGGCAGCGCGTATAGCGGAGCACCGCGACAGGCGCCCCGCCTCGTGGCGCACGGAGGAGGCCGGCGCCGAGCTGCCACGGCTCCTGCTCGAGCTCGAGGGACCAGTGCTGGTCGACGCCCTCGGCGGATGGGTCGCATCGAGCCCTCGCATGGAGGTGGACACGGGAACGCTCTGCGCGGCGCTGGCGGCGCGCCGCGGCGACACGGTGGTGGTGAGCGAGGAGGTCGGGATGGGGGTGCACCCGACGAGTGTCTCGGGGCGTCGCTTTCGCGACGTCCTCGGTGCGCTCAATCGAGCGGTCGCCTCCGTCGCCGACGATGTCTTGCTGGTGATGGCCGGGCGCGTACTACCACTGGAGGACGCCGCCGGCTTCGGCGGCGGGGGCGATCTATGAGGCGCGAGTTCCGTAGAGCTGACGGAATCGCCAGATGAGACGGGCGCTCGCCTTCTTGAGCCCCTTCGGCGGGGCGGTCGCGCCGGCTCCGAGCGCGCTCGTGTGGTTCGGGCCTGTCGGCGCCGCGATCGGCCTCGCCGTGGGCGGCATCTGGTGGTCGGCAGGGAGGGCGTGGCCCGCAGCCGAAGCAGCAGCGGTGGCTATCGCCGCCGACGTCGCGCTCACCGGTTACCTGCACCTCGACGGGCTCGCCGACGCAGCCGACGGCCTCCTGCCCCCGCTCGACCCCGACCGCCGCCTCGCGGCGATGGCCGATCCCGCGGTCGGCGCGTTCGGCATCGTGACCGTGGCCGTAGTGCTGCTACTTCGCTACGGCGCCTTCGCGTCCGCACACGCGGTGCCACTGGTGGTCGGCGCGCTGTGGTGCGGCTCACGCACCGCGATGGCCGTGACCGCGAGGGCCGTCCCCTACGCGCGCCCCGGGGGGCTCGCTTCGAAGTTCTTGGCTTCGTCCGACGCCGAGGCCGACCCGGATCTCGGTGTTGGCGGTGTTACCGGTGGGGCCGGCGAGGCCGGCGGAGCCGGCAGTGAGAAGCAAAGGCACCCGAGGGGCAGGCCGCCAAGCGTGCTCGTCCCTTTTATCGTGGGCGCGCCGATCGCCGTGGCGCTTGCGATCTGGGGTCGGGGCACGCGAGGACTCGTCTCCCTCGCGGCCGAGATGCTCGCGGTCGCCGGCACCGTGATGCTGGCTCGCAGGCGCGTCGGCGGCTTCACCGGCGACGTGCTCGGCGCCGCCGGGGTCTTGGGAGAGACCGCAGGCCTCCTCGTGCTGGCGGCGAGATGGTGAGCACGCGAGACGCCTCTGCCGCCGCCGCGGGGATGCTCGCCGACCTCGTCCTCGGAGAGCCCCCGGAGCAGATCCATCCGGTGGCGCTGTTCGGAAGGGCGATGGGCCTGGTCGAGCGGTCCGCCTACCGCGACAGTCGCGTCGCGGGCGGCCTCCACTGCGCCTTAGGTGCGGGGGTCGGGATGGCTTGCGGCCTTCTCACGCCAACCGCTGTGGCCACGTTCGTCGCCGTGGGTGGAAGGGAGCTCGAGCGCGCTGCGCGCCGGGTCCAAGGCGCGCTCGAGTCGGGGGACCTCGAAGGAGCGAGGCGGCTGCTCCCGGCGCTCGTGGGGCGCGACCCGGCGGGCCTCGACGAGAAGGAGGTGGTGCGTGCGGTCGTGGAGTCGGTTGCGGAGAACACGGTCGACGCGGTGGTCGCGCCGGCCCTGTGGGCCGCGCTCGCGGGCGCGCCCGGGGCGCTCGGCTACCGAGCGGTCAACACGCTCGACGCGATGGTCGGCCACCGCAGCGAGCGCTACGGCAGTTATGGCTGGGCGAGCGCGCGCCTCGACGACCTCGCTGGGTGGGTGCCAGCCCGGGTCACCGCGGGCCTCGTCGCGATGGTCAGGCCCAGGGCCGCCGGCGCCGTTCGCCGCGCCGTGCGGATCCAGGCTCCGGCTCACCCGTCGCCCAACTCGGGCGTGGCGGAAGCCGCATTCGCGGCGGCACTCGGAGTGCGCCTCGGCGGGCAGAACCGCTACGGGGAGAACGTCGAGCTTCGCCCGAACCTCGGCACCGGTCGGGCGCCCGAGCGCGCAGACATCGAGCGCTCGGTGGCACTCGCCAGGGACGTGGGAGTCGCGCTAGCGGTGCTCCTCGCGGCGGTGGGGATCGCCGGCGAGCTCGCTTCGCGGGCCGGGGACTCGAGGCGCAGGTTCCCGCGCAGCGGGGTCTTGCGGAGCAGGCACTCGAAGCGCGACTCGCGGGGCGCACGGTGAGAGACCAGGTGCAGCGGCTCGCGCGGTCGTTGCCGCCGCCCGGTGATCACGGAGGGGACGGCGCGACCGTGGCCGCCGCGCTCGGCCTGTATGCCGAGGAGGTCCTAGACCTCTCGGTGTCGCTCAACCCGGTGGCGCCCGACCTGCTGCCCCTCGTTGCAGCCCACCTGGAGGACCTTCGCCGCTACCCCGACCCGACAAGGGCCACCGTCCTGCTGGCAGAGGCTATGGGGGTGGACCCTTCGAGCCTCCTCCTCACCAACGGGGGCGCCGAGTCGATCGCGCTTGTGGCGGCTGAGATCGGTGGGCGTGCGGTCGAGCCGGACTTCTCCCTTTACCCAAGAGACACCTCGGTCGCAACAGGCGACAGCCCGATATGGAGATCCAACCCCCACAACCCGAGCGGGCTACTGGCGGTCGACACCGACGAGGCCGGGGTGTGGGACGAGGCATTCTTCCCCCTGGCCACCGGCCGCTGGACGCGAGGCGACCCGGGCGCGGTCGTGGTGGGGTCTCTGACAAAGCTCTTGGCGCTGCCGGGGATGCGCCTCGGCTACCTGCTCGGCGACCCCGATCTCGTAGAGAGGTGCAAGAGGCGCCAGCCAGAGTGGTCGGTGGGCTCGATCCCGGCGGCGGCGCTTCCGGAGATGCTCAGCGTTGTGGACCTCGCGAAGTGGTCCAAAGAGGTCGCAGAGCTCCGTGAGGAGCTCGTCGCTGTGCTTCGCACACACGGGCTCGAGCCCAGACCCTCGGATGCCAACTGGGTGCTCGTGGACTCACCGGGGCTCCGCGAGCGCCTCGCCCCGCGAGGAGTGGTCGTGCGGGACTGCTCCAGCTTCGGTCTCGGCGGCGTCGCCCGGGTGGCGGTGCCTTCACCCGAGGGTCTGGAAGTGCTCGACGCAGCGCTTTCGGCGACATCCGACAGGTCGGGGGGGTCCCGCTCGAGCGCTACAGCGCAGAGTGCGGGTCGACAGGAGAGGACCAGATGAGCGAGGGCTATTTCGAATCAGCTGTAGCCGACGTCGTGGCAGTGGACGGTGGGTCGGCGGCTGCCGCGGCCGAGCACCACGACCGGCTCACCAAGCCGCGCGGTTCGCTAGGACGGCTGGAGCAGACAGGGACCAAGCTCTGCGCGATCGCAGGCACGTGCCCGCCTCCCGTGCCCGAGCCCGTGACCGTTGCGGTGTTCGCCGGGGACCACGGGGTGGTGGCCGAGGGCGTGACTCCTTGGCCGCAAGAGGTGACGGCCCAGATGGTGGCCAACTTCTGCACCGGGGGGGCCGCCATCAACGTCCTTGCACGCCATATAGGAGCGCGAGTGCTGGTGGTCGACGTCGGGGTCGCCACCGAGATCCCGGGCCCAGCGGAGGGACTCCTGCGACGAAACGTGCGCCGCGGCACCAGGAACCTGGCGCGCGAGGCGGCCATGACGCGCGAAGAGACGCTCGCGGCTCTCGACGTCGGAGCCGAGGTCGCGCAGCATGCCGTAGGCGAAGGGGCGAGGTTGCTCGTCACCGGCGACATGGGCATCGGCAACACGACCCCTTCCGCAGCGCTCGTCGCTGCTTTGACTTCTCAGTCACCCGCCGTCGTGACGGGACGCGGTACAGGGATCGACGACGACACGCTGAAGCGCAAGATCGAGACCGTGGAAACGGCACTGGCGCGTGTGGGTGCAGTCACAGACCCCTTCGAGATCCTGTGCGAGGTCGGCGGGCTAGAGATCGCCGCGCTCGCCGGTTTCATCGTAGGGGGGGCCACCCGGCGTGTCCCGGTCGTCGTGGACGGGTTGATCGCGGCAGCCGCGGCCCTTACCGCGGCTGCTCTCGTCCCCGACGTCATCGGCTACATGGTCGCGGGCCACCGTTCCACCGAGCCCGGTTCGGAGGCCGCCCTGGCCCACCTCGGGCTCGAACCTGTGCTCGACCTCGGCATGCGTCTCGGCGAGGGCAGCGGGGCTGTCCTCGCCGTGCCAGCGGTGCAGGCGGCCGCCAAGATCCTGCGCGAGATGTCCACCTTCGACGCCGCCGGCGTCACGGACAAGGGAGACCAGAAGCAGTGAAGCACCGACGCGCTGCGGGTGACAGACGGAATGCACGCAGCGGTCCTAGCGGAACCATGCTCGTGGCGGGGACCTGCTCGGGTGCGGGCAAGAGCACCGTCGTCGCCGGGTTGTGCCGGTACCTGCACCGACGCGGGGTGTCGGTGGCGCCCTTCAAGGCCCAGAACATGTCGCTCAACTCGTTCGTCACCGCTCGCGGTGATGAGATCGCACGCGCGCAGGCGCTTCAGGCCCAGGCCGCGGGAGTGGACCCGGAGGCCGCGATGAACCCGGTGCTGCTCAAGCCAGGGGACGAGGGACACAGCCATGTGATCGTGATGGGGCGCGCGATTGGCGAGACCGATGCTCGTGCCTACTGGAGCTCCAAGCGGGACCTCCTCGACGTGGTCGTGGCGGCCCACGAGGACCTACGGACGCGGTTCGACGTCGTGGTGTGCGAAGGTGCAGGAAGCCCGGCGGAGATCAACCTCCGTGCGTCGGACATCGTGAACCTCGGGTTTGCACGCGCGGTGGATGCGCCCACCGTCGTCGTCGGCGACATCGACCGCGGGGGCGTGTTCGCCTCCTTCGTGGGAACCCTTGCCCTGCTCTCCCCCGAGGACCAGGCGCTTGTCCGCGGGTTCGTGGTGAACCGGTTCCGCGGGGACCGCGGCGTGCTCGAGCCAGGGCTCGTGGACCTCTTCGAGCTCACAGGCAGGCCGACCTACGGCGTGATCCCGTACGTGCGCGGCTTGTGGCTCGATGCTGAGGACGCGCCCGACCCTTGGGCATACCTCCACCCGTCTCCCCCCGTGGGGCCCGAGGTGCTCCGGGTGGCGGTGGCGCGCCTGCCGCGCGCCAGCAACCTGACCGACCTCGACCCGCTCGTCGCCGAGGCCGGAGTGGTGGTCCGGCTCGTCCAAAGCCCCGAGGAGCTTGCCGACGCGGATCTGGTGGTGATCCCCGGGACCCGCGCCACGGTCTCGGACCTCGCATGGCTCCGCGAGCGAGGGTTCGACGGCGCGCTTCGCCGCCGTGCCGCCGCCGGCCTCCCGGTCCTCGGGCTGTGCGGTGGCTACCAGATGCTCGGGACCGAGATCCTCGACGACGTGGAGAGCCGTGCAGGGCGCGTCGAAGGGCTGGGCCTTCTACCGGTTCGTACCACGTTCTCGCCGACCAAGATCCTGCGCAGGCCCCGAAGGACACTTTCCGACGGGTCGGTCATCGAGGGGTACGAGATCCACCACGGTGAGGTGGAGCGCCTCGACGGAGGTGGCCCGGGGGCCGAGCCGTTGTTCGCCGACGAAGGTTGCCGGCGAGGGGCCGTGACCGGAACGGTGTGGCACGGGCTCTTCGAGAACGACGTTTGGCGGCGCGCCTACCTCGAAGAGGTAGCCGGGACCGCGGGGCGCCGGTGGGTGCCCTCCGAGGAGACCTCTTTCGCGGATCTGCGCGAGAAGACCTTGGACGGCCTCGCCGATCTCGTGGAGGAGCACCTCGACACCGAGGCCCTGTTGGGGATGCTCGACTCGCCCCTGCCCGGGTCGTGCGTGCCTCCGGTGCTCACCCTCTCGCGAACACCCTGACACCCGGCCGCGTCCGCCAGCGCCGAGTGCGCAGAGCGGCGATCCGCTCGGCGCGAAGAGCACGCTCCTCCTCGTCGTCGAGGGGAGTCATCGGCACTCCCGTGACCATCCCCAGTAGCGAGTCCGCGAGAGAGGGGTTGCGTGCCAGCACCGGTCCGTGCATGTAGGTACCCACCACCCTGCCCGCCACCGCCCCTTCGGTACGGTCGCCGGCGCCGTTGCCGATGCCCGCCAGGACGCGAGCCAGTGGGCGCACGCCGCTGCCGAGCCGGGTGACTCCACCATGGTTCTCGAAGCCGGTGAGCTTCCCGACGACCCCAAGAGATAGGCCGGCCTCGAGCACGTCACCTCTATACGGGTCGAACGGCTCCGCCAGCAGCTCCCCGACGGCACGACTCGCGGGACCCTTCACGGTGAAGACGTCGAGCAGCTCCGCTCCTGGTTGGATCGCGCCGTTGGCGTCGGGGAAGGACTCGCCCACCACCTGGTAGCCGGCGCACACGGCGAGCACCCCGGCTCCCGCATCCACCGCACGGTGCAGCGCTCCTTTGCGGAGCAGGCGCGCCGACTGCACCTGGGGACCGTCCTCTCCCCCGCCGAGACAGTAGAGGTCGGCATCCGCCGGCAGCTCCACGTCCGAGAGCGTCGTCACGAGCTCCACGTCGAGGCCGCGCCAGATCGCACGGTCGGCCAGAACCCGGGCGTTGCCCCCGTCGCCGTAGGTGCCGAGGAGGTCCGGGTGCACCAGCACCACCCTGAGGGCGCTGACCCCGTCCCCCGTGCTCCTCTTGGTGACGCCGGCCGGCACACGGGGCGCGGGCCGGCTCACCGCGGGGGCGTTCTCCACTGGCCCGCTCGCCGCGGGCTCGCTGGGCGCGGACGAGAGGGCGCGGCGCAACTGCTGGAACGCGGTGTAGTTGCCCACGTAGTCGACCGAACCGGCCGGCGCCTTTCGAAGCGCTTCCAACTGGCCTTGCTCCACCAGGTGATCCACGCCGGCGTGGCGGAGCCTGACCGCAAGGTCCATGCAGCGCTCCCCCGTCGCCACCACCCGCCGCCCGGCGAGCTGCTCGAAGGGCACGTCCCAGAGCCACGACGGATCGCGCCCGTCGGCGACTCGCGCGTTGATCCCCACCACCACCGGGTTCGAGCTGCCCCGCAGCAGGTCGAGGAGCTCGGTCCAGCCGGCGGGGTTCTTGGCGAGAAGCAGACGCACGTCGCCCGCTCCGAACCTCACCCTGGAGAACCGTCCCTCGACGTCGCCGACGTGAGCCATCGCGTCGAGCGCACGCTCGAGATCCACGCCGAGGAGGCACGCGCACAGTGCGGCGATCGCTGCGTTGGCTCGGTTGCAGCGCCCGGGCAGCGACAGCCGCAAGGGCAGCCTGCGACCCTCGGCCGTCACAAGATCTTCCCCTTCGAGCCACGCGTCGGGGAGCGGCCTTCTGAACCCGCAGGTGCACCACCAGTCTCCGCGGCCTCGCCCGCCGGCTCCGGCGCCCTCGCTGGGTCGCGCGCCAGGAGCCCCTTTCGCCCCGGTGCCAGCGAGACCCTCGAGGTCCGCTCGGCCGGGTGAGAACACGATGCGACCCTCGCACGCCGGGCAACCGACCGCGTCCGAATGCCACAGCTGACCTGCAGCCACCCACACGACCTTCGGCGCCTTGCCCGCACCCCACGCGACCATCGGGTCGTCCGCGTTGGCTACCACCACCGTGCGTTCGCGCCCAGCGAGCCCTTCACGCCAGCGCCCGGCCAGCATCCGCACCTCGCTAACCCTGTCGAGCTGGTCACGGGACAGGTTGAGCAGAGCGATCGCGGCCGGGTCCGATTCGTCCGCCATCTTCGCCAGATACCCCTCGTCCACCTCCAGGACCGCGGGGACCCCCGGCCCCGACGAGGTCAAGGCGGTAGCGAGGCCCGAGGGCATGTTCGCCCCGGCGCTCGATGTCGCCACGTGAGGCGGCCCACCGAGGGCCGACGCGAGCAGCCTTGTGGTGGTCGTCTTGCCATTGGTACCGCTCACCAGTGCGACCGATCGGCCCCGGGTCAGGACGCGGATCAGGTCTGGTTCGATCACCAACGCGAGCCGCCCACCGATCACCGAGCCTCCCCCGAGACCGAGGCGCCTCGATACCGAGCCCACCCATTGCGCGGCGCGCGCGGCAACGCGAGGGCGAAGACCGATCGCGGCAGGGGCACCTGCCGGCGCCATCACGACCGGTGGCTACCGGGAGGAAGGGTCCGCGCCAACTCCTGCGCGGTCGGCTCGTGCACGGCGCGCGCCTCGGGCGGCAGCAGCGAGACGATCGCCTTCATTATGGCCGCGGTGTCGGCGGAAGCGTCGGTGAGCTCGAGGTCCACCGGCTTGCCCACGCGGACTCGGACCTTCGGCGGGTGCGCCACTCCCGTGACGTTCGGAAGACGAGCCGAGCGAGGCCATACCGCCTCGGTCCCCCACAGACCGACAGGAACGACTGGAGCACCCGTCATGGCAGCGAGCCTGGCGGTGCCGGTCTTGCCCTTCAAGGCCGGCTCGAAGAACTCCCTTCCGCGCGGGATCGTGCCCTGCGGGAGAACCACCACCACTTCTCCGGCCTCCAACGCCCTGCGTGCGGCCTTGAGTGGCTCGTCGGAACCACTCCCGCGGTCGACGCTGATCCCCCCGAGTGCGCGTGCGACCTGTCCGACGACGGGCGCATCGAAGATCTCGCGCTTGCCCAGGAACCTCACCGGCCTGCCGAGCCGGGCTGCCAGCATCGCAAGGGCAACGACGTCGAAGTAGCTGCGGTGGTTGGAGGCGAGCAGGACGGGCCCACGAACCGGCACGTTGTCGACGCCGCCGATGTCGAAGCGGACGTACGGCACGAGCTCGGGTCGAAACAGCGGCCGCAGCAAGTGGTAGAGCTCGATACCCGCCACCTTGGGCACGCCCTCCGGCCGGTCCCAGTGCTCGACGGGCCATCGTCGCAACCTCGCAACCACGCGAAGACGGCGGTCGGGGTTGACGGCGTGGGGATGACCCACCGCATCGAGCAGCGGAACGTCGTAGACGCTGTCCGAGTAGGCATGGCTGCGTGCGAGCTCGACCCCGTGCTTCTGCGACCACTTTCGCAGCGCGGCGAGCTTGCCCAAGGACCACACGAACTCGCCGTCGATCGAACCCGTGTAGCGCCCGCCTTCCGTCGCGTACTTCGTCGCCACCACGTCGTCGAAGCCCATGAGCTCGGCAAACGCAGTGACGAGATCGACCGGGGTGGTGGTCGAGAGGACCAGAACCCGACCTGCCCCGCGGTGCTCGGCCAGCAACGCCGGGGCGTAAGGCTGGACCAGGTCGGCGAGCTTGGGCGCAGCCAGCTCCCCCGCGCGCCGCACCGCCTCCACCGGCCAGCCGCGGGCGAACCTCGGAGCCGCGCGCACCATCGCCATGAAGGCGAGGTTTTCTCCCAGCCGGTCGTAGAGGCCGTAGACGAGAGACTCCGCAGGAAGCGAACGACGGCCCTCGAACAGGCCTTGCGCGTGCATGGCGGCACTCAGCACCAGCCCGCTCGCACCCCGGAGCAACGTGCGATCGAGATCGACGAACACAGCTTCGGCTCTGCGAGCCCCGTCGGCGCCGGTCGACCTCGATCTTCTTTCGGCTGCGCTCGACACCGAGGACGACGCTACCGCCGCGTGACTGCGCCAGAGTTCGGCACACTCCACCGACCCAGAGCGGGAGGCGAGGGCACAGACCCAAAGGGCGAGGCGATGCCGCAACCTCAGCTTTGAGACAGACGCGGAGCATCTCGAAGAACCCTGCGCTCAATGCCCCGGACGCGACGAAGGGACCGGCGGGGGGGCGACCGGTCCCTTCGCACCGACTCGACAGAAACCTGGAGGGGGGGTGTCCAGTCCCTGTGGTCATCTACATCTTGAGGCATTCCCCACGATCAGTCAAACAGCTATTACAGATGTGTGGTATCACTATTAGCGATGGAAGTACGTCACCTCCAAGCCCTGGTGGCGATAGCCGAACAGGGCTCATTCTCCGCCGCGGCGGACTCATTGGGCACGGTCCAGTCGAACATCTCGGCGCACGTGGCCCGGCTAGAGAAGGAGGTGGGGGCGGTGCTCGTGGACCGCTCCGCGGGCCGGCTGACCTCGGAGGGCGAGGTGGTCCTCGCCCGTGCTTACCGGGTGCTCGGAGAGATCGAGGCCCTCACGGCGGACCTCGGAGCCCTGCGCGAGGAGGTGGGCGGCACGGTGAGGATCGGGATGATCGGCACCACAGCCAGGTGGCTCGCCCCCCTCCTGCTCGCGGACCTCTCGAAGCGGCACCCGAAGCTCCGCCTCGTCGTGGCCGACGGGACGACCTCCGCTCTCGAGCCCCAACTCGCCGCGGGCCGCTTCGACCTCGCGGTGCTCACCTTCCCAGTGCCCGGCCGCGACATCACGTTCGAGCCGCTCTTCGACGAGGAGCTCGTGCTGGTGCTCGCAGTCGACGACGACCCGCTCGAAGGCGCGACGCGCATCTCCTTGGAGGAGCTGAGCCGCTTCGAGCTGCTGTTGCCCGCCCCCGGCACACAGCTGCGCGCCGAGATCGACTCGGCTGTGAAGCCAGCAGGAGTCCGCTTGCGACCGCTAGCGGAGCTCGACGGAGTGCGGCTGCTCGCCTCGCTCACGTTCGAGGGCTACGGGCCGGCAGTGCTCCCCGCCACAGCCGTTCCACCGCACCTGCGCCCACGGTTCAGGCTCGTGGCAGTCGACGATCTGCCGAGACGTCGTGTCGGCCTCGCGGTGCGCAGCCGAGCGATGCCGTCGGCTCCTGTGCGCGCGGTCAGAGATGCGCTGCGCGACCGCTTCGTCTCCTCCGACGACCTGCCGGTGGGCCTCCATTCGGTCGTACCGCTTGCACCTTCGCGAGCGGAGGGGTCGCTGCGGTCGGTCGGGATGCCCAACGACTGAGCGGTAAGTGACCGAGAGGCACGACGACCGAGCACCTCAAGCAGCGAGCTACGGCTCATCCGCCAGTCGCGTCGACGTAAAACTCGGCCGATCCGACCATGTCGGCTATGAGCTGCTGCACCGTGCCCCCCGAGCCCAAAAGGGATTCGAAGGTTGCAAGCCCACCGGAGTCAGGAGAACGGCCGAGCAGCGCGCGGTAGTAGAAGGCGATCGTGTCGGTCTGGTACTCGGTCGAGCTGATCATGTCGTAGGCGACCCGTGCTCGGCTCGCACCCGAGCCGAGCAGACCCGTGAAGGTCGAAAGTCCGCTCGGGTCAGGTGGCCTCCCAAACAGCTTCTCGTATGCCAACTCGAGAAATCCCTGGTCGGTCGCGCCGGAGTCGAGGAAGAACTCCTCCGAGCCGACCACTTCTGCTTCGACCTGCTGCTCGGTGACACCGGAGGCAACCTGTCCCACGAAGTTCGCGAGCCCTCCGGGGTCGGCGGGCCTCGAGAGGAAGCCCTCGTAGATCGCCTCGACTAGATCGCTGTCGTACTCGGCGCTGGAGTCGATGTCGTAGGCGACCAGGGTGCGGCTCGCACCTGCTTGAATGAGCCCGAGGAAGGTGGCGAGCCCTCCCGGGTCGGGGAGCCGGCCCAGTAGGTCCTCGTAGGCCTCGCACACGAAGGCTGAGTCTCCGCCGTAGCTCGCGGTGATGCAGGGTGATTGAGATCCGGGGACTGAGACCGGCGATGACGGTTGAGGGGCTAGCGGTGTCGTCGGAGCCGGCGCGGGGATCGTCGGAGCCGGCGCGGGGATCGTCGGAGCCGGCCCAGGCGTCGTGGGAGCCGGCCCAGGCGTCGTGGGAACCGGAGGTGGTGCCAGGGCAGAGACCTTCACCACCGCGAACGGCGTGGCAGTGAGCTCGGCCAGGGTGGGGCTCGTCGTGGAGTCCAACGTGACGGTCAAGATCGGGGGCGGGCCCGCACTGAAGGTGGGACCCGGATCACCTACCACCGGTACCCACGCGCTGCCGTTCCACCAGTCGAGGGAGTTCCCGCCCGACAAGTCGCTCGAGGTGATCGCGAGGCTCGTGAAGCTGCTGCCGGGTTCGAGCAGCACGTCGAAGTATTCACCTGCGTTCGACAGAGATCCCTCGGGGTCGGAGCCGTAGCTTCCCAACCAGAACGTACCCTCACCTCCGGAGGCGGTCACAGTGACGCCGTCGTCACTTGCCGTTGCAGAACCCCCAGGCGTTGACGAAGAGCCGACCACGCAGGTCACTTCTTCGTTTGGACACAGGCTGATTGTGATGGTCGGGGGGGCTGCGCAGCTCACGTCCAGGCTCACGGTCAGGTTCGCCGTTGAGCTTCGGCTGTAGGAGTCGGTGAGCGTGTAGGTGAAGACGTCGGTATCGGAGGCACAGGGCGGGACCACGCCGTTGTCGAGGGCG
>Ga0307477_10000966_pt1 | contig 26572 bp, 27 predicted proteins | sample atmos_gasesECM2C_FD_203316 | JGI IMG/M metagenome (GOLD analysis project Ga0307477, IMG submission 203316) | Hardwood forest soil microbial communities from Morgan-Monroe State Forest, Indiana, United States - atmos_gasesECM2C_515 | ecosystem: Environmental > Terrestrial > Soil > Temperate...
ATTTGATCCAAGCAAAAACCGGCCCTGAGACACTGGTGTCGGCGGTGTTGACGCTCATCACCTGCGAGATATGGCTCTCGCCCTTGCTCACTTGGTACTTTGAGCAATGTCCGGCATCGCAAAGCTGAGCTTTGAGAATTTGCGAACTCTCGACGATATTCTCCGGATCGAGTTCCGCCGCCATCACGAACAGCGGGATTTTCAGCGCCCGCAAACCCGGAAGGCTGGAACGCTGTAGCTGAACTGCCGGGGCGACGGGTTGAGGCCGAGGCGCAGGAGCAGCGGCTGCCGTTGCAGTCGCTGCAGGAGCAGCGGCTGCCGTTGCAGTCGCTCCCCGATCCCCTGGGCCAACCGGCCCGTTCGGCGCTTTTGGCCGCAGCGGCAGAAGATTGTAGCCTCCCGACATCAGGACGGCAGCCTTCACGCCGATGTCGCCGTCTGGATAAAGATCCGGATGAGAGAGATAGACGGACAGCGCGTTAGCGCCCGCGGACTGGCCCCAAATAACGATGCGGTTGGGGTCGCCTCCAAAGCGCTCGATGTTCTTGTGGACCCAGGAGATCGCCTCGGCGACATCGTGTGCGCCGCCATCCCAAGCCAAGCCGGCTCCCGCTCGCCGCTCGGTATTGACACCGACCATCCCATTCTTGACCGCGACGATCAGGATGTTGTCGTAGAACGGCTCCCCACCGGGATAGTCCAATTTCTTATTCCCGACGCCGCCCGGCGCATAAATCAGCACAGGCCGCGCACCGCCGGATTTTTCCGCAGGCGCGGCGACATCGAGAATGTTTCGCGGCTCCGGACCATAGGATTGATCGCGGGTGAACGCGACGCCGGCGTAGGACTGCTTTGCCAAAAGCGGGCCGTAGAGCTTTGCCGTTCCGGGCGCGTCGACCACGCGGCCAATCTGCTTCAGCTTTGCCTCGATATCCGCCGGCACTTGGCCCCAAGCCGGGATGGCGGCTAAAGAAAGAATCAGTGCCATCGCGCATAATGCGAGTCCGGATTGTCTCTGCATCGCCTCCTCCCAGTGCCTGGTTAGACTAAGGTGGATTTGTACAACCCGCCTAAAGCTGCCCAGGCGCGCTCCGCCTCCGTCTTGTTGTAAACTTGGCCACCCGGCACGCACCACCCGTGATCGGCGTGATAAACCTCCACTGTCGCCGGGCGATTGGCGGCTGCAAAGGCGGCCTTCAGGTCTTCCTTCACCTGAGGCTGCTGCATGTCGTCATTTTGTGCCTGGCATACCATGAACGTGGCCTTGGTCTTGGGGATCAACAGGTGTGGGCTGTTGGCCTCTTTTGTCACCAGCCCGTTGCCGCCATGGAAGCTGCCGACCGCTGCAATGCGTGAAGGAATCGCCGCCGCCGTCTGAAACGATAGCGATCCGCCCATGCAGTAGCCTTGCACACCGGCCTTCCGGTTTCTGTCGGTCTGCGGCTGGGCATCCAGAAAGGCTAGATAGGCCAGAGCGTCGCGGCCGATACCGTCGTCGCTCATGGCGCCGCGATACGCGAACAGCCTGTTGCGTTGTTCGGGATTGTTGAAATCGAACGTAGCCCCCACAACCGGCGCGCGCGCCGAACGATAAAACGGGTTCGGCACCAGCACCACATAGCCCTCTCCAGCCAAGCGCCGGCCCATGTCGCGGAATGCGGGGCGCAAGCCCAAAATGTCGGTCCAGATCAGGACAGCAGGCCGTGTCCCCTGCCCTTGCGGATAGAAAAGAACGGCGTCGCAGTTCCCGTCGGCGGTCTTCACCTCGACGTCCTTTTCGACGACGTTGGACTGCGCGCGCGCCGTGCTTGCAACGGCAGCGGCCGCAACGGTCATCACGCCGAAGGTGCGGCGCGAGAGTCTTGGATCCTCAATCAGACCAGGGTGAATGAATTCGTCGCACATGACATTTCTCCTACTCTATTCCGCATTGGTGGAAAAAATTTCGCCGAAAAGCAAAGGAACTTACCTTCGCGTTGTCAAGCTGCCTGCGGTAGAAAAACTACCCCTTTTCCAAAAAAGCCAGCCGCTCGGCCATCGGCATAGCCGGAAACACATAGCCACATTTTTTGCAGGTGCGTTTTGCCGGATCGGCGTTGAACGCTTCGTAGATTTTCGCTACCTGCGAGGCGGCGTCGCCTTGAACCACGATTTGCGACAGCACGTTTTCATCGCAGTTCTCGCAGAACCACAGGAATTCTTCGCTCTCGTCCTGGTTTCGCTTGCGTTCGATCACGAGCCCCCAGGTTCCTTCTCCGCGCCGCGGCGAGTGCGCCAATCCGCCCGGGCAAAGAAAAATCTCCCCTGCGCGTATCTTCACGATCTGCCGGGGCTCGTTTTCGGGTTTGAGATGGAGTTCGATGTCGCCGTGAATCTGATGGAAAAACTCCTCGCCGGGCTCGCGGTGAAAATCCAGGCGAGTGTTTGGCCCGTTGAGGACCATGACGATGAACTCCTTGTAGTGCGCGAGGACGCAGTTGGTTTTGTAGGGCGGCCGGAAGAGATGCCTGTTCTCTTCGACCCAGCGCTTAAGATCGGTTGAAGAAAAAGGTGCCATTCCTGTTCCGAATCACGGGGCTAGTTAGCGGCTACCAACCACCGCGTAACCCTGGATTTCAATCTTCGCCTCCAGCACATGCTTCCTTCCCCTTCATGGTTCCGCTAGTGCCTATCGAACAAAGTTACACCCTCTGCGCGTGCACTTGAAAGAGCGCGGCGTAATGCTTCCTGCGCATTTTCGTAGAGTTCGCTCTTTCGCTTAGGTTTTCGCTGTCCTACAAAATTTGCTCTGGAAGACTGAGGGCCCCCGACGATGCCGCCATTTGGACTAGGCCCAAAAGCATTGCCGTTTGGCGCAGCTGTCATTGGCGTGATTTGCGCCGTCGCGGCGCTGCCGCCGGGCTTGCGCGTCCAAGCGCAAACCGGCGCCACCATCCCGCAACTGATGCTGCCCGCGACAGCCGGATGGACAGCGTTCATCACGCCTGCGACCGATCCCACCGCCTATTTGCCCGACGATTATCTGCATGGCCGCGCCAGCATGGAGCGGGCGATTTCGCTTGGCGCTCCAGCCGACAAGGTGCCGGCCTATCTTCTCGGCCGTAGCTTCAATGAATGGATTCCTCCCTTAACCGGGATTGGACCGATTTCCGACGGTCCTGAACATCCATTCTACAACAACGCCATGGCGCTCTTTATCGGCAAGAATCCCACCTACCGGGTCGCGGACCTCACGAGCGATGCCGCCAAAAACCTGATGCCATGGGCCATCGAGGCGCTGAAAAACCAGAACGCATTGGTGCTGGCGAACAGAAACGGCGAGACGCGCCAGGCGCGCTGCTGGGAAACGGGGGTTCCCGATTTTCATGAGGATCCGCATTCGATCTATTTCATTCAGACGCAGAAGGAAGTGGTGATGATCGACGCCGGACGCGTGCGCCACGTCTTCATGAACGTGCCGCATAGCCAAAATCCGCAGCCGTCCTGGTATGGAGAATCGGTCGGCCACTACGAAGGCGACACGCTCGTGGTCGATACCATCGGTCTGAACGACAAAACCTTTGTGGACGGATTCCGTACGCCGCATACGACACAGCTGCATGTCATCGAGCGCTTCCGGGTAATCAATGGCGGCAGGGGGCTGGATGTCTCTTTCACGGCGGACGATCCAGGCACTTTCTATCGGCCCTGGGGCGCGCGGCGGCCGCGCTATCGCTCTTCCAATGTCACAACTCCGTCGGGGAGGATGGAAGAGGATACTTGCCCGGCGGGAAATGAAGACCGCTTCAATCAGGGATTCGATCCCATTCCGACGGCCGCGACGCCGGATTTTTGAAAGCGATTTTTCCGACCTCAGAAATCAGGGATAATAGCCTCGGGAACTTTCAAATCGGACAGACCCATCAGCGAGTTCGGGTTTTCCGCGCAGACCGCCTCGATCAACGGTCCCTCGTCCGGCGTAGCCAAAACCGCAAGCGAACCGACGTTCCCCCTGGTCAGGGGTTCGTATTGCCGGAAGCGCTGAACCGCATCCCACGGCATGGTGAATGCGCCGGGATCCTCCACATGGACATTCACTTCCAGCGTTCTGCCGCCATCGATGAGATGATAGCGCTCGATCACATGAAGCTGCGTGGTGTGCGGTGTCAGGAAGTGGTCCACGGGCGTCTTATCGTTAAACCCGATGGTATCGACCACCAAGGCGTCGCCTTCGTAATGGCCGATTGATTCTCCGTACCAGGACGGTTTCAGATGGGGCGAGTGTTTGGCGCTCAAATAAACGCGCCGAACATCACCGAAATCTTCCAGGATCAACAGGACTTCCTTCGGACCCTGTACGATGTACATCGGAATGGTCATCGGCAGCAGCAGGAAGTCGGGCACTCCGGCGGGCCGGCACGTTGCGTGCAGCGAGAACACGGGTTTGCCGGCGAGAATGGTCTCGTTGGTTTTGCGGATTACCTCGCTCGCCCAGGGTTTCAGGATCGGGGCACTGGGATCGCCCATCGGAAAGGTGGGCTGCTTGCCGGTGGCGCGGAATTCGTCGTTGGAAACCAGCGGATGTGCGGGATCTTGCGGCACGGGTCCGGCGCCGCTCGCAGGCGGAATGAAGACGCGGTTGTAGGCAAACCAGCCGGTGCTGGACGTGGGCGCGAAATCGGGCGGGGCAGCCGTGGCGGCGGCAGAAAACAGGGTGGCCGCGAGAATGGCCAGGCCAAATTTGCGCATGCAGCACCTCCTCCTGCGCCCGATTGAGCCGATGATAACAGGATTTGGAACTGAGCGATGCTTCCAGGGTCACGGGAGCGGCGGGGGAACGCGCCGTCTGGTCGCCTGCTCGAACGAATAGGCAAGCTCGATGAGCTTGGGCTCGCTGCAGGCCATGCCTGTGAAGGTGACGCCGAATGGGGCGGGCTTTGCGTCGAAGCCTTCCGGGAAAGGCGCGTCCGGCGCATTCGGCACCAAAGCGAAGGGCACGATGATGCTCGGATAGCGCGCCCGCGCCGCGATGTTGGCGCTTGTCTGGGCCGGGAACAAAAGCGCATCCAGCCGCTCTCTTTTCATCACTTCGTCAATGCCGTGGGTCGCGGCGAGGCGGATATCTTTCGCACTGTCGGCTTCATAGCGCGCGCGGTCGCGCATCAGATCCATCTCATCGGAAAGGTCGAGCAGCAACTGACCGTATTTGAGCGTGCCGCCCGATTCATGGGCGAGATTCCATTCGCGCAATTCGGTCAAGGATTTCACCGGCGCGCGCGGCCCGAGTGAACGCAGCCAGGCGTTGAAATCGCGTTTCATGCCGTATTTGAAGGCAATGGTGCATTTGTCGTCGAAACCGCGCGCCTCGCCACCCTGTCCACAGATTCCCCAAAGGAGGAAATTGGCATCGGGATCGGGATCGATGGCACTCGGGATATCGGCCGGATCGACGATGACCGCGCCGCGCGATCTCAGCACCGCGATGGCGTCTTCCATCGCTTGCATCTGTTCGGGTTTGAGCCCGCCGCTCGCCAGCGGTTCGCCGGGTGCTATGATGGGATCGTAAAAGAATGCGCGTGGGATGCCGATGCGCGCGCCTCTCAAACCGTCGGCGCGAAGGAATTGCGTGTAGTCGTTGCGTGGCGGCCGCGGGCAATCGGATGTCGCGGGATCGTTCGCGTCGGGCGCTCCTTCGAGCACGCCTAACAGGATTGCCGCATCGGTGACCGTTTTCGCCATCGGACCGGGCGTGTCTTGATCGGCGGTGATCGGGATCACGCCGTAGCGGCTGATGCGCCCGACCGTCGGTTTGATGCCGACGAGCATGGTCCAATTGGCAGGATTGAGAATCGAGCCGGAAGTTTCGGTGCCGACATTGGCGGCCCAGAAACTGGCCGAAGTGCCCGTCCCCGAACTCGAACCGCCGGTGGGCATGGCCGAGCGGCCGTCGTCGAAGCCGTCGCGGGGATCGCGCCGCGGATCGTAGGGGTTGTAGCCATAACGATTGAGGGAATTGTAATTCCCCGGCATCGGCGTCGGCGGGCCGGCGACCCAATTCGCGAGCTCGGTCATTTGCGTCTTGGCGATGATGATGGCGCCTGCGGCGCGCAAATTTTTCGCGAGCGTTGCCTCGTAGGGCGGCATCAGGTGCTCGAAAGCGAGCGCGCCGCCCGTGGTGCGCATATCGCTGGTTTGGATATTGTCCTTGAGCGCGATCGGGATGCCATGCAGCGGTCCGCGTATCCGTCCGCGCGCGCGTTCGCGGTCGAGTGCATCGGCTTCCTCGAGCGCATGAGGGTTGACGGTGATTGCGGCGTGAAGCTGGTCCTCGTAAGCCGCGATGCGCGCGAGATACTGCAAAACCAGGTCGCGCGAGGTGATCTCTTTTCGCGCCAGGGCTTGGCGCATTTGGGGGATCGTCGCTTCGACGACGCTGAAGGGTGGAGTACGCGCGTCGGTAGGTGCAAGTCCCAGCACGAATAGTCCCGCGAAAAGCCAGTTGCGGCGCATGCGCCCTCCGTCGGCCCAATCTATCGGCCATCGGGTGCGCGGCCAAGCGGTGCGTCAGTTACGCCGTGGAAAAACCGTATTGCCCGACATGTTGCCGCGCGAGGGATCGCGAGCTTTGAAGCGGTCCTCGTCGCGCATGACCTTAAGGACCGCCTCGCGGATGGCGCGTTCGTCTCGACCGGTCGCTTGACGGTAAGCGCGGGCAATGTGATCGAGCAGATCGGACAAAAGCACGCCGAAAAGCGCGTGCTCGGTCATATGGGGATCGAGTTCGGTCAGGTGCAACCGAAATTGTTGACGTGTCCCTGTTCGACCGTCGACATTCTCAACAATGATAATAGGACGATCGATAACGTTGCGGGCGAACCCGTCCTCCAGGCTGCCATCACCTCCGCTTCGTTCGTTCATGTTGCCGCCTCCGGATTGAAGTGGCTATCGCGAGGGTGGCGGCGGTGGTGGCAGTGTGCCGCCCTCAGCGAGCGTCTTCATGTTTCGCAGAGCTTGCGTGAACCTCGCGCGCCGCGCTTCCTTATCTGCCGCTCGCGCCGCATCGTTTGGCAGCATCGAATTGTCGAAGAACAGAGTGTAGACGAGCTTCGACGTGGTTGGCGTCACCGGCCGCGCTTCCAATGTGCCGTGATAAAGATTGAACGGCGTGCCATCTTTCGGGGTTTGCGCATAAGTGTACGAGAGTTCGGTCCGGCCGACGAGCACTTCGCCGCCGCCTACGGACCGGACGGCGCCAAACTCCCCATCCTTGCCCGATACGATCTTGCACCCGGCTGGCGCCTGAAGCCATTCGGCGACGTCGCAGTACTTGCCGACGCGCTTCCACACCTCTGCTACCGGACGGTTGACCGTGATTTCCATCGCAATGGAGGTGTAGGTTGGTGACTTGACGACGACCGAGCCAGTTGGCGCAGCGGGCGCCTGCGCGAGGGCGGGCAAGGCCATTCCGGCGAGCGTAAACAAGCAGCCTGCTGCGATGTGTCCGAACCAATTATGCATCTCATTCCTCCCGTTAATAGTGCACGAAATTGTCGGGGATGTGCTGTTCAGAAATCGGGTTTGTCCGTTCTAGTGCCGCGTCTCCTGCGGATCGTACCTCGCGGCAATCCAGCCGGCCACGTAGTCGAAAAAATTCTTGACCGAATTGCCGTACTGCCCCGGGACAGTTTCGCAACGCGTACAGGGCGCAAACCCGTGCGTCGCGCCTTCAACGACAATCATATCCTTATCGCGGCTTTTTGCGCGCTCGAACTCATCCTCCGTATCGCGAACAAAGTAGTGTGCACCCATGGCCGCGAACAGCTCGGGGACGGAAATCGACTGCACCGCGCAGATGGTCGAATTGTTGCTGGAACAGTGATCGATCTGTTCGAGCGAGTCGGTCGAACGAACGGCATTGGCGCTCAAGAACGACCGCAGGGTCAACACTTTGGTCCCGCCGCCGAAGGTCCGATGCAGCTCCGCGAGTTTCGGATCGGGAACGAAAACGCTGTGGACGACCTGCGTGGAAATTGTAGCGTCATTGCGCAGCAGCTTGACGGGTTTGGCGGTGCGGAAGATTTCGTCAATGGAGGGGTCGTAATCGAACAGCGCAGCCGAGGCGCCGGGACCCGCCCCGGGATTGCCGCCGCGCGGTATCACCAAGATGTCGTCGTCCGGATAGGGATAGCCGCCGCGCTGCATAGCCGCAAGTTTCGCCTGCGCTTGGGCGATCAGTGCGTTCATGCGCTTCGCCTGGGCGGCGAAGTAACGCTTCCTGAAATCCGCGCTGTAATGCGATGCGCCACTCGGGTTGAAACCGTTCTTCGGATCGAATGGGTCAAGCGTGGAATCAACGCGCGGCGCCGGTGGATTGCTCTCGTCGATAACCGATGGATTGATCCCTCGCAGCACATTCACCGGATTGCCCGCATGTGCATCCGCAAAAACGATCCCGTCCGCCGGAGGCAGTCCGGACAGTTCATCCGTACACTGTACAAGCTTATTGGGCCCCCTGCAGTAGCCGATGCCGTTTTCCGCCACCGCCTGGTAAAAACTCATGGTCGGGCCGCCACCGCTATGGCCGAACAATACAATTTTCCGGATTCCCGGCTGCGCGCGCAAATATTGCACGCCTGCTTTGACATCAAGCGCGATCCGTTCGAACCGCACCAGCGCCTCGTTATTGGTGAACCGCGTGTTCATGCAGAGCACAAGAAAACCGCGTCTGGACAGCTCGCGGCAGGCGGGGTGACGGAGATAATCAGCCGTGCGATGCATCACCAGCACGCCAACCTGCGGAGCACGGCCATCGGGCTGGTACAGCGCACCGTCGGCGGGTCCTAGCGTCAGGAATGTGGGCGCCGTCTGCGCATTCGCCGGTTGCGCCAAATACGCCAACGCTATCGCAACAGCGAGCGCACGCATGACAACGGCCAGGTTCGAAAGATTCATGGCGACACGGTCCTCGCTGCCTGCCGCCGGATTAAATCACCCATCTGCCGGGGGTTCCAGCTATTCGAGTTATTCGGCGGGTCGGGACAATATCCGCTCAATACGACGATCCGGCACCAGCCAAATGAGAGCTACGGCCACATACAGGATTTGCGCGACCCATGGCAGCAGAAACGCTGCCGCAATCCCGATCGCGTAGAGAACCAATGATGTTTTTCCCTTGACGTCTTTTCCGATAGCCTCTGCCAGCAGGGAATGTTTCCCCTCGCTCGCGATGATCGCCCACACCAAAATCGTATAGGCAATCCCCGCCATGAACAGAACGCCGCCGTAGAGCGCGGTTGGCAGCGCAGCGAGATAATTGGCGCCCATCCAGCCGGTGACGAACGGAAAGAGCGAAAGCCAGAACAGCAGATGCAGATTGGCCCACAGGATGCCGCCATTGATGCGGTTCACCGTGTGAAGCAGATGATGATGGTTGTTCCAGTAGATACCGACAAAAGTGAAGCTCAGCACGTAATTCAGAAATACCGGCAACACGCCCTCGATGGTCGCGAGGCCGTCGCCGGGCGGGACGCGCAAATCCAGCACCGTGATCGTGATGATGATTGCGATGACGCCATCGCTGAATGCCTCCAATCGCGATTTGCCCATCGATCACTGCACCGGCGTGATCCTATTGCGGGGGCAGCGCGCCGAGATAGGAGGAAATCGCGATGATGTCGTCGTCCGATAGATTGGCGGCGACGGGCTTCATCGCCGCCGCAGATTCCCCTGCACGCGAGCCATAGCGGAAATCAAAAAGCTGCCGCGCGACATAGAGCGGCTGCAATCCTGCGAGCCGCGGCACGTCACCCTTTCCTTTAAGCGCTGCGCCGTGACAAAGGGTGCATTTTCCGTTTTCGGCCAACGCTTGGCCTTTGGCGATGCTGCCGGGCGGCACATAGGCGATGAAACCGGAATGCGGGTCGCGGATTTCCGTGCGGAACGGATCGGCGGGAATTTCAAGGATGCGGTGGCCGATCGGTTCGGTGCCGCCGCCGGGATCGAGCTGACGATGACGGCCCGCGGTGGCAATGAAGGTTTTGGGCGGATTGGCAGCCTCGATGACCTTCACCCATGCGTTGGGCTTCAAAGACGCGAAATATTCGGCGGCCTGGCGGACGTCTTCATCGGGCGCGACCTTCGCGATCGGACCCATGCGTTCCTCGTCCTTGCGCGTGCCCGATTTGTAGGACGCCATCTGCCGGATCAGGTAATCGGCCGGCATGCCGGCGATATCGGCAGCTTCGGGATGACCCTGGCCGGACATCAGATGGCATGAGCCGCAGGCAAACCGGACGCCCGTGCCGCCGGTTACGGGCCGCGGCGCGGCGGGGTGCTCATCGGGAAACCAGTCGGGCGGATTGGCATTTCCGGCGATTTTGGCGGCTTCGTACTTCTTCGTGCTGCCGGGCACCGTCACGATTCCTTCGGGGCGCACCGCGGCGGGCTGAATTTTATCGGGAATGTTGAATGCCCAGTCGGGGAGCCCCGCGGGGACGGTCAGCGCCGCCTGCGCGTGGAGCTCTCGCACAATGAAGAGTGTAGGAAGGACGCACAGGGCAACGGCGATGCGGGCGGAAATGTTGGTTCGGAGGATTCGGCGGATCATGCGGGTCTCCTCTCCCATTCTCGACGAAGGGCAGCGCAATTTATCCCGGCGAGGCTAACGGCGTCCACCACGCGCCACAAACCATGTTCTGTGTCCGATGTCCGTGCAACCCAATGGGAGCGGTGGGTTGCCGAAAAACGGGCTGTTGAAGTGATACGAGTGATACTCGGTTGGGTTTGCTGATGTTTTCCGATTCGCAAGTGATACTTCGTATCGCTCACGCAACACCGGCTGCGGAGTTCTTCAACATGCGGCGAAAGCTCGCGTGCATCCATCGGCGCAACGGCCAGCTCCCGAAATTCCGAGGTCATAGGAATTTATCCTATATTACTCCTACATAATAAGCCTTTTCCTATTCCTCTGTCAAGAGGTCACTCGCCGATGGTGCAGCTCACGCGGATGCTATTGCTGGTCGTGGGCAGGGCGCATAATAATGAATATTAATTCGGCGTGGACGCACCGCGCATGCAGGGGCAAGAATCGCCAGTTCGAATTGTCGCGAGCGATCGCGCTCACGGATCGCTGTTGCGCGCATTGGTCGTGTGCGACCTTGCCGGCTCTACCGCGCTTGTCGAACGGCTGGGTGATCGCGTGGCCGCCCGATTGATGCAATCCCACGACCAGTTGGCGCGCGCGGCCATGCGCCGCCACGGCGGTCGAGAAATCGACAAGGCCGATGGCTTCCTGCTGCTGTTTGATCGGCCGGTTCAAGCCATCTCCTTCGCCCTGGAGTATCAGCGGGAAGTCAAGGCGCTGGCCGAAGAGTCCAAACAAGCACTGAGGGCGCGGGTCGGCATCCATGTGGGTGACGTCGTTGCATGGGACAACGACCCCGCCGACGTGAACCAGGGCGCTAAAATCACGGATATCGAGGGCTTGGCAAAGCCGATTGCGGCACGTTTGATGGCTCTCGCGCTTCCCAATCAGATTCTGGTTTCGGGCGTCACTTACGCTCTCACTCAACACAGCAAACGTGAACTGGTTACCTCGGGCGAGGGTGCGCGCTGGCTGGCGTACGGTCGTTATCGCGTCAAGGGCCTAGCGGACCCTATTGCCGTATTCGAGATCGGCGAGCCCGGGGTTGCACCTCTGCGCCGCCCACCCAATTCGCCATACGGCGCACGTACCGCGCTTCTGTGGCGCAGGCCGGCTGTCGCGTTTGTTATCGTTGCCCTCGTGGCGGCGCTGGGTTTTTCCTTCTACTTCCTGGATCGCAGTGAGCCAGCCCTGCCCTTTGCCGAACGCGACTGGGTCGTTATCGGGGATCTGGTGAACATAAATGCCGACAAGTCGTTGGAGGCGCCGCTCCAAACCGCGTTCCGCATCGGAATGGAGGAGTCGCCGTTCATCAACGTGCTGCCGGAACAGGAGGTACGGCAGACACTCGTGCGAATGCAGCGCGACGCCGCAACCCGTGTTGATCGCAATGTTGCCGCCGAAATCGCGGTCCGCGAGGATGCGCGCGCGGTCATCATCCCGTCTGTCGCGCAAGTGGGCGGCAAGCTCCGCTTGAGCGCCGAGTTGATCGACCCGGTCACGGCTCGCACCGTTTCCATTCAGACCGCCGATGTCGAGGACCGGGCTGAAGCGCTGAGCGCTCTCGATCAACTGTTACGGCGCACCCGTTCCACTCTTGGTGAATCGTTGAAGCAGATCGGTTCGACGTCGCAACCGCTGGAGAAAGTTACAACACCGAACCTCGAAGCCTTGCGCGCTTTCTCCGGTGCAACGGACGCCGAGCGGGACGGTGATTTCGAGCAGGCTCGCACGCTGCTCGTTTACGCGACGGAGCTCGATCCGAGCTTTGCGACGGCTTACGAGCGGCTGGGTGCCGTATTGGTTGCGCAAGATAGATACAGTGACGCGAGCGCCGCGCTGGAAAAGGCTTTGTCGTTTGAAACGCGCCTTATTGATCGCGACCGGCTATACATCCGCGCGTTTACGGCAATGTACAATGACCCAAGAACGGCGTTAGCGCTTTGGCGCGCCTATGCCGACCTCTATCCCGACAGCGGAATCGGTCAAGCCAATTCGGGAATCGTTTGGTGCGATGATCTCCACGATTACCGCAGGGCGGAAACCGCTTTTCGGGAGGCCGCGAGGGTTGGCCGAAGCTCCTTCCGTAACTATACCCTTCAGTCGCTTGGACGTGTTTTACTTGCCGAGGAGAGGCGGGACGAAGCGGAACAGGAATTCCGCGCAGCGCTGTCAGTGGCGCGCACCCCCTTCCTCTTCGAGTTGTCCGACGCATTGCTGCTGAACGGAAAGTTCGAGGAGGCTGCCCGATATCTGGAGGACGCAGAGCGCGAATCACCAGAATTCGAGGTAGAGCGAGGATTGCGGCGCGCCACACTGCTCATCGCTCGCGGGCGGATTGATGCCGCTGCCGAAGCGATAGAAGGCGTTCTTGCTCAAGCATCAGGGCTGCCAGCGCCGAACGGCCGCTGGCGCGCGGAAGCTGCGGCGATTGCGTTGCGGGTCGCGCAAGGAGATGAAAGTGCGGCTAAGACTATCGCGGCGAGGTATCTTGCAGAGTTATCAAAAGCGGCCCAACCCGATGTAAATCGCCAGGCAATTGAGGAACTGTTGTACGGCGCGGCGTGGGCAGCCCGACTGGGACTGGAGGAGGACGCGCGCAAGGCATTAGCGATCGGACACCAATATGGTGCGCTCGACCATTTCCCGGTGCGGGCCGGGCTTGCGGTCATTGCTCAGGCCGAAGTTGACCTACGAGGCGGCCACGCGGATAGGGTTTTGTCGCTACTGCAGCCAGGAACGGCCGGCAGCGATCTTTGGGAATTCCACGAAGTTCGCGCCCGGGCGCTGCGCGCCCTCGGCCGGTCCGCGGAAGAAGAACAGGAACTGCGTTGGCTTGCAACGCATCGCGGCCTGGCTCTCGCAGAATGGACCGATGGCCTTCTCGGCCAACAGGCACGCGCGATCGTTCTTCAGCAGCAAGGTTTATGGCCGCTGTAAAATGGTTATCGGCCGTTCCTATCGACCCCTCCAGATCTGAGAGTGGAAAACGTCATCCAGTGCCTCCGTCCACTCATCGAGGTGGTCGAGTATCTCTTTGCTCACCGGCAGTTTCACACCGCCCGCCGGTACATGCTTGGGATCTACTTTGACGCCTAATTCTCCCAATGTCCCTACCGGATCCGATTCGAGTTTCTTACGATAAGCAGGGTCATTAGCGACGCGTTGCAAAAATTTCTTCGCGCCTTCCTTATTGGGGGCCATCTTCATTTCCTTTCAGTTCGGTTGAGTTGCGCGGGCTGGGATGGCCCGCTTCTGCAGCCCATATCGGAAGGTAAGGATCGGGATCGAACGCGAGTTCGTCCCGGCCATTGGTTGGAATTCCAAACCCACTGATCGCGATGGCTGCCTCGCGAATGGGCCCCAGGCGCAGCCTGGATTCGATATCGGCATCGTTGATCGCCGCGGTGTAGAATGCGCCCAAGCCAAGATGCGCGGCGGTGAGATACATCGTCTGGCTGAGATGACCGGAATCCATCAACACAGTCTTGTATGCCTTGCTATGGCGTGCGTATTTGCAGAACATGCGGTCAAGGCGCGCGACATGGACCAACAGTACGTGCGCCTCGGCGAAATAAGACTGCCCTGCCGTGAACAGGCGCGCCACGTCGTATGCCTCGCCGCGATCCATTCGCTCCAACAGGGCTAAGGCGTGTGTTGCTGTTTCGTAATGATAAAGACCTGGAGCCACTCCCTCGACGTTGGTAACGAGCACATACGCATCGATCGGATGAAGCGCTCCTGCGGACGGGCTTGTGCGCTTTATCAGCGCGACGTTGCCGGCAAGATGTTTGATCCCCTGCGCGCCAAAGACCGCGTAAAGCACTTTTTCGAGCGCCGGCTTTGGCAAACATTGATCGCACCGCCAGGCGCGTGTCGTGCGCCTTCCGAGCAAGATTTCGAAGAACGGGCCGTCGAGGCTCGGCACTTGCAGCGCCGTTCGCGCAAGGGCGTCGTCGCGCTGAACGAAATGTCCGGGCACATCGCCGCGCGTTTTGTTTCTTTCTTCCAAGCTTTTACCGGAAGGCGACGCATCTACCGGCAGGTTTCCGTCCACGCCGCGCCACCGTGACTGCCCATGGTGCAGCGCCGCGAGATCAAACCACTGCATTTGCTCCATCACCTCCTCGGCCTCGGCGATTCCGTCGAGGCCGTCGGGTGCAGGGTCGCAAAGGAGAATGCCGCGTCCGGCAAGATCAAGCACACGGTTGAGCAACTCAGGCCGCATCGCCCGCACTTCATCCGGCGTAAGCCAGCGGTCGGAGGGCACGTTGACCATCAGCCCGAGTTCTTCCACGCTCAGGCGCAGCGACGTGCCGCGCACGGGACAGAGAAGCACGCATTCGGTCTCGGTTTGGAAGGCAATTTCGCCTTTAAGAAACCTTCCAATGTCGAGCACGGGTTGGTCCGCGACGCGGACAAATACGTATCGCCGCCGACGCAAACGCACATTGGTTTCAATTGTCATTTCCATCGTGCGATTATGCCCGGCGCTGCAAATGTGTGGCTTGCTTTGGGCACTAACGCGCGCGCCCGCCGGCGCGCACCTATAAAAACTGCATCACTACGATATACGGGTTCGGAGCAAAGATAATTACGACGTAAAAACTACCAAATTCCATAGCAATGAGCCAGCTCGAAGATTGGCTCCGCGGCGCGTTGGATTCGCGCCCCGATTGCCATGCTACCACACGTCACACTGAGTGACTCGGCGGGGGTGCAGGAGCGCAGTCGCGTGCTTGCAGCTAACCCACTTGCGATATGTGGCGAAACTCACGTTTAGCGCGTGGCGTGCCGCACCGATGCGAACGGGCGCTCTCCCTAGCGTCGCAATCCTCGTCCCAGCACAGGAGGATTCGATGTCTGGTGTTTCTCACGCGTTAAAGGGAATCGCGTCGACGGTTCTGCTCAGCACAGTGACCTTCGCCTATTGGTGCATGGACACGATGCGCGCACTATCGCCCTATCTCGCGATCGCCTTTGTGCTGCTTCACAGTCCGGCGGTCTACGCCGTCGCCGTGACGCCGCCCGAGAGTTTCGTGCAGCAGAATGTCGCTAAGATGTGTGGCGAAACTCACCTTTTCCGCGTGCCGCCGCTCACCGACGCAAACCGGCGGCGTCTCTAGCATCGTAATCCTCAACCCAGCACAGGAGGGGACGATGTCTGGTTTTTCTCGCCCGCTAAAAGCAATCGCGTCGACGGTTCTGCTCGGTTTCGTACTTCCGGTTACCGCACATGCGGATGAGAAGTTCGACGGACTATATGCGCTGAACAGCAGCTCGTGGCAGTCTGAAGACGTTGCGCTTGGGGGCTTCGGCGTTGTCGATTCTAACATACGCGTGTTGAGCAATGCCGGCGGTGCGTGGCAAATAGCGTCGCCGTTGCATGATGGGTTGCCGTTGGGAGTCAAGCAAACACCGGCCGGAGGAGATGAAAATCGCCGGACCAATGGATCAATGCCCGGTTTGCCGCTTGCAGACCTACCCGTCAAAGTGAAAATCGAGCGGCGCGGGTTTTTGATCGGTTTTGATTACAGATACTGATTGACGGCCCGCGAATACCGCGCCCTCCTCTCACGAACGGCGGCCTCATCGCGGCGCCCTGCGGCGCGAATCTTTCCCAAAATCGCGCAAAACGCACGGCTGCCGATTGCAATCGAGTGGCCCCCGCTATCGCGCCAACGCCGCGCAACGCTATAGAGGCGCTTCTGGAGAGCAGCCGGGTAAACGGCGGAGCCGCCATCGCGGTCAGTCAGCTATGTGTGGTGAAACTCACCTTCCCCGCGTGGCGCCTCTCACCGACGCGAACGGGCATCGTCTCTAGCATCGCAATCCTCACTCAACCTAGGAGGATTCGATGTTTCGTGTTTCTCACCCGCTCAAAGCAATCGCATTGACGGTTCTGCTCGGTTCCGTACTTCCGGTTGCCGCACAAGCGGATCAGATGTGGAAGGTCGTGCCGGAAAAATCCCATTTCGGCCCCGGCATCAACACCCTGGTGATCGAACGCAGCACGGCAAAGCCGGCCGGCGGAGAAGCCAAAACCGCGTCCGATCTCATCCCGGCGATGTTCCTCGTTATCTCCAAGAGCAAAGTCTATCTCGCCATTGATGAAGAGGCTTCTGCGTCGGCTTCCGGAATCCGGACGGTGGACTACAGCCGCTGGCAGAACATGAGGCTGGTCAAGATCGGCGACAATCTGCACGGCGATTCCTATTGCGATTTCGCCTGCCAAAGCGGACGCCCTAAGAATCGGGAAACGCTCACCTTCACAGCCATTGGCGCGGATCCGCGGCCGGATATGGGCAACATGGTGGTTCTGAACGACAAGTGATGCGCGGCACCACAGCCAGGAGCGAGAGGACAGGGGCGCATGTCAGCGCCCCTGTCCGTTTGTGCTCCGTTTACGGAACATTGTGGCGAAACTCACCTTTGCCGCGTGGGGCCGCTCACCGACACGAACAGGCTCAGTCTCTAGCGTGGCAATCCTCAAACCCAACGCAGCAGAATTCGATGTCTGATCTTTCTCACTCGTTAAAAGGAATCGTGTTCACCGCTCTGCTCGGTACAATCCTTCCGGTTACCGCACATGCCGATCAGGTGTGGCGGATCGTGACGGAAAAATCCCATTTCGGTCCCGGCACAAACATTGTGGCAATGGAACGCAGCAGCGGGCAACCGGCGGGCGGAGAAGGCAAAGCCGCGTCCACGCCGCTTGCAGCTCAGTTCCTCGTCATCGCGAACGACAAAGTCTATCTCGCGGTCGACGAACGGGCCTATGCGTCGATCTCCGGGATCAGAGCCGTCGACTACAGACGTTGGCGGGACATGAAGCTGATCAAGATCGGTGACAATCTTCGCCGCGACTATTGTGGCTCGCGCTGCCAACGCGGACTCCCTGAGGATCGGATGAATGTCACCTTCACGTCCAATGGCGTGGATCCGCGGCTGTTTGTGAGGAACATGCCCGTTCTGAACGACAAGTGATGCGTGGCAACCCACAGCCAACAGCGAGACAGAGAGGCGCATCCCGGCGCCCCTGTCTGCATAATCCTATCGTCTTGCACTCTGCTCGAGGCGTTCCAGGTCAATGATGGTCAGGCTTCGCCTGCCATGACGGATGATTTTCAGCTCGGATAGCACACGCATTTCTCTGGTGACTGCTTCCCGATGCGTCCCGATGCGGCTGGCGAGTTCTGCATGACTGGGTGCGGGGCGAACCTCGATACCTTCCTCGCGCCGTTCGCCCTTTCGCGCCAGGCGCAGCAACTCACATTGGATTCTGGATTGAACGTTCATTACGCTGAGCTCGTACACCTGTTCCGTAAGGCTGCGAATTTGAGACGCCAGGCGGCGGGCCACCCACATGGCCGTGGCCGGCGAACTCTCAAAACACGCCCTGAAATCCGCTGCAGGGATCGCGGTGACGGAAAGGTCCGACAAGGCTACCACGGTCGCGGAGCGCGGTTCGCCGTCTAATGCGGCCAGTTCTCCAATGAGGTCACCCGAGCCTACGGTGTTGACCCAGACCTCACGCCCACCCGACGAATACAACACCACCTGTGCCTGGCCTTCGCGAACCCAAAATACATCCTCTGTGGGTGAATTCTTCTCCACTAAAGTTCGGCCTTTGGCCAATCTTATGGTGCGCAGCCGGCGCAACAGCGACGTTCGCAATGGCTCCGGAACCTGCGCCAGGAAATCGAGACGCTCATTTGCCCGAAGGGCTTCTCTGGTCATGCCAAGTTCCTCAACGGCTTTGTCACAGTGCCAGAGATTTCCACTGCCGGGAACACGCGCCGCACACGCGGTTCGGTGATTTGCCGAATTATCCGGGCATTCCCGCCGGGACGGATCCTGATCTTCTGTTCCGCTGATATGCAATATTCGCGGACGCGCTGGTTTAGGATAAACTCACCACCCGCATCGATCGGAACAAGGGAGCTTTCGATGGCTAAACTCGCGGTTCATCCCAGCATGCGCCGTGCCGCCGCCGGCGTGAGAGTCCTCGCGCTTCTTGCCTGCGTGGGAGCTGTATTCCCGGAGCAGAGCGCGGCGCAGAGAAATGCGAGCCATCCTGATTTTGCTCCGACAGATCAGGTCGGATGGATCGCCCTGACATCCGAGTTCATCGCGCCGCCCAGCGGCCCCGGACCGGTGATGGATGATCCGGCCCATCCCTACGTCAGCAATGCGATCGCTGCCCGCACCGGACAATTGCCGACGTTTCCGGTGGGCGACATCAGCAACCCGATCCTGCGACCTTGGGCGCGTGAGGCGGTGCGCAAGCATAACGAAGTCGCAATGTCCGGAAAGGCCGCCTACACGCTGCAAGCACGCTGCTGGCCCATGGGAGTACCCGCGTTCCTGCTCTATCCGGTTCGTCCGGTCTATATCGTGCAGACGCCCAAGGAAGTGCTGATGACTTGGACGGGCGATCACATGAGTCGGCACATCTATATGGATGTACCCCATTCGGCGAATGTGAAGCCGTCCTGGTTCGGCGAATCCGTCGGTCACTATGAGGGCGATACATTGGTCGTCGATACGATCGGGCTGAATGACAGAACCTATGTCGACAATTTCCGGACGCCCCATACAACACGGCTTCACGTGGTGCAGCGCTTCCAGATGATAGACGGCGGCAAGACGCTGGAGGTCAAAGTGCATGTCGAAGACCCCGGCGCCTTCACGACACCATGGGATGCCATCCAACGCTATCGGCGCGTGGAAGGGGCCGCGATGGATGAGGAGACATGTGCGGAAGGGGCGCGAGACTATTTCAACCAGGAGGCCGAGCCGATCCCTCAGGCCGGCAAGCCTGATTTCTGATCTCCCGGCGGAGGTGTCATGCTCGACCGCCGATCGTTTACCGGCCTCATCGCCGCCGCCGCGCTGGCGCCAACAACTCGCGCCTTGGCGCAGCCCGCAGTGCGCCCTATCCGGCGCATCCGCACCGGCGTCCTTGATATCGCCTACGAAGAAAGCGGCCCGCAAACCGGCTACCCGGTCGTGCTGCTGCACGGCTTTCCTTACGACCCGCGCGCCTATGACGCGGTGACGCCGCGGCTCGCGGCAGCCGGATATCGCGCCATCGTTCCCTATTTGCGCGGTTACGGCGAGACTCGATTTCTTTCGCCGTCGGCGATGCGCGCGGGTCAGCAAGCGGCGATCGGGCGCGATCTCCTCGATTTCATGGACGCGCTCGCCATACGCAACGCGGCGCTCGTGGGTTTTGATTGGGGCGGCCGTGCCGCTTGCGTGGTTGCCGCGCTATGGCCCGAGCGCGTGCGCGGCCTCGTGTCCTGCAACGGCTACACGATTCAGGACATCGCGGCTTCCGCGAAACCCGCGCCGCCGGAACAGGAAAATCGCCTCTGGTATCAATATTATTTCCATACCGAGCGCGGGCGCGCCGGGCTTCAAGCAAACCGTCACGATTTCTGCAAGCTGTTGTGGAAATTATGGTCTCCCAATTGGAAGTTCGACGACGCCACTTATGATCGTACGGCGGTATCGTTCGACAATCCCGATTTTGTCGATGTCGTGATTCATTCCTACCGCCATCGCTTCGGTTACGCCGCAGGCGACCCAGCGCTTGAGCCCATTGAGGCTGCGCTTGCCAAGCAGCCGCCGATCACCGTGCCTTCCATTGTGCTTCAGGGTGGCGGCGACGGCGTGAATGCTGCCGCCCAATCGGCAAACCAGGCGCGGCTTTTCACCGGACGCTACGAGCGCCGCCTGATCCCCGTGATCGGCCACGACGTGCCACAGGAAGCGCCAATCGACACGGCAAATGCGGCGCTCGATTTGCTGAGACTGTAACCACAGTGGCCATTGCACGGTATTCTTGCCGTGTCTTGACGCAAGTGCCATGCTTTCGAACTTCCGTCGATAAACCTGGGGAGGGTGCAACGATGTTGAGAACAGCAGGGTTCGCCGTCACATTCGGCGCCGCGATTTTGCTGACGTCCGGCTCCGCATTGCAGGCTCAGATTTCCAATAATCCCTATCACGTCGATTACGGATGGGCCCAAATCCAGGGACGGAAAATTGGCGTGGCCAGCGGATTCAAAATGGATCCGGACGGCCAGCATTTGTGGATGCTGGACCGCTGCGGCGCCAATGGCTGCGCCGATTCGGACCTGGACCCGATCATCGAAGTGACGCTCGACGGCAAGATGGTCCAGAGCTTCGGCAAAGGCCGAATCTCGTTTCCGCATGGTCTGTTCGTCGACAAGCAGGGAAATGTATGGGTGACGGACGGAGCGCCGGAAGGAGACCCGCGCGCGGCGGCGGGATTGAAAAAGCATCTCGGCCACCAGGTCTATAAATTCAGTCACGACGGAAAGCTGCTGATGACGATCGGAACCGCGGGCGTTGCGGGAGCGGATGCGACCCATCTCAACGGACCTACCGGCGTGGTCGTGCAGGACGACGGCACGATCTGGGTGATCGATGGCCACGGCGGACCGCAGAATGGTCCGTACAAGGACAACATGTATGGCTCTCGCGGCGGCAATAACCGTCTTGTCGAATTTTCCGCCGACGGCAAATTCATCCGGCAGTGGGGCGGAGGCAAGGGATCCGAAGGCAGCATGCCAATGCAGTTCAACGATCCGCACGACATCGCGATGGATCCTGCGACCGGCAACATGTACATCGCCGACCGCGGCAATCAGCGCGTTCAGGTTCTGGACAAACACGGCAACTTCATCACGCGCTGGACGCAGTTCGGAAAGCCGAGCGCCATCGCCATCGACAATAAAGGCCATATTTATGTTGCGGACGGCATGTCCAACGCGCATTGGAATCCGGGCTGGGAAAGGGGCATTCGCGTCGGCGATATCAAGACCGGCTGGGTGAAGGCGTTTATTCCCGATGAAGAAGTCGACCCCAAGGGCGGCGCCGGAACCGAATTTCTGGGCGTCGATCCGGCAGGCAATATCTATTCCGGCGCCAGCACCCGCCAGGGACTTGTTGTCCACAAGCCGTTCCGGCCATTGGATTAAGCGAAGAGCAGAAGCGCATGCGTATTTTCACTATTGAAGGCGCGCCGGCGGAGCCATGAATTCGGGACCAACCGGATCGCTGATCGTTTCGCTCAAGATCCGATCGATCTCGGTCTTGGAAGCGGAATCGAGCGACCAACCCGCGACCTGATCGACCGGCTGCAATTGATCGGGGTGCCGCGCCCCCCAAAGCGCGGTGCTGACGCCTTGATCGAGCATCCAGCGGACGGCGAGCTGAATGACACGCTTGCCGAAACGTTCCGTGGCAAGCCGGTCGAGCTTTTGGACCGCGGCCAGATATTGCGCGAAGCGGGGCGCTTGGAATTTCGGGTCGATGCGCCGCAGATCATCGCCTTTGAACACCGTGTCCGGCCGCATACGCCCGGCAAGGAGTCCCCGGCACAGCGCGCCATAGCCGAGCATCGCGATGCCGTTCTTGCGGCAGTAAGGCAAAAGGCCGGCCTCGATTCCGCGCTCGAACAAATTATAGGGCGACTGCAGCACGTGAAGCGGCGCTACGCGGCGAAACTGCTCGATCTGCTCGATCGAGAAATTGCTCACCCCGATGGCGCGAATCTTTCCCTGGCGAAACAGCGCGTGCATCGCCTCTGCGGTTTCTTCGATCGCAACCAGCGGGTCGGGCCAGTGAACCTGATAAATATCGATGGTATCGGTTCGCAGCCTGCGCAAGGAGTCCTCGACCTCCTGCATCAGGCGGGCGCGGCTGGCGTTGCGAAATACTTTTCCATTATCCCATTCAAGCCCCACCTTGGTGGCGATGAGCACACGCGAACGTAGGCCGGCCTCGCCGATCGCTTTGCCGACGATTTCTTCGGACCGGCCGAAACCATAGGCCGGCGCAGTGTCGATGAGATTGATCCCGTGGTCCAACGCGGCACGGATCGTGGAAACCGATTCCGCTTCATCGGTGCCGCCCCACATCCACCCGCCGATGGCCCAAGTCCCGATCGCAACACGGGACATTTTGATCGCCGTACCGGGAATTTCGGCAAGCTCGGTTTTGATTTCGAGAGATTCGGCCTGCTGGGCCATGGTTCTGCTCCTTCTTCGCCTGCGCGCGGATGGAGATCTTCAGTCGAGGCCGGCTTCCTGAGCGGCGATCAGGCCGAGGGCGCTCCAGTCGAGGTCGCCATGTCCGCGTGCGATTCCGGTGGTAAGCCGGTCTTGGACCACTTGGACGGACGGCATGGGGACGCCGGACTTGTCGGCTTCGGCAAGCGCCAAGCGAACGTCCTTGAGCGCCAGCGGCATGACGAATCCGGCCGCGTAAGCCTGACGCACGATCTTATCGCCGTAGATCCTATGCACGCGGTCGCCGAACATCGTGCTCGTCATGATTTCGATGAAAGTCTTGGGGTCGAGTCCCCTCTTGCGAAAGAGAGCGACGGCTTCTGCCATCATCTCCAGGGTCGTTGCGGTCATCATGTTGCCGAGCAATTTGATGAGATTCGCCGCTGCGGGATCGGCGCCGACAACGAACATCTTCTGTCCAAGGCAGTCGATGAGCGGCCGGCAGCGCTCCACCTCGCGTGGCACGCCGGCGGCGACGATGTAGAGTTCGCGTGCCTTCGCGGCGTCAGGATTTCCGAACACCGGCGCGGCGACGTAGCCTTGTCCCCGGCGCGCATGCTCGCTTGCGAGGTGGGATGCGGCGGCCGTGCTGATGGTGCTCATCGAAAGATGAATCGCGCCGGGCGACAGTCCCGAGGCAAGACCCTCGATGCCGAGGTCCTGGCGCCCCAATACGACATCGCTAACCGAGTCATCGTTGGGGAGCATGGTGATGACGACCTCACAGCCGAACAGCCTGCTGACGTCCAGCGTGGGATTGAGGCCCAGCTCCGTCAGTCTGCCGATCTGTTCCTGGCGACGAACATAGGCGATCACCTTATGTCCGGCGGCAGCGAGGTTTGCGGCCATCGCGGCGCCCATGTGGCCAAGACCCGCAAACCCGACTTCAAGCTGCACCGGCACCCGGACGGTTGACCCGGAGCCCCCGGCTTGCTCGGACAGCTTGGTCTCCGGCCTTTCGCTGGAGACGAGAGTGGAACCCCACTGGTCCTTAAACATGAAGCGTCTCCTGACCGTGCATTGAAGAAAAGTATGACACGCTCGACGCGCTTGGCAGGAATCGGCCTAATGCGTGCGATTCTGCAGCGCCTTGGGCTCTATATCGCTATCGATCCGATCGAACAGCAGCAGAATGGTCGTTTCGGTATGGTTCGAGGAGCCGAAGCTCGGTCCGGACGAGCTTGCAAATGCGCCGGTGTCCTGGCGGTAGACAGTGATTGCAAGCTTGGCGACTCCGGTTTGCCGATCTCGTTTGTAGAGCGCCAGCTCAGGGGTTGTGACGGGATAAATACTGGTAGAAAGCGGAAGCGGAAGCGAAATCGCCGGTATGCCGATGAACAGGGAATTGTGGTCGACCGACTGGCCGCCCGTCCGCAATTCGACAATCACGTCCGCGGCTTTGCGGTCCTCGGTGAGAAGGGCGCCTGCGCGAAGGACCCTCTCCCGGACAGCGGCCATGGCGTATTTCGGAAAGAGCACCGTCCTGTCCCGCTCGGTACCGTCGAAATAGCTTGTATCCACGAAAATCCGCGTTCCGGCGCCGAGAGAAACATCCATTTTTGACACGGCGTCATCGATAGCCGCGGTGATCAGCAACTGTTCGGTGGCCGTCTCCGAGGGCTCGCTGACATGCACAGTGGTGCAGCCGGCCAAAAGGATGGCAATGCCCGCAACCGGCAAGGCTTTCTTCCAGCCGTTTCGCCGGCACGCCCGATGAACGTCCAATCGCATTCGCGCGTAAACGCACAAGGCGCATGAGAGTTCGCCGGATTCGTCAAAGCGGGTCGAATGATGCGCCGCAGCAAAAGGCGGCCCGCGTCGGGCTTCGGACCTTTACGGCGCTGCCCCGGGCACATCGCCCTGTTTCAGCTTAGTTGTGCGGCGGGCAAATTCAGCGATACAAGTGAGGCCGGAACCCGGGAATTCCGCAGCGGCGAGGGAGGAAAACTTGGTGTCGAAATTTTCGCGAAGCTGCCTGACGGCAACGGTCTCTTGCGCCGTGGCCGCTCTTCTCTCCAGCGCTCAGGCGCAAAACAATTTCCTCAACGACGGCAACGTCGCCGGGCTTGCGAAAGATGTCTCGATTCACAACCTTGCGCCCGACACTCAGACGTCCTGGGTGCCGGATCGTCCGACGGGCGATGATTTCCTGCCGCCCATCGATGGCAGCCCCGGCCCGGTGATGTCGCCCAAAGACCGCCCCTACGTACCCAACGGCAATGGCCGCCAGCCAACCTATCGCATCGCCGATACGAGCAATCCGATTTTGAAGCCTTGGGCAAAGGAGCAGATGGAAAAGGCGAACGCCGAAGTGCGCGCGGGCAAAGTGCCCTATATCACCCGCGAACGCTGCTGGCCTGCGGGCGTCCCCGGCTTCACCGTCTATACACGCGTGCAACCGATCCATTTCTATCACGGCAAGAAAGAGATCACGATCATCAACGAGCTGAACACGCAAGTCCGTCACATCTATATGGACGTGCCGCATTCGAAAAATCCCGGACACAGTTGGTACGGCGAATCGGTCGGTCATTACGACGGCGACGAGCTCGTTGTGGATACGATCGGCCTTAACGACAAGACCTTCGTCGACAATTACCGCACGCCGCACACCGATCAGATCCATGTCATCGAGCGGTTCAAGGTCATCGAGGGCGGCAACATCCTGCAGTCTACGGTTAAGGTCGAAGATCCCGGCGCTTTCAACATGCCCTGGACGGGCGTGCAGCGCTGGAAACGCATCGCGCGGCCGCTCGAAGAATATCTTTGCGAAGAGAGCAATGCCGATTTCTACGGTTATGACGTTGTGCCGATTCCGACTGCCTCCAAGCCGGATTTCTAAGCATTAGCCGCATTCTCTGGGAGGCCGGTTTGGCGGTTCATCGTGTGATCGCGGCTCTTCTGTTGGTTTCGGCGGCCGGCTTTCCCGAGTTGACAGCAGCGGCTGCGGATACGGTGCCCGACTTTTCCGGGCCGTGGGGCCGCAACATGTTCAATTTTGAGCCGCCGGACACAGGCCCCGGTCCGATCGTCAATTTACGCCGGCTCGGCGCGGATGCCGGCCGCTCCGCCGCCGATGGCGATCCGATACCGCTGGTCGGGGACTACAACAATCCGATCCTCAAACCCGAAGCCGCCGCGGTCGTGAAGAAAAACGGCGAGTATTCGGAAAGCGGTCACGATGTGCCTGATCCCAGCAACCAGTGCGGCGCCTATGCGCCGCCTTTTCTCTTTGCGATCCAGCAGGGCATGCAGATGATCCAGAGGAAGGACGATATCGTCGTCCTCTACACACAGAATGCTCAGGTCCGTCGTATCCGGTTGAATTCCAGCCACCCCCGGAACCTCAAACCCACGCCGTCGGGCGATTCGATCGGCCACTATGAAGGCGAAACCCTGGTTGTCGACACAATCGGCATCAAGCTCGAGCCCTACACGGTGGTCGACAGATTCGGCACGCCGCAGAGCGAGGCGATGCATGTCGTGGAGCGTTATCGCTTGATCGATGCCAAGGATGCCCAGGCGGCGCTGGACCGCCAGGTGAAAACGGTTGGCGAGACCGCCCCCATAGTGCCCGACCGCAATTATGACAAGGGATTGAGGGTCGAACTCACGGTCGAAGATCCCAAGGTTTTCACCACGCCGTGGAAAGCCAATGTCACTTACCGGCGAGTGATCCGCGGGTATAACGAAGGCGCCTGTGCCGAGAACAATGTGGACAGGTTTCATTTGGGCGATCTGAAGCATGTGCCGACGGCGAACACGCCGGATTTCTAAAGGGACAGGCCATGAGATTACGTCTTCTGCTTTCTTGTGCCGCGATGTCCTGCCTCACTAACGCTGCGCG
>Ga0307477_10000968_pt1 | contig 26534 bp, 23 predicted proteins | sample atmos_gasesECM2C_FD_203316 | JGI IMG/M metagenome (GOLD analysis project Ga0307477, IMG submission 203316) | Hardwood forest soil microbial communities from Morgan-Monroe State Forest, Indiana, United States - atmos_gasesECM2C_515 | ecosystem: Environmental > Terrestrial > Soil > Temperate...
TTCCCCTATTGTGTGCACATTCTTCCATAAAGAGAGCCGATGAAACGCGTACTAGTGATCGAAGACGACAAAGATATCGTCGAGTTGGTGCGGTACAACTTGGAGAAGGATGGCTACCAGGTGTCGGCTAGCGCGGACGGCGCGACCGGCTTGGCACAGATTCGCAAAGTGGCTCCCGATCTGCTGATACTGGATCTGATGTTGCCAAAACTTTCGGGCCTGGAGATCTGCAAAGAGATTCGCAAAGACGTAACTCTGAACCGCCTGCCGATCCTGATTCTTACCGCCAAAGGCGAAGAGGCGGATCGGGTAGTTGGATTGGAACTCGGGGCGGACGATTACGTCACGAAGCCGTTCAGCCCTCGAGAGCTTGCTGCCCGCGTAAAGGCACTTTTAAGACGCGCCGAGCCTGGCGCTCCTTCGGAGAAACCACTGGAGATCGGCGCGTTGAAAATTGATCCGGCTGCCTACCGGGTCACGCGCGGGGGAAAACCGGTGCAGATGAGCACGCTTGAATTTCGGCTGCTATACTTTTTAGCGGCGCGTCCAAATCGGGTGTTTACAAGAGATCAGTTACTTGACGCAGTTTGGGGTACGGAAAGATTTGTAACTCCCCGCAGTGTTGATGTATACGTGCGGCGATTACGGGAAAAAATCGAGACGGATCCGCAGCATCCGGGATTCATGAAAACAATACGTGGAGCAGGTTACCTCTTCGAAACCCGTGCGAGCTAAGTTTTTTTGGAGACTGGGACTCGCGTATTTAGTCCTTTTGGCCTGCGTTTTGATTGCCGTGGATTTATATTTCGCCCGAGTGGTTCGCAGCCACGCTATACGATCGGCAAACGACCAGCTTACGTCGCTGATGAATCTCGGGATGGCGCGCGCGCCGAGTGTATTAACAGGACCTGAAGTGCAGGAATGGGCCGCGTGGCTGGGGAACAGCGGAGCGCACGTCACGATCCTCGACGGGTCAGGGAACGTGCTCGCTGACTCATCCAACGTTGCGCAGGCGACCTCGGAGACAACCGCGAATCAGGCCTGGCCGGAGGTGCAAGAAGCTTTCGCCAACGGAGCAGGACATGCCGTCGATTACAAGCGCGGAGTTGTAAGCCGAGCACAACGTTTGCAACCGGCTTCCGGGCCCACCAAAGTAATCCGTATGGAATTGCCGCTCACCCAAATTGATTTTTCCCTAAGAGAGCTTCGCGAGAGATTACTGGTTTCTTCTTTAGTCACGCTGCTTGCGGGAACAGTGTTATCTCTGATTTTCGCCCGCTTCTTTTTCGAGCGTGTGGAACGCCTGCAACATTTCTCTCAGAGAATAGCACGCGGTGATTTCCATGCTGAACCGGCCGAGGGACCGCGCGATGAGCTTTCCGAGCTGGCCGACTCTATGAATCAAACAGCGGCACATCTGGAACGCGAAATTCGATTGCTGAGCAGCGAACGCAACCGGGCGAGCGCAATCCTGAGAAGCATGGTGGAAGGCGTGGCGGTGGTTGATGCACAGGAACGACTGGTGTTCTGGAATCGGGCGTTTTCTGAAGTCTTGAGCCTGCAGTCGGTCACGAGCGAAGGAAGCCCGTTGATCGAAGTGGTGCGGAGCTCGGATTTGTTGGGACTCATTCGCCGGGCGTTGCAAGGCGAGGAAGGTCTGCAGAGCGACATTGCCATGGGAATCGTACAACCGCAAAATTTTTCGGTGACTGCGGCTCCGGTGAAAGCCCTGGAATCGGATCGCTCGGGGCCAGCGGACAAACCTTCCGGGGCGGTCGTGGTATTGCACGACGTCACCGAGTTGCGCCGGCTCGAGCGGGTGCGCCAGGATTTCGTGGCAAACGTCTCTCATGAATTCAAAACGCCCTTAACCGCTATTCAGGGGTTTGCCGAGACTTTGCTGGCCGGAGCGCTGGACGATCCCAAAAACAACCGGCGGTTCTTGGAGATTATTCGCGAGCATGCTGCTCGATTGGCCCGCGTGACGGATGATTTGCTGAAGCTCGCGCGCATCGAAGCGGGGAAACTCGAATTGGAATTCTTTCCGGTCGGGTTGCAGGATTTAATCGAAGGTTGCACGGAGACGACATTATTGAAAGCGAGCCGGAAAAAAATTTCGTTCAACGTGGAACTTTCCCCCGGACTGCCGGCCGTGCGCGGGGATGCCAGTTTGTTGCATGACGTGTTGCAGAATTTGCTGGATAACGCGATTCAATACACCCCTTCCGGCGGCCGCATTAAAGTAGAAGCATCCGCCAATGCGCACGAAGCAACCGTAACGATTTCAGATTCGGGTATCGGAATCCCTCTGGCGGACCAAGAGAGGATCTTTGAACGCTTCTACCGAGTGGACGCGGCGCGATCGCGCGAGGCGGGAGGCACCGGCCTGGGACTCTCCATCGCAAAGCATATCGTGGAGGCGCATGGCGGGCGGCTCTGGGTGGAAAGCGCGGTAGGCCGCGGATCGAAGTTTTCCTTCTCCATTCCTCTGGCCGCCTAGTGCCGGGAGTTGTCTTGTAATGTTCACTTCCCGTTAATTCTGTTGCAGCTTTTCTTTGCCATCCTGTATGCGCAGATATTTAACCAAACCCTGGCGAGTTAAGCCGGAGGACACAAGATGGCGGCTACAAAGACCAGCACCAGCGAAGGAATTTTTCAAAGCGTTTTGGTGAACTACCTGGTTTCGCAGGCGCGCACGGTGGAAGCTTCGGTGAACCGCGCCCTGTGGGCATTGCTAGAACGCAACGAACGGCTGGCGAGCGAGGTGTTCCTGAACGAACCGCGTATCAATGAAATGGAAATAACGATAGACGAACATGCGATTCGAATGTTGCGTCAAGGGAACTTGCTCGACACCGATGTGCGGTTGATAGTTGCGACGCTCAAGATCAACAATGACCTGGAGCGTATGGGCGACCTGGCAGTGAACCTGAGTGAACGCGCTATTTCGTTGTCCGCCATGGGTGAAGTGCAGATCCCCACCGAACTGGAACCCATGGCTACGGCGGTACGCGCGATGGTATCGAAATGCCTGGGAGGCCTAATTTACCAGAACGCGGAACTCGCGACCCAGGTTCTGGAGAGCGATGACGTAGTCGACCAATACCGAGATCACTTATTTGAATCGCTACTGGCTGGAATGACGCAAGACCCTTCTCTGGCGGCTCCCAATCTGCATTACGTGCTGGCGTCACGTCATTTGGAACGGATCGCCGACCACGCCACCAATATCGCGGAAGATATTCTATTCTGGATTCGAGGCCTGGAAGTGCGCCACGGACGTGCGAAGCAAATGGAAGTTTCAACCGAACGCACAACGAATTCAGAACAGTGCTAGTTGGGTTTTTGCAGCGAAGCGGCGTGATTTCACTTATCGCGTATTGGAGCAAGGGATTGGCCTTGCGCGACCGTTAAGTTCTTTCGTATCAATGAGCAGCGAACCCACAGCCTGAGCAATTTACACCGCATTCTTGTCCACGTAACACAGCTGTAACAAAGCGGGCCAAAAATGGGGTTAAGGAGAACTTAAGACTATGAGAAAGAGGCTGTTAATCGTGTTGCTCGCGCTCGGCCTCGCCAGCCTGGCCGGCCTCGTCGCAGCGCAAGGCGGAACCGTACTACTGAACGCTGCAGGGGCCACCTTTCCGACCCCGATTTATTCCAAGTGGTTTGACGTTTACCATAGCGCTCATCCCAACGTTCAGATCAATTACCAATCCATAGGTTCCGGCGGCGGCATACGCCAACTTCAGGCCGGCACAGTCGATTTCGGAGCGTCGGATGGCCCCATGTCGGACGAGCAGCTTTCGCAATCGAAATTCAAGATTCTGCATTTCCCCACGGTGCTCGGCGCGGTGGTTCCTACCTACAACATAGCGGGTGTGAGCGGTGAACTGAACTTCACGCAGAAGGCGTTGGCAGGGATTTATCTGGGGACGATCACGAAGTGGGATGATACGGAAATCGCCAAGCCGAATGCGGGGGTGAAACTACCGAACGCCGAAATCGTCGTGATTCACCGGTCGGAAGGAAGCGGGACTACCTACATCTGGACAGATTTTCTGGGAAAGGTAAGTGAGGAGTGGAAGAAAAAAGTGGGTAATGCGGCAGCTTCGGTGAACTGGCCTGTGGGGCTGGGCGGCAAGGGCAACGAGGGCGTGACCGGACTCGTGAAACAGACGCCGAACGCGATCGGATACATCGAATTGATTTACGCCGTGCAGAACAACATTCCTTACGGAAAAGTTCAGAACGCGGCGGGAAACTTCGTGAAGGCGGATTTGGCGGGAGTGACGGCCGCAGCCGCCGCAGATGCCAAGAACGTTCCGGAAGACTTTCGCGTTTCGATCACGAATGCTCCCGGGCCAAAGGTTTACCCCATTTCGAGTTTCACGTGGCTGCTGATTCCCGCGCAAATTCAGGATGCTACGAAGCGCGAAGCCATCAAGGATTTTCTGAAATGGATGCTGACGGAGGGTCAGAAGTACAATGAGGGCCTGACCTATGCCCAGCTTCCTAAAGATTTGATTGCCAAGGAGGCCAAGGCGATTTCGCTGATTCAGTAAAATGTCCGCGGCCGCCACAACCATCGCGCACGAGGTTCCGCCGCAAGCGGGGCCTCGCGCGTTTCTTCGCCGACTGCGAAGTGGCGACGAAATCGCCCATCTGATTACTCTGACGTTTGCCGCCCTTATACTTCTCATCACCTCCATGCTGTTGTACGAGCTCTGGGTGAATTCCCACCTTTCTCGCGCAAAATTCGGATGGCTGTTTTTCTGGACCAGGGTGTGGGATCCAAACTTTGATAATTTCGGCGCGGCGCCGTTTATATATGGCACGCTGGTGACGTCGGCGGTAGCGCTCTGCCTCGCGGTGCCGCTGGGTCTTGCGAGCGCGATTTTTCTCTCCGAGCTCGCTCCGCGCAAGGTCAGTGACGTCATTTCATTTTTGATCGATTTGCTGGCGGCGGTGCCCAGCGTGATCTACGGCCTGCTGGGAATTTTCATCGTGGTGCCATTGATGCGCACGACCATAGGTCCGGCGCTGATTCATACGCTCGGGAACGTTCCATACCTCGGGGCGCTGTTTCATGGGCCAAATTACGGAGTCGGCTTTCTGACTGCCGGAATCGTTTTGGCGATTATGGTGGTACCGTTCATTATTTCTGTTTCGCGTGAGGTTTTGTTGACCGTGCCGCGGGAGCAGCGCGAAGCGGCGCTGGCCATGGGCGCAACGCGATGGGAATCCACCTGGAAGGTGGTGGTTCCGTGGGCTCGCACGGGCATCATGGGCTCCGTATTCCTTGCTCTGGCGCGTGCTCTGGGCGAAACGATGGCCGTCACCATGGTTATCGGCAATGCGCCCACCATCGCCGCCTCGCTGCTTTCTCCCGGCGATACCATCGCTTCCATCATTGCCAGCCAATTTACGGAAGCGAGCGGAGACCTGTATTTGAGCTCGCTGATCGAGTTGGGGCTGGTGCTTTTCCTGATTACTTTCATTCTGAACGGCCTTGCGCGGATTTTGATCGTGGCCACTGGGCGCGGAGGAGGGCGGCCGGCATGAGCGGTCCGCGGATGATTTGGCGAAAGTCGTTGAATTACGTAATGCTCAGCTTGACCGGAGTGGCTGCGTTTGGAGTGGTTTCGATTCTGTTCCTGGTCCTGGGATACCTGATCTGGAATGGAGGTAAGTCCCTGAGTTGGAATTTTTTTACGCAGCTCCCGAAGCCTGTGGGTGAAACAGGCGGTGGGATGGCCAACGCCATCGTGGGCAGCATGAAACTGCTGATGTTGGCGGCGGTGATGGGCTTGCCGGTAGGATTGCTCACCGGGGTGTATCTTGCGGAGTTTGGCGGCAAAACGCTTTCGTTCGTCATACGGTACACGACGGATTTGCTGAACGGCGTCCCCTCGATCGTTATAGGTATCTTCGCGTACTCGCTCGTGGTGTTGCCGGTGAAACATTTTTCGGCGCTGGCGGGTGGCGTGGCGCTGGGGATGATGGTGATTCCGATTACGGTGCGCAGCACGGAGGAGTTTCTGAGGGCCGTGCCTGGAAGCCTGCGCGAAGGCGCGATGGCGTTGGGAGCGAGTCAGTGGAAGACCATTGTTACCGTTGTGCTGCCAGCCGCAAGCGGGGGCATACTGACCGGAATGTTGCTGGCGCTCGCGCGCGTGGCCGGAGAGACAGCACCGCTGCTCTTTACGGCGTTGGGCAACCGGTATTGGAGCCCTGGATTCGAGCAGCCGACCGCTTCGCTGCCGGTAATGATATATACATATGCCATCGCGCCGTATGATGATTGGCACCGTCAGGCGTGGGCTGCGGGCTTGGTACTACTGGGTTTGGTGCTGGTCGCGAATCTGGGCGCCCGTCTTCTGCTGAACCGCGGTAGTGCGGTCAGGAGCACGTGATATGTCGTCGATTTCGCCAGGCAGCAATGCCGCTGCCGCAAGGCTAGCACCACAAGTGCGCATGAACGATCCTCGCTCGATGGCTTCGGAAAAGGAGACGCCGGTGCGCTTTCAGATCTCCGATCTGAATTTCTTTTACGGTCCAAAGCAAGCCGTTTTCGGGCTGAATCTGAATATCCCCGCGAATAAAGTGACCGCTTTAATTGGGCCCTCGGGGTGCGGAAAATCGACATTTTTGCGCACGTTGAATCGAATGAATGAGATTATTCGGAACACGCGTGTGGAGGGTTCGATTGCGCTCGACGGACAAGACGTTCACTCGATGGACGTAGTTAGTTTAAGGCGACGGGTGGGAATGGTTTTTCAGCGGCCCAACCCTTTTCCAAAATCCATTTACGAAAATGTGGCCTACGGCTTGCGCATTAATGGTTACCAGGGACGACTTGACGATCTGGTGGAGAGCAGCCTACACCGCGCGGCACTGTGGGAAGAAGTTAAGGACTACCTTCACAAGTCGGCCTTCGCGCTTTCGGGGGGGCAACAGCAACGGTTGTGCATCGCGCGCGCGCTTGCCGTGAATCCCGAGGTGCTTCTGTTAGACGAGCCTTGTTCCGCGCTCGATCCGGTGACCACGGCGAAGATCGAAGAATTAATGTTTCAGCTAAAAGATAGTTGCACCATGGCGATCGTAACTCACAATATGCAGCAGGCGGCCCGCGCCAGTGATTTCACGGCGTTCATGCTCGACGGCAAGCTCATCGAGCACAGCGAAACGCCGAAATTGTTCACCACACCGAAAGATCCTCGCACAGAGGCATACATTACCGGCCGCTTTGGATAAGTTCGTTGGATCACAGGTATCGGAACGGGCATTCGATGGTCGCAAGCGGAAGGAAGTGAAAAGAAGATGGAACGACATTTTGAGCGAGACCTCGAGGAACTAAAACAGCGGCTGCTGTGGATGGGAAGCCTCGCCGAGCGAGCCGTGCACCAAGCGATCCACGCGGTGCTGGACGCCGAAGAGCATCTGGCAGAGACCGTTCTAACCGAGGAAGACGCGATCAACGAGATTCAAATCGAGATCGACGAGCGCGTGCAGCGTTTGCTAGCTCTGCAACAGCCCATGGCCGCGGATCTGCGCTTTCTGCTGGCGGTCTCGCGTATCAACGGGGATCTCGAGCGCATCGGAGATCAGGCTGTGAATATTGCGCAATCGGCCATGCGCATCCTGCGTCATCCGCAGGTAAAACCTTACGTGGATTTGCCGCGCATGAGCGAACTAGCCGAGGGCATGGTTCGCGACAGCTTAAATGCGCTGGTGCGCGCAGACATCGACCTCGCTCACAGTGTGCTGCAGCGTGACGATCAAGTGGACCGCTTGCGCGATCAACTTTTCCGAGAGCTGCTCACCTACATGATGGAAAACTCGGCGGTGGTGTTCACCGCCTTCGAGTTAGTTCTGGTGGCGAAAAACATCGAACGAATCGGGGATCACGCGACAAACATTGCCGAAGACGTGATTTATTTCGTAGCAGGACGCGACGTCCGCCATCCCGCACTCGACCGCCGCTGAATTCCAGTCACCGCATATACAGGCAGAATTCCCCCCGCAGGAAGATCGCTCCGAATTTCATGTCAACGAGTAAAAAGCCTAAATGCGGGTGAGCGCCGTGGCTTCGTCTGCGGCGAGATCGAGAACTGTGTCAAGCCGAACCATTTTTAGCAGCATGATTACCCGTTTATTGGGAGCGAAGTAGGTGCACTTCCCACCCGCACGCTTTAGGGTGGTGAAGGCGCGCACGAGCGCTCCAATCCCCGAACTATCGAGTTCGGTAACGCCTGCGAGATTCACCGCCACGTGAGAGGAACCCGCTTCTACGAGCTGCTGAATCTGATTGCGGAAAGATTCTTCGGCCTCGCCGAGTTTCAGTGGACCGTCCAGATCGAGAATGGTGGCCCGGCCGGCTTTACGGATGCCAATGTTCACATGTGCCTCACTGCGCTTTGCAAAGCTATCTGAATTACGCCCGGCAATCAAGGGGTTGGAAAAACTTCCACAGAAAAGCGATCGAAACACGAGCGGGCAGCCTGGGCAGACGAAACGAGCGACCCCCACCTCAGCTCTCCTCAAAATCCTTCTTGACACTCAGTTTCAACTAAAATAAGCTGCCCAGCCAGTTGAGAACTAGTTTCAACTAGAAAAGCGCCGGTCATGATATTTCGATTTCGCCATATTTCGCTCCGTTTTGCCTCTTGGTGGTTCCCTGGAGGGACGCGGTTTTTTGTTCGCGTGTCCCTTGGTTTCTTCATACTCTATTTTGTGCTGGTGCAACGCACAAACGCGCAGGAGACTCCATACTTTGTTGCGTATTCTCACCATCTCGAGGAACCCGGTAACCTTGAAATCGAGCTTTCCACCAACTACGGAACGCAAACCCGCGGAAACGACTTCATCGCGCCATGGGTGGAGTTCGAATACGGCGTGAAGGCCTGGTGGACCTCAGAGTTCTACCTAGACTCGCAAGCAACGTTCGGGGATAGCGCGCTGTTTACCGGATTCCGCTGGGAAAACCGCTTCCGGCCGCTGATGCACGAGCACTGGATCAACCCGATCCTATACGTCGAGTACGAAAACCTGAACGGTGCGGACAAGACGACAATCGAAGTGGTTGGCTTTGATACCCAAGCGGACCACGCTCCCCGCAACACGGAAGCGAGCAAAGAACATCAACATGAACTGGAGACCAAACTCATTCTATCGAGCGACTATAAGGGATGGAATATTTCCGAGAATTTCATCGGCGAGAAGAATCTTGGTCACCAGCCATGGGAGTTCGGCTATGCCGCCGGAGCGAGCCGTCCGCTACGGCTTTCCGCCACGCCGGAGACCTGTAATTTCTGCCTTGAGAATTTTGTGGTGGGCGCTGAATTCTTTGGGGGGTTGGGAACTTCATGGAACTTCACGACGGCGGGAACCTCCCACTACGCGGCGCCGATCGTGAAGTGGCACCTTCCCCATGGCGTTTCATTCCGCGTCTCGCCGGCATTCGGTCTGAACGGCAATAGCCACGCATTCCTTCTTCGCTGGGGCGTGTCCTATGAAATCGACGGCTTCGGCCGCAAGGTAGGCGGTTGGTTCCGATGATCCACAAACTCGCTCCCGCTATGCTGCTGGTTGTTTCGATTACATTTGGCATTGCAGGTTCCGGGTCAGCGACTGGTCCAAATTCGAGCCGGCACGGCGAGCGTGAAACTGACGATCGCGGCGTGTTGCAAGCTATTGCCAAAGCGCCGGTTAAAACCCGCCAGTGGCACAATCCCTACGACGATCAGCCAAGTGCAATCCTCGCCGGCAAAAAACTCTATATTCAGCATTGCGCCGAATGCCACGGTGCGAACGGACGCGGCATAGGTCGTGCTGTCAATCTTCACCTGCCGTACGTGCAGAGAGCAACGCCGGGGGAATTAGAGTGGTTTTTGCGCGACGGAAATCTGTGGGCAGGAATGCCTTCGTGGTCGGGATTGCCGGAGCAGCGGCGCTGGCAGATCGTCAGCTACCTGAAATCGCTGCGCTGAAGATTCCTGATACAATCGAGTCTGGAGTAGGCCTGCGACGCACGTGTCGCGCGAAAGCCTATTTGAACCAACACTGGATCCCAGGGAGCCCGTGTCGTCTTGCCCTTGTGCCGTCCGTTGGCTTCGGCCCGCTGGATAGCCTGAAAGCAGGCGCAGGGCACCCACCTATTCGTGGGGTTCAGGGCCTAGCTCGCACGGCGAAGTGGACCGCTCCTTCTGATTCGTTCTATCAGCGCCCATTTTCATTCTTCCGAATTGAAGCGAAGAATCCGGGCCCATAGGAACCCCCCGGGGGAAATTGAAAATACTTTTCATCGGCGACATCGTTGGCTCGCCCGGCCGCAAGATTGTTCACGACCGGCTTGCGGATATTCTGGTACAGCGGAAAATCGATCTGTGTATCGCGAACGGAGAAAATTCCGCTTCCGGTTTCGGCATTACGCCTCGCCTGGCCGAAGAATTATTCGCCGCGGGAGTAGAAGTGATTACCGGCGGAAATCACGTGTGGGACCGCAGGGAGATTCTAGATTTTTTTCCGCACGAACCACGTCTGTTGCGCCCCGCGAATTTTCCGGAGGGCTCGCCCGGAAAGGGATTTTATGTCGGGCAAACGAAAGGTGGTGTGGGTTACGCGGTGATGAATCTGCAAGGGCGAACCTTCATGATCGCGCTCGACGACCCATTTCGTGCGGCGGAGCGCGAGCTCGCAAAACTGCCTTCCGACGTCCAAGTGATTATCGTAGATATGCACGCGGAAGCTACTTCAGAAAAACAGGCCATGGGCTGGTTTCTGGCCGGGAAAGTCTCCGCCGTCTTGGGAACCCACACGCACGTGGCTACGGCTGATCAGCGCGTTCTGCCGGGAGGCACCGCTTACATCACCGATGTGGGTATGACCGGTCCTCATGACTCCGTCATCGGCATGGATAAGCAAGGTGTCTTGCAACGGTTCCTGGATCAAATGCCGGCAAAATTCGCCGTGGCGGAAGGCGACATCCAGATGAACGCGGTGCAAATGGAAGTGGATGAAACCACCGGCCGGGCAGTTTCCATCGAGCGCGCAGTTTTCCGCCTCGACTAGAGTCTCAGCCACAGAATTCTCTCCCATAGTTCGCATTGAATCCAGGAAACCTAATTACGTCTCGATGCGTCTGTTAACTGAGCACTAAGTCAACCGAACATACCCGATATTTATCGATGCCGCGTCGCGCCCAACTCTCCGTGTCTCTCGCCGTCTTAGCCATTATTGCGACAGGATCGAATCTTCTACCCTTGGCAACTGAGAACCGGAACCGCGGCGTGGCTGATATTGTCGGGCGGGCTCGTCTATTTTCCGAACTGGGGCCAGGACTGCATGCGCTCAAGCGCGATTCCGGCGGCCGGTATTACGTCCTCGCTGCGCCGGCTACCGCCATTTCCGTGTATAGAACGGACGCTAAACGCGTCGGTCAGATTCCTGCCGCGAATTCACAGGACGCGAAGCTTGTTTTCGCCGACGACATTGATATCGATGCGACCGGCCGGCTTTTCGTCGCGGACCGCGGCGCGAATGCTGTGAAGATCTTTAAAGCGGACGGCTCGCTAGATACCGCAATTCCGGTCAGCGCTCCCACGTCGGTTGCGGCGTTGTCGGGGAATGAATTTGCGATTACTTCACTTCGCGCCGACCGCCTCGTACGCATCTACAACGATCAAGGAAAAGTGATTCGAAGTTTTGGGGATCCTCACGATGTTCCCACCGCCACGAGTTCGAGTCGCTACCTTAACCATGGACGGCTTTCCAGCGATCCCGGGGGATTTATTTATTTTGCGTTTACCGATCTTCCAGACGCCACTATCCGGAAGTACGATCGCTTCGGTTACTCCGCGTACGAGATTTCACTTCCTCGTCCAGATGAACAATCGGTTTCTGCGTCTCAAACTACGGGCGTCGATATTTTGGCGCTGGCCCGGCGCAATCAGGGTGCCACGGAAAAACCGGTGATCAATGCATTCGGGGTGGATCCCGTATCGCAGGAAGTGTGGGCGGCGGTGGGTGACGAGTTATCGCACTTCGACAAAGATGGCTTGCTCGTCGGGTCTTATCGCACCGCCACCGGGAATGGCACAAGACTGGAGCCCAGCGCGATTCTCATCGAGCCGGAACGCATTCTTCTTGCTGCGGACCCACTGGGCGTATACGAATTCGCCAGGCCTGACAAGCAACCGCCCGCTTCGAGTGCAAAGCGCTGAGAAAGTTTTTCCAACTCTGAGGTGTGGCAAAAGGAAACTCGAAATTTTTCCGAGAAGCAACTAAAAAATCGCCTGTGGAAAAGCTGTGCATGGCTTGTGAAAGCTGTGCGAATGATTCGTTCAATTTTCTCTTGCTACCTGCGCCGCGATTAGGCAAAATCCCGGCTCGCTTCTCCCGTGCAATTCATACGTGCACTCATGAGATGCCGTGACGCGGGGTGCGTCGCGTGACATCAGACCAGCCGACATAAGAAAACATCCCGCCAGGCATCGCGGGAGATTCCCACAACATTTCCACGTCGGTGGAAATTGTGGTAAAGGGTAAATTTGCTCGATGAACCTCTGGGATAAAATCCTTCTACACTCCGAACGCCGCGTAAATCCCCACAGTTTCGCCACCTGGTTTCGCCCCACTCGTCTGGAACGCGCAGAGGAAGATCGGCTGGTGATACGCGTTCCCACACGTTTATTTAAAAAGCGGCTGACCGAAACGTACGGCCAATTGATCCAGGCTGTTCTGACCGAACTTGGCCGCCCGCAGATGCAGCTTGAGTATCTTTGCGCGGAATCGCAACCGGTCGCCTCCAGCGCTGCGCCTCCTCCTCAAGCGAAACTTGATTTCGATGCGGTGGCTCATCAACTGAATCCTCGCTATACATTCGAATCGTTTATCGTGGGGGCTTCGAATCAATTTGCGCACGCGGCGGCCATGGCGGTAGCCGACCAACCTTCAAAATCCTACAATCCGCTATTTCTGTATGGGGGTGTGGGGCTGGGCAAGACACATCTGATGCAGGCCATCGGCCATACCCTCAAGCGGCGTAACCCTTCCCTGCGCCTTACCTATATCAGCGCGGAAAAATTTACGAACGAAGTGATTGCCTCCATCCGTCTCGAACGCATGGCTGCCTTTCGCGACCGGTTTCGCAATATGGATGTTCTGATGGTGGACGACATCCAGTTCATCGCCACCCGCGAACGAACCCAGGAAGAATTTTTCCACACGTTCAACGCCCTGTACGACCAGCAAAAACAAATCGTTATATCTTCCGATTGCCCGCCGAAGGAAATTTCTTCCATTGAGGAGCGCTTGCGCTCGCGTTTCGAATGGGGACTTATCGCGGACATTCAGCCGCCCGATTTGGAAACCAAGATCGCCATCTTGCAGAAGAAGGCGGAAAGCGAACGCGTGCAAGTCCCCGATGACGTGGCCGAATACATTGCCCGTGCCATCAAGTCGAACATTCGCGAGTTGGAGGGAGCGCTAATTCGCTTGATGGCCTACGCTTCGCTTACCGGCGCGGTGATCAATTTGCCTACGGCGCAGCAAGTTCTGAAAAACATCATCGAGACGCAGGACAAGAAAGTCACCATCGAACAAATCCAGAAACGCGTGGGCGAGCATTTCGGTCTGCGCGCCCAGGATTTGAAGGTGCGCAGCAACTCCAAACAGATTGCCTTTCCGCGCCAGGTGGCGATGTTTCTGGTTAAACAGCTCACTTCGGCTTCGCTGCCAGAAATCGGCAGGCAATTTGGCGGGAAGCACCACACCACGGTGCTACATTCGATTAACAAGATCGAGATGCTGCGGCAGTCCGACAAAGATTTGAACAAGACGATCAACCGGCTACTCGACGCTTTCGGTTAGAGATGGCTGCAAAGCTTGGTTTGTTTTTTGATCGGCCTGTGTACCCGCTGTGGAAATAAGTCGGACGCAAAGTTTCGCTGGCCGTTTTCATTCCCGCCGCGAAGATTTCCACCGGACGTACTCGGCCATAACCTACGCGGATGATATGGGTTAAACCGTTTTCCGCAGAATCCACAGATGCGGCGGCGACGGCGGTTTTCTTATATACTTTAATCTATAAATAAAGCAGTAGAGTAGTAGCCGCAGCGGTGCAAAAGAACGGCAAACAACGCGAGGATCGCCCGAAATGGAATTCAGCGTAAAAAGATCGGATCTACTCGACGAACTGAACCTGACGCAGGGCGTGGTCGAGCGCAAGTCGACGATTCCCATTTTGTCCAATCTTCTGGTGGAGGCCAAAGGCAGCCGCCTCACCATCACGGCGACCGATCTTGAACTCAGCATCCGGACATCCTGCGAAGCGAAGGTAAAAAAAGAGGGCGCCGGCACCATCCCGGCAAAAAAACTATTCGAACTGTTGCGCCTTCTGCCGGAAGGCGAGATTAAGTTTAAGCTTCTCGAAAATCACTGGGTGCAATTAACCGCGGACAAAAAAAACTACAAGCTCGTAGGCATGTCGAAAGATAATTTTCCCGCGCTTCCAGCCTTTCCTCACGCTTTGATGAAAATTCCGGCGGCGCTGTTGGCCGAAGTGATAGCGAAGACAACCTTTGCAATTTCGTTGGAAGAATCGCGTTACACGTTGAATGGCGCTCTGCTGGTCCTGAAGCCGAACTCAATCACCATGGTCGCAACGGACGGACACCGCCTCGCCATGGTCGAGAAGGATCATAAATTCGAAGGCTTCTCCACCGAGACACGCGTGCTGGTTCCCAAGAAAGCCATGACCGAACTGCAGCGACTCGCTGCGGAATCGGGCGAGGAGGCCAGCGTTGAATTCGCGCAGGACGAAAGCCACCTTTTCTTCCAGTTTGGCGGACGTTTGTTGACCTCGCGCAAGCTAACCGGTCAATTTCCGAATTACGAAGCGGTGCTTCCGCGAGATGCGAACAAGACCGTGGCCTTGGACCGCGGTGAGTTACAGGACGCTCTGCGCCGCGTCTCTCAGCTCGCCGACCAGCGTTCGCACGCCGTGAAGTTTATGCTTTCGAAAGAAGGCCTGGAGATTTCGGCATCGAGTCCGGAATACGGCGAGGCCAAGGAAGTGATCGAAAAGGAATTCAAGGGTGAAACCATTGCCATCGGCTTCAACGCGCAATATCTTCTCGATTTCTTGAACGCCGCGGCCGATGGCCCGATCAATTTTGAGCTGAAGGATGAGCAATCGGCCGGCCAGTTGCGCCCAATCGGCGACGAAGCCACGCGCTACCGATATGTGGTAATGCCCATGCGCATTTGAAGTCCGACTACGGGTATTTAGGGCATTTCGGGTTCTGTTAGCTGTTCCTTTCGTGCCCTCGCACGCACCCCATGAACGCCCTTTATCTAGCTGAATTAGCTGGGTTTATTGTTTGCTATCGCCTCACAATCACCTTGTGAAAACGGCGATTTTCCAGTACAATTTTGATGTTCGGGATTCCTTCTGAACGGCACTGTTCGACCCTAAATGGCTCTCGTTTTCTTGCTCGCGCCAGGGCAAGTGGGGCCGCTAGGTGTTGGACGACTCCCCGCGTTGGGGAAATGAAAACTTCGCCGCGTCCCCCCGGAAATTTTCGGAACGGGACGGGATGAAGTGGCAACCCTTCGAGTCTCGCGAGCGCAAACGCGCCCTGGGAAACTTTCCAGGCCGGAAAAGTCTTTCGGATGCTGAGGCCAATGGGCAAGGCAAGCCCGCTTGTGGTGGGCAAGTGTCGAGCGTCCACGCGACCGCCTTCCCGCGTTTATCAAGATTCTAAAAATTAGTGATGATGTGAGCTAACGGTCTGAGGAGACGCACGATCCATGGCTGAAAAAGAAACTTCAGGCGCCCAAGGTCATAAGTACGACGCTACATCCATTAAAGTTTTGGGCGGAATCGAAGCGGTTCGCAAACGTCCGGCGATGTATATCGGTTCTACCGGAGAGCTTGGGCTGCATCACCTGGTTTGGGAAGTAGCGGACAACTCGGTGGACGAAGCCATGGCCGGGTTCTGCGATGAAATCAGTGTTTCGGTGCACGACGATAACAGCGTCACTGTGATCGACAACGGTCGCGGCATTCCCGTGGACATGCACGCAACGGAGAAGAAACCGGCTGCCGAAGTTGTTATGACCGTACTGCATGCCGGCGGCAAATTTGATAGCGACACCTACAAAGTTTCCGGCGGATTGCACGGAGTAGGCGTGTCGGTGGTCAACGCTCTTTCGGACTGGCTCGATCTGGAGATTTGGCGCGATGGCGAAGTGTGGGAGCAGTCCTACGAAAAGGGTGTGCCCACTTCCAAGCTCAAGGCTTCCGGTAAAACTCGAAAGACCGGCACGAAAATCACGTTCCACGCTGACCCGGAGATTTTCGCGACCACCGTGTACAGCTACGACACGCTTTCGCAGCGTCTGCGCGAACTCGCCTTCCTCAACAAGGGGCTCAAGATCACGCTGGAGGATGAGCGCACAAATAAAAAAGCAGAATTCCGCTTCACCGGTGGCATCACTGAATTTGTGAAACATTTGAACCGCGGGAAACAGACTCTTCACGATTCGCCGATTTATATGGAAGGCAAGCGCGAGCAAGTGGATATTGAGATTGCGCTGCAGTATAACGACAGCTACGCGGAGAATATCTTTTCCTTTGCGAACACTATTAATACGGTTGACGGTGGCTCGCATCTTTCGGGCTTTCGCTCCGCACTTACGCGCACGATCAATTACTACGCGAATTCCGCGGGCATGCTCAAGGAGCAGAAAGACGAAGTCTCGATCAATGGCGACGACGTCCGCGAGGGCTTGGTGGCTGTTGTTTCCGTAAAGCTTCCGCAGCCGCAGTTTGAAGGGCAGACCAAAGGCAAATTAAATAGCGATATTAAAGGCTTGGTCGAATCGCTGGTTAACGAGAGGCTCGGCGAATATTTCGACAAGCATTCCTCCATTGCGCGAAAAATTATTGGCAAGTGCATCGACGCTGCTCGCGCACGCGAGGCCGCGCGCAAAGCTCGCGAACTCACGCGGCGCAAATCCGCCCTCGATTCCAGCGGTCTTCCCGGAAAGCTTTCCGATTGCCAGGAACGCGATCCTGCGCGCTGCGAACTTTTCCTGGTCGAAGGAGAATCGGCCGGCGGTTCCGCCAAGGGCGGCCGCGACCGCCGTTATCAGGCCATCTTGCCGCTTAAGGGCAAGATTTTAAACGTGGAAAAGGCGCGTTACGACAAAATGCTGGGCCACGAAGAAATTCGCTGCATCATCACGGCACTGGGCACCGGCATCGGCAAAGATGATTTCGACGCCAACAAACTGCGCTATCACAAAGTGATTCTGATGACCGATGCGGACGTGGACGGCAGCCACATTCGCACCTTGTTGCTCACATTTTTCTTCCGTCACATGCGCGAACTGATCGACCGCGGGCACATCTACATCGCGCAACCGCCGCTCTATCGCGTGAAACGCGGGAAGATGGACCGCTACATTCGCGACGAACGCGAATTCGCTCACGAACTGATGAAGCGAGCGACCGAAGAGCACGAAGTGAAATCAAAGGGCGGTAAGTCGCTCCAAGGCGGGGACCTCACCCAGTTTCTTTTGAACATTCAAGAATACGATCAGGTTGCGGCAAAGCTGGGGCGGCGGTTGCGTGAGCCGAAGCTTGTTGAGCTGCTGGCGGGCAGCGAACTGGAAAAGAAGACGGATTTTGCCGACCGGAAAAAGCTTCAGGAACTGGCCAAGGCGATTGAGAAGGCCAAGCTGGATGTGGAAGCCAAGTTTGTTTTCGACGAGGAACACAGCTTGCACGAGCTGGTGTTGAAAAATGGCGGAGAGCGTCGTGTCAATTGGGCCTTAGCGGCCACACCTGAATATAAACGGATGCGTTCGCTGCACCAGCAGATCGCCGTGCACAATCGCCCGCCGTTCACGGTGGGCCACAATGGCGACAAGGTCATCAAAGACGATGCGACCGGTCTGCTGAATTACGTCCTGGAAGACGCCAAGAAACAATTCACCATCACGCGTTTTAAGGGTCTGGGCGAAATGAATCCCGAGCAGCTTTGGGAAACAACCATGAATGCGGAAACCCGCACACTGCTTAAGGTGCGTCTCGAAGATGCGGTGGCCGCCGAGGACATTTTCTCCACGCTCATGGGCGAGAACGTCGAGCAGCGCCGCAAATTCATCGAGGAAAACGCCCTCGACGTCGTCAACTTAGATATTTAAGAAAGACACGCGGAATTAAATGAGCAGGCGATGATGTATCAATTGAGGTGGAAGATTTTGCCGGGGCTGCGGGGTTTGAGCTGCTCGGAATTCAGCGCGGCGCAGACAGCCGCGCCAAACAACGAGCAAGGCGTAGCTTTTGAATGTTCGACCGAAGCCGAACGCGACTCGTTATTGCGCGAATTAAAGGCGCATTTCGCGCCTCAGCGTTTCTCGAACAATGCCTCGGCATTTGAAACCGTGAAGGCTTACGTGTTGGAGCGAGCGGCAAGAAAGACGCAATCTTAAGCTGACCATCACAGATACGGAGAGACGAGTGGCCGACGAAATAGACAAGTCCATCATCACACCGGTTGATATCGAATCGGAGATGAAGAAGTCGTACCTCGATTACGCCATGAGCGTGATCATCGGCCGCGCGCTGCCTGACGTGCGCGACGGTTTGAAGCCCGTTCACAGGCGAATTCTGTTCGGCATGTACGAGCTTGGGCTCACCTCCACGAAGTCCTACCGCAAGTGCGCCAAGATCGTCGGCGAAGTGTTGGGCAAATTCCATCCGCATGGTGACAGCCCCGTTTACGACGCGCTCGTACGCCTGGCACAGGATTTCAACATGCGCTACCCGCTTGTGGACGGGCAAGGAAACTTTGGATCTGTGGACGGCGATCCTCCGGCGGCAATGCGATATACCGAAGCGCGCCTTTCGAAAGTGGCGGAAGAAATGCTCGCCGACATCGAAAAGGAAACCGTCGATTTCGTTCCGAATTTCGACGAAAGCGAACATGAGCCGGTCGTTCTGCCAACCAGAATTCCGAACTTGCTGGTGAACGGTTCAACCGGTATCGCGGTCGGCATGGCAACCAACATTCCTCCGCACAATCTGAAGGAAACGATCGAAGCCGCCATCCAGCTGATCGAAGAGCCCGAAACAAACCTGAAAAAAGTGATGAAGCTGATTCCCGGCCCCGATTTTCCGACCGGCGGCTACATTTACGGCCGCGAAGGAATCGAGCAAGCCTATAAGACCGGGCGCGGTTCGTTCCAGGTGCGGGCGAAAGTTGCCATCGAGCAACGCGGCAAGGACCGCCAGGACATCGTCATCACCGAGCTTCCGTATCAGGTAAACAAAGCCCGTTTGATCGGGCACATCGCCGAGCTGATTCAGAACAAGAAACTGGAAGGCATTGCCGACATCCGCGACGAGAGCGACCGCGACGGCATGCGCATCGTCGTGGAAATCAAGCGCGACGAAGAGCCACAGATTATTCTGGCCCACTTGTTCAAGCAAACCCAGATGCAGGAATCGTTCGGCATGATTTTGCTCGCGATCGTTGGCGGACAGCCGCGCGAGCTCGGCTTGGTCGAGCTTCTCCAGCTATTTATCGCCCACCGCGTTGATGTGGTTCGCCGCCGCACGCAATACGAATTGCGCAAAGCGGAAGAGCGCGAGCACATTTTGCTCGGGTACCAGATCGCGCTCGATTATCTGGACGAAGTGATCAGGGTGATCCGCGGTTCTTCCAGCCGCGCGAACGCCCGCGAGAACCTCTTCAATTTCTTTGCTAACAAAACCATCTCGATTTCAGAGGGCGGAAAAGCCAAGAGCATTGCCGGCGTAAAACTCAGCAATAAGAAGTATGGCCTGGCCACCGAAGTTGTGGGCCTTAGCTTCGCGCAAATCGATGCCATCCTCGAATTGCAGTTACATCGCCTGACAAAACTTTCGATCGACGATATTCTGAACGAGCTGAAACAAATTCGCGATCAAATCGCGGAGCTACGTGAAATTCTGGCAAGTGAGAAGAAACTGAAAGCGGTGATCGTCGCCGAGTTACGCGAGATTGCGAAATCTTATGGCGACGAGCGGCGCACGCAGATCGTCGACCGCGTCGAGGAAATTAAGCTCGAAGACCTGATCAAAGACGAAGAGATGGCCATTACCGTCAGCCATGCGGGCTACATCAAACGAACTTCAGTGGACGTGTATCGCCACCAATCCCGCGGCGGCAAAGGCCGTATCGGCGCAAAAACACGCGAAGACGACTTTGTCGAGCATTTCTTCGTTGCCTCGGCGCACAGCTATATCCTGCTGTTCACTTCGAAAGGCCGCATCTACTGGCTGAAGGTTTATGAAATTCCCGAAGCCGCGGCCGCCACGCGCGGAAAAGCAATCGGCACTCTCGTGCGCCTACAGGAGAATGAAAAACTTACGGCCGTAGTTCCCGCGCGAAACCTGGAAGAAGCCGACCGCTACGTTTTCCTGGCAACGCGCAACGGCACGGTGAAGAAAACCGCCATCGCTGAATTTTCGAACCCCCGCCCGTCTGGCATTATTGCAATCAATCTCGATGCGGGTGATGAACTAATCGGAGCAAAACTCACCGACGGCAAGCAGATGATTTTCCTGGCCAGCCACGACGGACAGGCGATCCTCTTCCGCGAAACTGAAGTCCGTTCGATGGGGCGGGCGGCCGGCGGCGTGAACGGCATGGACCTGGCGAAAGGCGATTTTGTAGTCAGCATGGACGCGGCGCAGCCCGACTTCGTCATCATCCAAAAGGAATACAAGAAAGACACACAGAATCTCGACGAGCTTGAAAGCGACCAGATTCGCGAATCGCTAACCTCTCTGATGCTCACGGTCTCGGAAAAAGGCTACGGCAAGCGCACGCCGCTCGCCGAGTATCGGGTTACATCACGCGGTGGCAAAGGCGTGATCAACTTAAAATCTACGGATCGCAACGGCCCGGTCGTCGCCGCACTTCAGGTCCGCGAAGATTCCGATGTGATGATTATCACCGGCCAGGGCAAAGTGATTCGCGTTCACTCCGGCGAGATTCGCGAAGCGGGCCGTTCGACACAAGGCGTGCGCCTGCTGCGCTTGGAAGAGGGCGACCGCATTGCCGCAGCCGCTTCCATTCTGGAAGAGGAAGAAGCTGTTGCGCCGGAACCTGAGAAAAAATAGCCGGGAATCATTAGTTCCGCTAGGACGGCGGGGCGATGTAATAGCCAGGGCGGGTGCGGACATCGACGCCCGGGCGATCGACGGTAACTTTAATTTCGTGGTAGCCGGTAGGTTCGTCAACGGGCGGACGGTAGCCGAGCGTATATTGCGCGTGAAGCTCGCCGCCGATTGCGTCCATCGCTTTTTGAATGGAACGGTCTTTCATCGTTTTCACGTGGAGCCCGCCGGTTGCTTTGCTGGCAATTTCGAGTGAGTTGGGGCCGATCGCGTTCTTTCCAGTTTTAACCAGCCAGACGGCGAGTGCCAGCAGGTCAATATTCCCGGCCATGGCGGCCTCGTTTTCCGGCGTTTGGGCTACACCCGGCGGGAGCGGGACAGGATAAGTTCCCGGCGGCCCCAATTGTGGTCCTTGATATGGATTCGGCTTCGCTCGCAAATCCGCCATCGTTGTGCTCAAACCAATCGTATAGATTGTGACGTTAGCCAGCTGCGCCTGCCGCAACACTTCCCCGAGTTTACTCTCGCTGCCAGAGTCCTGCGCTTCAGCAATCACGACCAAAATGCGCCGTCTAACAGCTGGTCGTTGTTCGAGCAGCGAAATGCCGCGTGACATTGCGTCGTACAGCCGCGACTGATCGACGCCGATGCGCAAATGGTTGATGGTGTTTTGCACGCCGTCCGTATCGGTGGTGAATTTATCGAGCAGCTCGACATCGCTGTCGAAACTGATCACGGCAGCTTCAGCCGTCTGTCCCATTACGGCTTGAGTAAAAATGATCCCTGTCTGACGGACTGCGGGAAGTATCGGTTCGATATGCGAGCTCGTTTCGATTGCCAGGACAATCGAAAGGGGATCGCCACCCAGGTCGAAGTGATCGATGGTTTGCCGGACGCCGTTGTCGAAGACGCGGAAATTCTCTTTGGAAAGGTCGAGCAGCATCTCGCCGGAGTGGCTGGTCACCGTCACAGGCGTAATCACTTCATTCACTCGAACGCGGATAGCGTGCTTTTGTTGCTCCCCGGTCGGCATCTTTTCCGGGGTTACTCCCGGTTTTTGCTGCAGCGGACCGGGCGGAGCTTGGCACCACGCCGGACCGGATACCGCCAGCGGAGCCAGCGCGAGACAAACGCACGCCAGCAATTGATTACAACGTCCGGTCAACATGTTTTTCGCAGGCCGCATTTCATTTCAGTCTATCTGATTCGCGGGAACTGAGCGGCGTTGCTTGCAGTGTAATAGTAGTTCGCGCCGCGACTGGCTTTTCGCTGTGGTTCTCCTAAAATGAATGTTTGCGCTTATATAAGGGAGAGAACATGAGCCGCCGCAGTACCCGGCCGCAGCCAAAGCTGGCTTACGATGACCCGAAATTCATGGACAGCTTGGTGGCCCGGCCGCTTCGCATCCTGGCCGAATACATAGATCCGCTGAATCGGTTGCGCCTTGCGAACGTAAGCGACACGGTCGTGATGTTCGGATCGGCTCGGATCCAATCGCGAGATCGGGCCCTCCTGCATCTGAAAGAAGTAAGGCGACGCGCGAAAGGACGGCGCAATGGCGAATGGCGTCAGAAAGTCAATGCTGCGCGGTCTTTAGTGTCTATGTCGCGATATTACGAAGACGCCCGCGAGCTCGCCCATCGGCTGACCATGTGGTCGATGACATTGGGCGACAAGCCGAGAAGGTTCGTGGTTTGTTCGGGAGGCGGGCCTGGAATCATGGAGGCGGCGAACCGCGGAGCCTACGAAGCCGGTGGCCCATCGATCGGTCTCAGCATCCAGCTTCCGCACGAACAGGAATCGAATCGATATATCACGCCGGAGCTAAATTTCCTCTTTCATTATTTTTTTATGCGCAAGCTTTGGTTCGCGCAAATGGCCAAGGCGCTGATTATCTTTCCAGGCGGATTTGGCACCATGGACGAGCTCTGGGAGATGCTCACACTCCTGCAAACCAACAAACTTTCTTCGCACCACTTGATACTAATTTATGGAAGGAAGTATTGGGACAAAGCCATTAATTGGCGGCACATGGTGCGCACCGGCACGATCGCCGAACGTGAATTCAAGCTGCTTCAGTTTGCCGATAACGTGGATGAAGCTTTCAATCACATCCGCACGGATTTGGAAGCTCATCATCTCGAGCTGGAATCCGATTCATATACCAAACCTACGCGGCGCATGTAGGGCTCTGAGTGCATCCGCCGAATATTCCAAACGGCTGGCTACCAAAAGAAAAACGGGGAAGGAGCCAGGAACTCCCTCCCCATCTGTCCGTGCGCAAAAGCAATCGATTCGGGTGATTAGTTGTTCGAATACGGTTCGCTTGCGAAAACCGCCTGGAAGCGCCGCTTTTCGTCCTGGTCATGCAGCATCACCACCGGCACTACGCGCAAAGAATGCTTGCAGGTCCGGCAGGTTGTAGCCTCTCCCTGCAGATCCTGAACGAAGCCGTCGGTGAAGTGGTAGGCAGCTCGAGGACGCCTTGCGGCTTTCGTGCCCTGCGTGCCGCACTGCGGGCATGTAAACTCCACGCGGTCTTCCAGGGGATCGCGGTTCAACGCCGCCCAGCCCGTATATCGAACGCCTATCGTTTCTTTCGAATTTTTCTCCATGATGACCCTCCCCAATAAATCATTACGAACGATTAGACGCGCATGGGTAGAAAACAGATTCAATCGCATACCAATTTTTGTAAGTGGCTCAGACGATTGTTTTTATGCCTTACGAAACTGCGAAGCCAAGTCCTGGAACCAAAGCCGCGACCCGGTGTCTATCTGCAGTAAGAGATCGCGACCTCCTAAATCGCTTCTGTTGCGCCGGGGTCTGGTGAAAGACCTCCGGCGTTCCGAGAACTTTGTGCCGAAGATTCGATTCTCCACGTCGGAGTTTCGCCGAGGAGTGTGCCATGAGAGAGCGCGATGGGTTTTCACAATGCTTAGTAGACGGCGACCAACAATCGTTGGACAGAGCAAGATTGGTTCGCCAAAAAGCGCTGCTGGTTTCGATTATCTTCGAAGCTGCGCTGGTAGCGGCGCTGCTTCTGTGGCCGCTCATCACGCAAGGACTGCCGCCACAGCAATTCTTAATCACACCGGCACCCCCTTATCATGGCGGGTCAAGCTCGTTATCCGGAAAACCACCGACCGCCCCTCTTCACCCGAACAAAGCGCCCGCTACTTCGTACCCAGTGACGTCCCAACCGACCCATTTTCCAGAACACCCACCGGTATCAAATTCCGACGAAGCTCCGGCAATTGGCTCTGGTTTTGGGCCAGGCAACATGCCGGGCCCCGGTATCGGAGATGGAGAAAACTTTCCCGGAGGAGCCGAGTCAACTATGCGGCCGATTCCTCCAGGGCCGAAACCCAAGCCGGAAAAGCCGCGACCGATGAGCGAAGGAGTGATGGAAGCGGCGCTGCTTAATAGAGTTCAACCGCAATATCCCGAAGCAGCACGGTTGATGCACGTCGCAGGAACTGTTCGCCTGCAAGCGATCATTGGAAAGGACGGCCGGGTGCGCGACGTTGAGGTTCTGAGCGGTAATCCAATTCTGGCGCGGGCGGCGTTGGCTGCGGTACGCGAATGGCGCTATCGGCCCACGGAGTTGAATCACGAAATAGTGGAAGTGGAGACCGAGATCACCGTGAATTTCATTTTGCGGCAGTAACGATCCGAGCAGCTGCGAGGCGTCTTGATTTCTCAAGACGCCCACAGAGTCGCACGCTAAGACGGTCGCTAAAATTTGATAACTATGCCGGTTGAGATTCGGGCGTTATTTTGACTGCCCCCGAAGATACTGGAGTGGATCCAATCTCCTTGGAAAATACGCCAGTGAAACGGCCCGACGATTTTCGCATCAATGCCGCCCCCGACGGCGACTGCGAAGGAGTCATCGGAAATACGGACGACTCCGGGAATAGAAGAACTAGCGTGCACCCCTCCAATCAGGACATGACCAAATGGCGAAACACGCGCCGGCCACGAGACTTGAGGCCCGAACAAATAGTAAGTCGTGGCCGAGTGGGACCCGTAGTCACCGGAAAAATCGGCGACGGCGCCTAGCCAAGGAGCAAACTTGTACTGGCCGGAGATCTCCCAACCGTTCTGACTGAATGATGAAGAATTATCGACATGCAAAAAAGCATAGCCGCCATACAGTTCCACTCTGTCTGAATCCTGTGCGTGAGCAGTCAGAGAAACTAGAAAAATCAAGCCGCATAAAATTACAAGCTTTTTGGACATAGAAATCCCTCCTCTAAGTTAAGTGAATTTTAGGATTATCGTGGGCGGTCGATCTTGCCACGACACTCCTTCCCTGCTTCTCGACTTCGACTCTTGGCCCTAACCGCGGGGCCTAAGCCGCACCCTCAACCGTAGTGTTGGGCTGCGAGCACTAAGATGTCCTTTGCCCCAGGGAGGTTTCTCCGAGATTGAAGATATTAACCGGCTTTTGTTCAGTATTAACGGTAGAGATTTTCGAGACTAGCTATAGAAGAGGTTCGCCGGTATTTCCCGCGATTATGCTCCGAGTCGTGTCTCGTAATCGGACAATCTCGTGCCAATCTTCGCCTGCTCCGCAGTCCGGGGTCACTAGGGGACCGAATGTCAGCGTAACGCGTCCCGGGCGCGGTAACCTTGTTTTATCGCGCAGAATGCGCCGAGCGCCGCGTACCGATACCGGACAAATTGGACGCTGTGTATCAACAGCAGATTTGAAAGCGCCCAGCTGAAACGGGCGAATTCCCGTGTTCGCCGTGAATGTTCCCTCCGGATAAATCACAACTGACTCGCCCTTCTTGAGTGCGGCATTCACTTGTTCCGCCTGGCGGATGCGCGCCTGTGGATCGCTGCGGTCAAACGAAAATTGTCCGCTTCTCCGAGCCATGGTGCTGAAAAACGGCATGTCGCGGACCTCGCCCTTGGTCACGAATCTGACATCGGGAGGGAGGAAAGCTAGACTAATCAAAATATCCAGATAACTCGAATGGTTGGGAGCAAATATCCAGGGGCCGGACGTTTCGCGCTGATTCAGAATCTCGCGACCCTCCACTTGCACCGGAACACATGCCATGGTGAGCATCCACCGGGTGCCTTTATGCGTCAGCCAGGCTGCGCGCTTCTGGTTTCGAGTCATGGCCACCAGAGCCCACAGCGGAAACAGGAGAACAGCAAACACAGAGATTGCGTACACACCGTAAAGAAACTCAAATGCAACCTTTGTTCCGACTTTTGCCCAGCTCCAGGCGCGCGGTCCCGAGCCCCGTGCCGCAAGTCCGGCGACCTGCAGCCAAGTCGGTTGCTGGCGCTTGCCCAAATTTCCTTCCATGAAAAGCCGGCGGGTCTCGCTGCGCCG
>Ga0307477_10000969_pt1 | contig 26507 bp, 49 predicted proteins | sample atmos_gasesECM2C_FD_203316 | JGI IMG/M metagenome (GOLD analysis project Ga0307477, IMG submission 203316) | Hardwood forest soil microbial communities from Morgan-Monroe State Forest, Indiana, United States - atmos_gasesECM2C_515 | ecosystem: Environmental > Terrestrial > Soil > Temperate...
TTTGCTCTGCGATCGGGACGGTCAACCCGGCCATCGGCAAGGGTTCGGTGTGCTTCACAGCGGGTCCACTCACAATCTCTGGTGCATCCCAGGACATTACAGCCACGTTGAATGCGGCAGCACTCGCGCTCACGGTCCCCCTCGGAACTCCAGGTGCAATCACCGGCACGATCGCACTGAATCAAGTGGCCTTTGGTGCAGGAGCGAACGCGATCCAAGGCAACAACAATTTCACCTATAACGGAGCGACACTGAACGTCGCAGGCAACGTTACAGGTGGCTTTGGGGCCCCGTTTGCTGAATCGAATAACTGCACGGGGACCGCTGCGCAATGCATCGGATCTCTGATCAGCGCACAAAATCAGGGAACTGGAACTTTCAATCGATTGTCGGCGCTCAACTTATCCGCACTCGGAAATCTCCTCGGAGGAGGTACGATCACCGAAGAAGATGGAATGATCATAGCCCCGATTGCAACCGTTGGTCCGATTACGACCTATGAGGCAATCCGGATCAACAATCAGGCGAATGCTGGTGCAACGAACGCTTTTGGTATCCGGTTTGAAAATGGTCAAAATGCGCTACTGCTCGATTCCGGCTCAACCGATGCTTCAACAACGGGAGCGACGGTCAGCGCTAGCGTCGGAACTCCCGTAGGCAGCTTTGCCGCACCGATTGGCTCACTTTACATGAATCGCACCGGAGGCGCGGGAAGCGCTTTTTTTGTCAAGGAATCAGGGACGGGAACCGCAGGCTGGACACCGTTTTTCGGACCGAATGCCACCACAAACGTATTGCCGAAAAAGAGCGCGACCGGTTTCATCGATTCCTGTTTTACCGACACGGGCACGAATGTCACCTGCTCAGAACCCTTGGGGGTGAAGGTTGCACCGTCCGGGACGATTCAACTACAAGTCACGGCGCCAACCTCCGGTGTAGGCAATCAGACTTTCCAGGTGAGCGCAAACAACGGAAATCCGATTTTTCAAGTCGATGAGAACGGAGCGATTACACTGCTCCCGTCAACCGCTGCCGGAAACGGGCTTAATTTCGCCGTCGATTCGACCATCAATCGCATGACCTACCTAGGAAGTTCTGGACTTTTTTCGATCACCAAAAACGGCGACAGCATAAACGGCAATAGCGCCACGTTCGCCCGCCGATCAGCAACGCAACAAGATATCGGGATACGTGGCGTAGTCGGAATGATCGCATCAAGTTCGGCTACCTTTTCGGTCGGCTTCTCTCGCGATAGCGATGATGTGGTCGATTGCGGCAACGGCACCTTTAATGATCAAACTTGCACGCTGAACGCCAGGCACTATCAGACAGACACAAATTGCGCCAGTTCTGCAAATCCCGCAGTGTGCGGCACATCGACCCGAGGGGCGGTGGTCGTCGCAGCAGGAGCAACTTCGGTAGTCGTAAATACATCAAGCATCACGGCAAACAGCAACATTTGGGTGCAAGAGGATCAATCGCTCGGCACGAGACTTAGCGTGACCTGCAACACCGGTTTTCTCACTGCGCCCGCGGCGATTTCAGCACGCAGCCCGGGAACAAGTTTCACAATTACCATTTCTGCTTCGCTGGCCGTGAATCCAGTTTGTTTTGATTGGGGGTTCGATAACTGATGAGAATGCTTCGCTGGATTCTGATCCTCTATGCAACGTGTGATTTTCTGATCGGCTACGCCGGACTGATTCCGATCACAAACCTCGCCGCGGCACAGTTCACGACCGTCACCGGTACGGTCATCGACCCGAACGGGCTTCCCTATGCTTTCGGGACCATCAGCGCCACACTCATAACGAGTGCCTCCCCAACCCTCAATGGGTTTGCCTACACACCACCAACACAACCGACCGGCCTCAGCATGACCGGCAGCTTCACCATGCAGCTTGCAGATAATACCGTGCTTCTACCGGCAGCGACGAAATGGAGCTTTTTCGTTTGCTCTGCGATCGGGACGGTCAACCCGGCCATCGGCAAGGGTTCGGTGTGCTTCACAGCGGGTCCACTCACAATCTCTGGTGCATCCCAGGACATTACAGCCACGTTGAATGCGGCAGCACTCGCACTCTCGATTTCTGCGAGCTCTTCAAATTCAGCTGCACCGCTTTGGATTCGCGCCGGAACCGTCCTTTATCCGCGCGTCGACCTGGCCGTTGATCAACAAGCCTTGCAGGAAACAAGCGTCATGTACGACACGAGCGGCAACTGTTCGATTTTGGCCGGGCCTCCAACTGCCTGCTGGCGTATCTGGATGCATTGTGGGATTGGCCCGAACAACGTCTGCTATGCCGAAGGTTCTGATCCCTATAACTGGCAACGGCAGGCGGGCGCAACCACCGGGCTTACGGCGAACACCTATTCGACCACATTGGTGTTTAAGACCGGTTCCACCTACTTTTTCATGGGCCAAAATGTCAACAACGCGAATCTCGATATCTGGAACTCAACCTCTGGTGTTAGTTGGACCAATCAAAGCACGAGCGTAGTCGCAAAGGGCTCAGCCGGAACTTGGGATGCGAGCAGCATCAATAATCCATCGGTCGTCACTTCTGGCCCGGTAGCAGGGACTTGGTACATGCTCTATGAGGGCATCGGAACGGGTTGCCCGCATTCCTGCATCGGCAGTGCCACTGCAACGGATGGCCTTGGCGTCACCTGGACGAAGGGGGCGAGCAACCCTCTCACGAATCTCGCCGGATATGGTGGTCCAGATCTGCACTTTTTGAATGGCAAGTGGTACGCCTATCTGCACACGGGCACCTTGCCAAGCGATATCTGGTTCACCACTTCTATCGATTTCGTGAACTGGACGATTCCCGTTCCGGTCATGCGCCGGGAGACCATCGACGAAGGGGGCGCGGCAACCTTTTTCACGACTGCACAAATTGCAGACCCTTTTGTTCTTGAGGCGCCATGCTTCGCCTATACCGAGAGAAATCCTGATGTTTCGACCAAATTGGTAGCAAGCTCCAATCTATGTAGCTACATGTTCATGGAAGCAGCGCAGTTTCAACCGCCGGGAAATGATTTTCACATCAAACTTGCCATTGCGAATCTGCCACTGGCGCAGACATTACAAAAGACGCAAACGACCGCTCCTTCATCTGGCGTGAGCTCCATTCAAGGCACCTATGATACGCAGTTCGGACACATTTTCGGACTGTCACCGTTCTATTGGATGACGCGCGTTGCGACGAACACTGATGAACTCGGTGAGCTCGCCTTCACTGCCAGTACCACGAGCGCGAGCTATAGCTTTCAAGGGGTTTACGGCATTCACCCAGAATGCACCTTTGGCTTGCAGTTCAATCCGGGTGCTGGACATGTGGTCTGGATCTCGACTCTCAGCACGGCAACATTGCAGTTTTCATCCGATGTTGCTCAAACTGGAAATGTCAGCTATCGCTGTGGCGGTCGAAATTAAAGGTTTTAGCTTGGAATCTGGATCCGCGACTCGGCGCCATCCGGAGGCAGAGGCAGACTCCCGAAGTCAAGCGCGATTGCGCACGTCGGGCAATACATCGCGATGATGAGCCACGCCTGCCCGCTTTGTCCGTGACAGATCCACTGAAACATAGATATTCCATCAAGATCCTTTTTGCAGTGCGGGCACTTCGGTAGCGGTGGCAGTACTTCGGCTTGGGCACGCTCTTGAGTTGCCATGTTAGGTGTGACTCCCTTCGTTCGGCTTGCACTTCTTGCAGCACTTCCGCTTTCGGCACTGCGCGAGCGGGCAACCGCAATGAAAACAGGGAAACCCGTAAGCTTGCCGAATCGCCGCGCCCGCCGTGCTCGCAACCTCGAGGCGCGGGTTACGTTTCCGTTTCTTCTGCATGTTCATGTTCTAGATCAAAGTCTCTCACGATCTCCCGCGCCGACTCGACACTTTCCTCCCCCCGCGCGATCGCTTCCGCATGTACGGAGGACATCCAAGCCGGTTGCACGTAGACCAAGCGCAACTCATTGCCGTGAGCGACAATAAACTCACCCCGGCCAAGCTTTGCGATATCCGCGCGTGTCGGCCGGACCACGTCCGCGGGAATGTGGTCAAGTGTGCGCTCGATTTCCCGGGCGTCCCGCTGCACCCCGAAAAGCCACACCGTCACCTGGCGCAAGAGGACTCCCGAGACGCCGGCCAAGTCTTGCGAGTCACACCAGATGAAATTCTCAAGCGCCGCGCCCTGGCGGATGAGCTCTTCCGCGGCCATCGATACCGGAGACCGGCGCTGCTTCGGCGCAAACTTCCACGCTTCCGGGATCACGACAATCGTTTTTTGCGCTTTCGTTTTCACCCACTCGAGCACCGACCGCACCACCAGCGCCTGCAGGGCGAAGTCGTAGGGGGTGAGATCCATCACGTTGAGCCCCGAGCCAAGTTTCAGCTGCGGACTCGAGGGGAGGAGCGCGATCTGCGGCACCACGTCATCAAGGTAGGTGACAAGCTCCTGATAGACCCGCTTTGCGATGCCGCGGGAGCGAAGGAGCGCAATCTCCGCGTTCGCTTGAACCTCCGCGAGCGTTTTCGGCGCATTCCAGGTCCCTTCTGGACCCGCATAGTCCTGGCTCAGCTTCATGATCTCGGTGCGCTGGAACTTCAGCTTGTCCCCGGCAACCGATTCGAGAATAGAAGCGAGAAAGCGCCAGTCGGTGCGGTCTTTGAAGTAAGGTGAAATGGGGGAGGCGACACGGAAGCTTCCTTCCCCGCGTTTGGTGAGAAACGCGATCGCGCGCATGCCGCAACGGGAAACCACACCCTCTAAGGTGGTCGTTTTCCCACTTACGTTCGATTGTCCGGTGACGGCCATGTGACCGACCGGGATTTCGACCGGCTCCCCCGTGCCGACTTCGAAGCCGAGCAGGACGGTGGTCATTTGATTTTCAGCAGCGCAAGCAGCACACCAAAAAGCCACACAATATTTAGCACCACGCCAGCGAAAATGATGTCGAGCAGGCTTTTCTCTTCTGGCGTCATCTTGGCGGTCTCAGCGTCCATTCGTACTGACAGAAACCAGAAAGAAACAAGGAAATAAAAAGCCATACTGGACCGAACACTAGAGCACAGAGTATCGCCCTGCCCAAATCCTCACGATAGGAGTCTTTTGAAATCTGAGGGAAAGTGCCCTGAAAAAACGCAACCGTAATGCCCGTCGCGACAAAGGCGCAGACAAGCCAGCCGACGACAATTAGAGCGACGATCACCAGCCCGACCAGTTCCCCTCATTTTTGAGGATCAGCAGGACTACGTTCAGACTGACATCGATCGCGACCGCGGTGCACAGATAAAGCGCCACGTAGGAAGCCAGCAGCAGGGGAGAAATGCGGTCGGGGAGGACGTTCGCCGCGACAATCGCGGCCGTCCACGTGCAAACCCACTTCTCGACTCTGGTCAACTGGTTCACGGCTCCCACCTTCTCAGCACCCAGATACAGAAAAGAATCAGCCCAGCAACAACCAGCCCGGTCTTTGCGATTTCCGTCATGTTCGCCGTTCAAGCCGGCGCCTGAGATTGCGGAGCTCTTCGCCGTGGTCGGAAGCCAGGCGCTCAAGTTCGGTAAGCCGGCGCACCAAATCATCCTGTCGCTTGTCGAGCTCACGCGCCACGTGAAAGAGCACCAGCAGTACCGAAACCGTTTCTTTCTCTCGCCGGTCTCCTACCGCTTGTGTCGCAGCCTTCAAGCGCTCGAGCTCAGCGGCCGTGTCTTTCAAAAGATCCTGATACATCACTTCTCTTTGCGAATTCCTCGAAGTGCCCAACCAAGCGAGAAGGAACACGCAGCCAACACCAGTGCGAACCAAAGAATGGCAGCAGCTTCGCAGGTGCGTGTCGGATCCATGCTCATTCTTTTTCACCCCTCGTTAGTAGCTGCTGCCCGCATAGCGAGAGCGGAACCGCGTGAACGACATGCCGCCACGCGCGATATCGACCAAGAGCAGCATCTCTGCCAGATGGCGCACATCGGCAGAATCGTAGTCAGATAATCCCGCTTTCTCGCCATCGTGCGAGAGGATTCGGAGCACCAAAGCTTCAAAGCGTAGAGCTTTCGCGACGAGTCCATCCTCATAGATTTTCTGCCAGCGCTCTTCCTCGGCTTTCAACTCTTCGGGAGTCGGCGCTTTTCGCTCTTCCTCGCTCATTCAGCACCCCAGTGTCAAAAACATCTCTTTCTGCACCTGTGCAAATCTACCCTTGCCCTCGCCAAAAACAAAGGACTTACAGAGATTTCGGAAAATGGGTTTTTGAGCCGCTCAAAAGTCCAAGGTGCCCATCCCCTCGCAGAAGTAGCAGGGCCAGCCTTCCCACTCCAAGCCCGATCCGTGGCACTTAGGACACGGCACCGTATCGTCCTCAGCATCCTCGAGGCAGCCACATGCGCAACTCTGCCCGATACAGTTCGCATGATCGCCGTCCCAACACTCTGGACACATTCCGTTCATTGCGTGCACCGTTGAATCACACCCTCGAAGATACTGGGCGAAGGGATCGAATGAAGGGGGATGGTCATCAAGCAAACCGGCGGACCAGGGTAACGCTTCTGCCAGATTTCAAGGGTTAGGCCATCAAGAGCCGCGGTCAACTGCTCCGGTGTCATGGTGGGCGAGGCGCGAAGCTTTAACTCGGCCGTTCCATCAATGAAAGCTTGCGCAGTGACAACGGCCATCATTTCGTGCGCAATGCGCAATGTTACGTTTGGATCCAAGAGGCCGGCCTCAGCAGCTGGATTTTTTCGTTTCTTTTTGTCCTTCTTGCTCATTGCACCCTCGAGATCCTGGAGCGGTGCCAGATCCAAGACCAGACCATGCGGGGAGGAGCGCCGGGCGTTGGGTAGTGAAACAGGATCACACCGGTGAAGTCTCCCACCACCCCCCAAGAGCCGATGCGGACGTGAGGCGCAGTAAGCCAGTAACGGAACCGACTCCAAAGAGAATGAGTTTTCCAGTGGAGATCCATCCTATGATCCCCATCGGCCGAACTGTCAAACCTCGCCCCACAGAGCCCACAAGCGATTCCAGCCACAATCGGTGTCATTGAATCACCTCAGTCGCCGCTTTCTGTCCAACTAGCACCGCCCGCTTTGCCGTAGCCATCGAGATGCCGTACTGCTCTGCGATGTGGCGCCAGGTCCTTCCCGCACGCCGTAGCGCCTTGATTGCCTCCGCGTCCGGCATCCGGCGCGGGCGGCCAAGCCGGGTGCAGACCTTCCCCTTACGGGTGAGAAAAGACCCGTTTTCTTTCAACCTCGCTTGCCGGTCGGCAAGGCCTGAGATTACCCGCTCCCGAATAATCGCCCGCTCGAACTCGGCAAAGGCCGCGATCATGCCAAACATCAGTTTCCCCGCCGGTGTGGTGGTATCGATATTTTCATGCAAGGACACGAACTCGATGCCGAGCGCCTGAAATTCTTTCAGCGCTTCTAAGAGCTCCAGTTGATCGCGTGCGAACCGGTCAAAGCGGTAAACCAGCACGACGTCAACCTTACGGCGTCGGCAGAGCGTCCACAGTTTTTCGAGCTCGGGGCGGACCTTGCCAGAGGAGATGCGGTCAACCATCACCACCGGCTTTGGTTTTGACCAGCCGCGGCGCTCACAAAACTCCGTCATTTCCCGGATCTGCATTTCTGGATCCTGCTTTTCCTGTTTCTCTGGCGTCGACACCCGCGCGTAAATCACTGCCCTCATGCCCCAAGCTTAGGGCATTCTCAGGGCGAAAACACCGTGCAATGTGTTGACTCAAGGGGAACGGAATCTTGGCGATCTGAGCAGAGGCAGCTTTGCGGGCTGGTGAGTTCAAGCTTGTTACGCGACTTATTTTGCCATCGCCCGCAAACCATTCCCGACCGGAGCCGCGTTGCTTGATGCCGATAGCTTCCAATCCACAATCGCGGCTGGTGAAACGAGCGCCTTTGCCAACGTTCGTGCGCCTCACGCTTTCTGTCTGGAACGATCTGCCGCTTCCATCGAACCGGAAACTTGGAACCTTGAAGGCAGCCATCGGCGGCATCAGCGCTGGTACGTCGCCCCACAGGAAGTAACTGCCGAAGTGCCACGCCGACCGACCCACCCACTTCTGCGCCCCTCTCACATTCTCAACAATCAGCGGAATGTATCGCCCTGCCGCTTCTGAAGCTTCCCGCTGAATCCGAAAGCAAGATTCAAAGAGTGTGTTGTCCGGTGGAGGCAGAGCCTTCGCACGGCTCCACGGCATTGCCCGGTAGCTGTACGCTTGACAGGGCGGGCTAGCTACGATTACGGCCGCATCTTTGAACTGGGAGCCGTGCAGGGTGAGTACGTCTTGCAGAACCAGGAATCCCGGATAGCCTCCGGTTCCGTAGTCGTGCCGCTCAATGTCGAATCCGACTACCCGGTAGCCTTCGGAGAGAAAGCCTTCCGCCCATCCGCCTAGACCGCAATACAGATCGATCGCAAGCGGAGGCCTCATGCGCTTCGCTTCTCCCATTTCTCTTTCATCGCGCTCGCCGGCCGGCCTTTCGGTGGTCGGCGCCCGGGATCTATACCGGCCCTTTTCATTTCATCGAGGATCCGGCGCAGTGTGTTGCGGTGGATGACGAGAGCCCGCGCGGTGCGGGAATAGTTGTAGTTGAAATGCTCAAGATGCGCGCGCACGAACTGGTAGCGCGTCGCAGCTTCGAACTCTTTCAGAGTAAAAGCGCCCGAATCCGCGAGCTCGTGAATCAGCGAGCAGAAAAGGTTCACCAGGTCCTCGGTGCGGCGGTTCATTTCACACCCGCTGAAGCCTTATAAGCCTCGACGCAGGCTTCGGCTTCTTCTTGCGTGGTGAAAAATCGATAGTCGTCATGATCCTTGTCGCGGGGGATAGCTACGCCGAAGAAATTTGAAAGCCGCTTCGCTTGTTGGAACTCGACAATTTCGAGTGAACCTATGTCATCTAGCGCGTCCTCTGGGCTGTATACAGAATCCTCTGGGTTTTCATCATTCCAGAACAGATCGCCTTCAAACTTATCAATCTCGCTCATTTCACACCGCTTTCACACCGCCAACCGGCGCATCGAAAAATTCAGAGAGCCGCAACCTAGCAATGTAGATCGCGGCAGCGTTCTCGCGATCGATCTGCGCCTGAGTGTCAAACTTCGGATCGTGTTCGAGGATTTCCGCGAGATGCTTCAACAAGCGCAGCATGCGCGGCGCATCAGCGATCAGAGGATTCGAATGCGCTCCGAGCGCTTCCCACGGACCCGGCACGTGCTTTTCATCAATCATTTGGGCAGCCCTCTGCAAAATGCGATGCAAGTCGTGAGCGGAGAAGATCCCCAGCAACAGGTTCGCGCAAGGATTGGAACCTCATGCGCTCCACCGCTCGAATAGTTGCTCTTCGAATAGGCATAGGACTTCGGTGGGCGGTGGTCACTGCCGGGAAACCCGCAACGGGCGCAAATTTCCTCATCGGTGAACTCTTCCGGATTCAGGAGTTCGATCATCGCGCCCGCTTTTTCCCCGAATGCGCCAGGCTCAGATTCCTAGTTTGCCGTTCTTTCTCATTTTTCATCACTTGTGAGGCGAGCGGTGATATTTCCCGATCTTCAAGCAATGACGGTCGAGTCCGCCAGACCGACGGTGAGCCGCGGGTCTGTTCTTTCAAGAGCGCTCGCAACAATTCCTGATCAGAGAGAGTCATGGTTTTCCCCTCGCGCGCGCGCGTACTGCATAATTTTTAGGGTTGTGGTGTGAAAAGCTTCAAATAAAAGACCAGCAGCAGCAGGCTTTTTGGTTTTGCTTTTGACTTTGACTGAACAGCTTAATACCACAGAACCGAATCTGAGGAAGCCTGTGGACGCTTGTTGAAACTTCGGAAAACGCGGCAAAGTCGCTGAATCCAAAGCGCGAGTTTTCCACAACTTTTTTTTGAGCACTTCGCGGAAAATCGGCTCCGGGCAATCGGGGCAGTGCTCATGGGTGCGGTCAGGCATCTTTATCCTCTCTTGCAAGCGCCGTGATTGCATCGGCCACGTCCAGCATCGCGCGGTTCAGCACATTGCACGGGTGTGGCACGCTAAATCGGAAGCGCCCGCGCCCAGATCTTTCGAGGTACGCCTTCGCGTTCAAAAGCACACGCAACCCGCGCACGTAATCCTCAAGCTTCGGGTCGGGCATCGCCATTGCCTTTTCCGCGCATGACTTTCATCTTCCGTGGTTTCTTGTAGTGACCCATCGAGTCTGGCAACCCGCGGCGCGGCTTCTCTTCCATGTTGCGGTTCAGTTTCTCGTCCTGATGGGTCAATAGATGGTCGATTCCTCGCGTTTCCCGCGTCTCTGCGGGTCTCGTACCGAGCTCGCCGACTAATTCCTCGACTTCCACTGTCCGAAGCCTCTGAACCTCCGCGGATGGCTCTATCTCGCGGTCCGCTTCGTGGTCATCGAAGAGCTCGGCTTGCGATTGCGAGAACTTCGCGTAGCAGTCGAGAAAGACGTAATCCTCGCCCCACTTCCAGATCGCGGAATCCCAGGAGATCCCGAGCGAGAATCGGAGCCTAACTTCCCACTCTTTCTCTGACACCTTTTCCCGGTCGATGCGGATATCGCGGAGAATCGAGTTTTTGATAGAGACAAGAAGCGGTGTGCCGGGCGAGGGGAGCGAGGGATAGGTTTCGATCTCGATCCCTTTCAGCTGCGAGGAGATGGGAACGTGGAAGGTGTCGAGTTGCGGATTCGCCACAATCTCCCACACCCGCCGAATCCGGGTCGGTGCGTGCTCGATTTCATCCTCTGTGAGCACCATCGAGCAGTTCAAATGAATGCGCTTATTTGGTTTCGCTTCCTTCGGCCGGATATCATCGAGCCGCAGTAGGTACGCCCCTTTGGTAAAAAATTTCTCACGCATGTTTCACCTTCGCTTTCTTTGGATCTGGAAAACTCTTTTCAATGGTGCGGATCTCCCCCACCGACCGGCAAAATGGGCAGAATTGAGGATCCCCGTTGTAATGGTTGCCAGGCGCGCTGGCAAACGGAACATCGTGATTGTGAAAACGGATTCGCACGCGGTGCACTCATACATTCTGCTCACGCCGGTTCGCTTCCAATCGTCGTTTCTATGCTGCCTTCACCAGCCAACCCGCTATAGCGGAAGTACCAGTAAAACGCGCGGTAGACTTCGCCCGGCACGTCAGTGACGCCGTGAAACTTCTGCCAAGTTGCGAGTGTTTCATCCAACCGATCGCGTGCTTCCGGTCTCATCGACGTAATGGTGATCATGCTGTTTTCCTTCCCGTGAGCACTTCGGTTTCATCCACCTGCCGACCGGTGACAAAGTATTCCGTCCGCTCCTCGCGGTCCCCTGCTACGAAACGTTTGTGCAGGTGGAGATCAAGAATCCGGCCATCGGTCTTGATGACACCGGCGCGCACCAGCGCATCGATTCCCACTTTCTGAAAGTTATCGAGATCGTTTGAGCTCAGGTTGCGCTTTGACGGTCCAAGGAAAAAGAAAATCTCGACCGTATAGAAATTACCGCTCACCATCGTTTTCCTCGAGAGCACACACACCGCATCAACAAACGCAACCGCTTCCCGCTTCCGGTAGAACCCGCCATTCTTGCGCACCCCCTTGTAGTGGTTCACGGACGGCGGCAGAAGCGGGACGGTGAAACGAAACGGCATGCTCATTTCGCAAACTCCGCGATTTTCTCGATCACCCTGTAAAGCGACAACTGCCATGTAGTTATGCCGGGTTGCGGATCCTCGAGGAGTACCGTAAGTTGCCGGTTCAACTCTTTGAGCTCCTCGAGATTCGGAGTTGCGAAACCAGATGCGCTCATTCCGGCACCGTCGCTGCAATCAGGAAAGCCGCGTAAACCGAATTGCCACACACTGAACACTTGAGCGGACCAACTTTGGACGAAGCTTTCTTCGGCCAGGGCAGGATTGCAATCATGGTCACACTGATGCACTTTAGGCACGTCAGGCGCAGTTGCAGCACTTCTCTCATGTGTTCAGGACCGCTTTCAGTGCTGCACGGAATTCCCCGTAGTTTTCGCTCTGGTCAACCATGGCGACGATCCACGCCGCATGTACAAGCGCCTGCTCCCTGCTCATCACTGCGAGCGGTGACATGATGCGAATTTCTTCGTGGTCAGTGTTCGCATGCGCAATCGTCACCAGTTGATAATTCGTAACGTCCCCTTCGTACTTGCGAACATCGAGTGTGTGATCTCTCTCGGCCATGCGCTTCCCCCTTAAAATGCTTCTGATTTTCAGAGCCATCGATTCCCCCATTTATTCTGTGATCGGACAAACAACACATTCAAGACGCCAGCCGCGGCCGAGTACCAGATCATTCCACGGCACGTAAGTCGCGCCGCAACCTTCCGGACAACCGAACGGTGCCATGCCGTCTTTCTTTTCGAGTCCGAGCTCGCCCTCGCTTCCGCAACCCTGGCAGACGAAGTGAAAGAAAAGTTGATCCGGAGTTTCGCGGAGAAACGTGGTCGTTTTCACGCGCGTTCCTTCCGGAATTGTTCAACCTTCGGGCAAGTTGCAAAATGCGATTGCACTTTGCCAGAATCGGTAACGTCCATCGGCATGTGCTTCCCGGCCGGTGTGATCCACCATTCAATGCGCGCGCCACAGCCGCGGCAGTGCGCGTCTAGGTTGAAGCGGTAGCCAGCCGCACGGAGCTCATCAAGCGTTTTCGGAAACGGCATCAGATTTCCTCTTTTCTTGCCGGGCCGGCGGATCCGGATTCGCGTATTCAAGGGCTTGCCCTCCGTCACCCGCCGGCCAGCGCTCGAGTTCCCATCCCCTACTCGAGAACGTGACTGCGCTCCGAGAACTCTCTGATTCTTCCCCAGAGCGCAGGATCTTCGCGCCGAATAGAGTTCATCAGCGCGAGCAAGCGCAAGAGTCGTAGAAACATCATTTTTCGGCCGGTGGTCGCTTCGCCTGTATCGCCAAAGCGAGATTATGAAACTGCGAAAGGATTTCGGCCATCGCCGCGAAATCAGTCGGCGCAAGCCGGATGGTTTCTGAGAGTTGGATCTGCCCGCCGAAACCTTGCTGACGGACGTAAACCTGAATGTCGATTTCAATGGGTGGTGTGGGATAGTTCAAGCTTTCACTCCGACGATGTTCAGGAAGCCTTTCGACTCCCGGGTTAGAAACGTGGTGGTTTGCCCGACGGTTGCAACCAGCGCGGAAAAGAGTTTCGGATCCCAACACCGGGTTTTTGTCGTGCGCGTCTTTTTCCCGCTCCGGATCTGGTAGCTCACGACCATTGCTTTCCCGTCCTGCTCGACCGAGACGGGTGTGATCGTGAGCTCGCCCGTTTCTTTATCAGGAACCCGCTCGGCAACCGGCTTCTCGGAAGCGGTGACGACTGGCGCCGGTTGCCGGGCGGAGGACACCGCGGCAGCAGTTCTGGGGGAATCAGATGCCGCGGTGCTTGGTGCGCTCGCTTGGGCCTCTGGAAGTGTGGGAACTTCCAACAAGCGGCGCAACAAATCAAGATAAGCCGGATTCTCACTGTAGCTAACACCGATGGCGCCAATACGCGTACTCACAGCAACCAGCAGATGAAAACGTTCATCGTCAGAGATCTCGAGCTGATAGCGGTAGCGGTTCATCGCATACCTCTCGCTTGATCTCTTAGTCTGTCCGCTGGCGAGCGCGGATCACCAAGTATTTCCTTGATTTCGGCCAACTGCGCCGCGATCTCGCGAAGAAAAAAGGCGCACGCGCCCCTGTCCCATCCCTCTTTTTTCGCCCAGGAATCTGCTTTGTTGCCTTCGACATCGGCATAACTCACTGCGCGGATTTCTTCTGCGGTCATCGTCCCACCGCCCAGAAGAGCAACCTACACCCGATGGCGCTCCCGAGGAGCAACCCGACGCCGAGCATGAAAACGAACATTTGCCACCGGTCTTGATTTGCGAGGTACTGAATCGCGGTGATCTGGCACTGCTCGACCTCAGCTTCGATCATTTTGCGGCCGAGAGTAGCTTCAACCCGGGCGAGAGCGGTGAGGGGCGGTTGCGCGATCAGATCGCCAAAGAATGAGAACGGACTTGTGGGGCGTGCGAAAATAGACATAACGTTGCCTCTGAAGTGAGTTGAGGAAAACGACCCGGCCGGCGAACAACTTTAGCCAAGCTATCGCCGGCCGTTTCGTTTGTTCACTACTTCTCTGAAGAGAACCCCTTTCTTTTTAGAGTTAGCGAACGAAGACGAAGCGGACACACAACACCGTTTATGCGGTCAGGTCCCGCGCAATCTCATCCATGCGGTGAGAATCAAGACGAACATCAGTGAACCGGCAAACCCATTCGGTGAGCGACTCATAGTAGCCGCGCGGCGCGCGCGGATCCGGGTGTTCCGGATCTAGAATTGCGACAATCGCCGCAAGGTGCTGACTCGCTTCACTACCCCAGATGACGCTCATAACGTTTCCCTTTTGTCGAAGTGCTCCCCGTGGCCGAGCTTCCCGCACTCGACAAAGTAGCAACCATGCTCGACGCAGTACGCGCACTGACAACGAGACCAAGGCTCGTGACAGTCCGGGCAAAAGTTGCTATCTTCTGCGAAATAGGCATTGTCTTGTTCAAGGGACATGATTTAAACCTCCACAGGTGCCGGTGTAGCTTTCGCCCTGCCGTATCTCGCTCGCAAGTGAACTGTTTCCTCAACCGTCGATGCGAACGCGCACGATCTCAGATATTTGCTTGGCCCGGAAGCATGAACCCACCAACCACCACATGCCACAAACTCAGCGCAACAAGGATGATCGGAATCAAGTTCCGCCGAAGGTCTAAAGAACTCAATCGTTTCGCTACACGTCGCGCATTTCATGAATTTACCCCTTTTTAGAGCCGTTCTTTCCGCTTCCGCGGTCCCAATCCCTGGCCCAACAATTCGGACACTGCCGCGGCTTGTCGCTTGTCTTCCTGAACCAAGCGTGACCACACTTACGGCAGCGCTCTGGCTTTGCGCTAAACTTTCGCTCTGACAAGATTGCTGTCATGGCGCTACTATGCTCCCTGACAAGATTCTAGTCAAGTAAAACCGCAACTTGTTTTCTCATCTACAAGTTACCAATGGTCATGGCCTAATTTTGCACAAGGATGCACAGGCGTGCACAGGCGGGTACTGGAATTTAGACCAGGGTCGGGCCGGATGGGTAAGGACCCGGCACGTACATGCCGGCCGCGGTCCATACCGCGGGGATGCCACCTTCAGCGTAAGCAGAATGAACGTAATCGTTTGGCTTTTCAGGCAGAGACCCGATCATCTCAAAATGCGGGTAATCCTTGAACGTGCGCCAGCCCGCGCCTTCCTCGAGTCCGAGCGTCAACCCGACCGCGAGCATGCGTTTCCAGACCGGATGAGTCTCGTTCCAATCGGGGCCGAGCGGCATCATGGGAACACAGTCGACCGCAAGCCCGAAATTGTGCCAACTGGATCCGCCGGGCGCTTTCGTGACTTCGTACTGTTCACCTAGCGGTGGAGTGGTGCGGCCTTTCGCATAGAGCGCGTCTTGCTCTTCCCAGGTGCGCAAGCCTTGCGTGACCCGAATCGAGATCCCCTCGAGCGCCAACTGGTCCGCCATCTGGCGGATGGCAGCCGCAAGCTTTGGGTGCACGCGCTGGAGCCGCAACTCGCTGAAATCATCCACGCTTGGCCTCTTTCTTGGGCGCTTTTAAGTAGGCTTCGGGATGGTGCCTGAAATTGTTCTGACCGTCATTCGCCGCAAAGGTTTCATGCGGGCAGAAGGTCCACCTGAATTCATCATCGAAAAGGGCGCCGCACTTTTTGCAAATGACAGTCATTGCCCGCTCGCCGCTTTCTGCTGCGCGACCGCGACGCGGAGGAGCGCGCAGATCTCGCACGGGCATTTCGATTCTATCGATTGCAAGTGTAGCGCGCCGAGAACGCCCTTCATCGCGAGGATGTAGCGCCTGAGATCGGCGAGCGTTTCCGGCTTCAATGGATCGGGTGCGCTCATGCCTTGTTCACTTCTTCCGGAAGGAAAGCGGAAAACTCCTGCATGTAGACCTCGAGCAAGTGCTCTTCACAGAATGAAAACTGCAATTCCTTCTCGTAGCGTACCGCGTCGACTGATTCCGACTTCCAGCCACAAGAACATGTGAGCCGCACCACGCTAGCAAAAAGTGTTCGGTCGCGCTTGATGACTTCGGTTGTGAGCCGATGCCCACGAAACAGACTCAGAAAAATCGAGCGTAGGTGATCTCGGGTCACGCCTGTTTGTTCGTGACTTCGATCCCGTCGGTGTGGAGCGAGTTGATCACGTCAGCAAGCCCGCTCGCGATTCCCGTGCAGCCCTGGTTAAAAAGCGCCGGATCTTGAATCTTGTGGTTTGCAAGCAGAGCCGATTTCAAAACGATATCGGCAATCCCCGGTACCGCGGCTTTCAGCTTGTCCGGACCTTTCAGCTGCAAGGCCACTCCAACTTGTTCTGCGTCCAGAATGACTTGCGCCATCTCCGTGAGATCTTTCGATACCGTCTGTACCACGGCCGCGGCCGGTCCGGGCAACACGCGCTCGATGGTCGGCGCAAAAACGCCGATGATTTGGAGCCCCTTCGCGAAATACTCGGCAAGCTTCGTGAGAAATTTCATGGTTTCCTTTACGGTGCGTCTTCAACCCAGAGTTCGAACATGTGTTGCAGCCCGGCAATCTGGTCGAGCTCGACCACGATGCGGTTCAGATCGTACTCGACGAAGGACATCAGTAACCCGTTTTCGTGCTCGAGATCATCCTCGAGCAGCAAATCCTCAATCAGCCCACGAACGTGCCGAAGGCGGGCGCTAGGACGTTCAACGACGATTTTCGCCGCGGTGATTCGGAGCGGAGCTTCGTTCGTCGCGTTTTCGGTCCCGGCTTTTCGCCCGGCAGTGCTTACAGCGTTTTGGTTCGTGAAAAGGTGGAGATTGTGAGGCATAAAATTGCTGCTCGGTCGCGGTCCAAAGAAACTTAGAACCGCATTCGACGCATGTGAGAGAAAGATCGACCAGGGCGCTCGCTGTCATCAATACCGGCTCCTGAAACGTCCGAAATTAAACTTGCCCGCGTTTTCCGCTAGATGTTGCATGTGCGCCCGGCGCAATTCCTCTTGCTCTTTCTGATATTCGGCTGCTTTGCGGAACTCGGCATTGACGCGCCTGAGCCGAAATAGACTCGCAAGTCTCACGTACCACGGCACCGGCTTTAATTTCTCGAGTGCTTTCACAAGCGCAGTGAGTGCGCTAATCCGCTGAGGAAAAATCACAGTCGGGAATTCGTTCGGCGCTGGCGGAACTCGTTCCGCCACGGAATACTCATTCGTGTACAGAGCTTCGCAGATGTCATCGAGAACATTGGAAATTCCGTGCAGCGCGCGCAACCCATCGATGAGTTCATCGATCTGCGGATCTCGATTAGGGATAATCTCGAGATGTCCGCGTGAGAACTTGGGCGCTTCCCGTTTCTCTGCGACCTGGTTCGTCTCTTCCATAACGTGATTCAGAAAACCGGGCGACTGCTCGCCCGGTCCTCAGTGCCGCCGCTCAAAACAGTTGACAGCTCTGCTCCCCTTTCAATTAGGTTTTGTGGTCGGTGGAACGCCGTCCGCGGGTGCATCCTCATTCGCATACTTCAAAAACGCCCGACAAAATTCCTGCAACCGCGCAAGATCATGGTACTGCTTCAAAACTTCTTGACTCTGAAATAGTTGCATCAGTTGCGTTTCGTTCGCAGCTGCCAACTGGTCGACCAGTTTCGGATCCATCCGGGAAAGAAACGAGAGGACTTCGTCCGCAGCTTCCTCGGCCGGGATCGGCTCTTTCAGAATCTCAACAATTTTCCCTTCGATGAACGCGAGCGAAGGAGAACCGTCCGGTACTTGAGCCACCGGAGGAGCTTGCGGAATGATCTGCGTTGCTTGCGTGATCGGCCGGCCATTCGGAGGCGGTTGTACGGTTCCTGACGGAGCGCCGGGCGGAAGCGCCGGCGCGCGTCCCTGACTCGCCATGATCTGCGCGGTGTGCAGTTGAGCTTCAGAGCCGACGCGCCACTCCCGAACCGCTTCGGTGACGTAGCCGGCAATCTGGGGGAGTTGGCTCACGAGAGCCGCGCCGGTCGATGTCACGCTACCAGAGGCAACGGGATTTCCAAAGCGCTCGAGCGCCGTGTCAATGATTTTCTGCACTGCCGGGTGTATCGCGCCGTTTGCGCCAGGGCTCAGCGTAGCCATGAGACCGGCAAACTTCGCGAACTGCTCGATCGGATCCGGCTGGTTGAGCATTTTCGCGATCATCACCTGCATAAATTGCCTGGTCAGATCATCGCCAGCGGCCGGCACAGGTGCGGTGGGGTGCGCGAGCCGTTGAACCACGTCCGCGGCGCTATGAAGCGCTGCCATCCCGATCTGTAAACCCTGGCTTTCCTTATTCGCGACGATGTTCATCGCGGTCGTTGCGACGCCCTCTGTCGTTTCTGGAGGGTTTTGGACGGTCGCGCCGTTTCCGTTCGCTTCTACCCCATCCAGAATGCGCGGGCGCGTGCTTTTAGGGGGGCCGTCGAGCCGGATTCCTCCTACGGCGATGCGTTCACTTCCCCGCTTCAGTATCAGGTGGTAGTTGCCACCGCCATAGATTCTAGCCATCCCACATTCGAGCTCTTCCCGATCATTCAGCTGTACCGGTTCCTCACCTGCCGCGAGAGGGAAAACACCGTCCTCGAGCCGCTCAAGCGGTTGCATTGGACCGGTTTCATTGACTCGGCGGTAGATATAGAGCTTGTGACGCAGGTGCGGCGGGAACTTTTCCCAGTTCTTTGCGGTGAGAGTTTGGAGGTATTCCCAGAATTCCGGGCTTTTTCTCTCGCCGTTGACGGAATCAGCAGGAAGGACCGTGGTTTGGGTCGTCTTGACCACGGTTTGACCGATCGCGGGAATGTCGGTTGCTGATTTCACCACAATCGCAGCACCACGACACCCACCACAAGGGCCGTCTGGAGATTTATACAGGTTTTCCACCGCCAGGGGAAATAAAAAGTACCGGGTGGTGCACCGGTGTGCAAGTCGGGTGCGGCTCTAGTGCTGCACTCACTGTTATTTCGAAGTCGTTGACTCTATTGTGGAAAAGAGGGAAGGTAGGCCCGATTCGCTTCTGCTTTCTCTCGAGCGCTTCGCGCGGTGCGAATCACCGAACCTTACCGGTTCGGCACCACATACCGCGCGGAGCCCACTTTCCGTTCCCCTTGCGAGTGTGCCGTTTGAGGCTTTCCCGCTTTCCCCACGGCGAGCAGCACTTTTCAGGCATCGGCTATCGTGCACCCCTTTTGTCCGGGGAAGCCGGCACCAAACAAACCGTCGACCTCATGCGGAAACTGGTCGACCAGGCGGTTTCAGATCAGCGCTTCGTTCGCTTCGCGAAGGAAATCGTCCGCGGGGTTGCGCCGTACAACGACATCGGTGAAGCCTATGCGGTTTACGCATGGGTTTCAGGAAACATCCGCTACACCAAAGACCCGGTTACGAAAGAAACCCTCTACCCGCCATTTGAACTTCTGAAAATCCGCTCTGGCGACTGTGACGACATCGCCATGCTGATGGGTGCGATCATGATTGCGCTCGGCTATCCCGCGCGGCTGATCACGATCGCCGCGAGTCCAGAGGCACCGTCGGAGTTTTCACACGTTTACATCGAGTCCGAAGTGCCGGCCGGTTCGGGACAGTGGGTTGCGATGGATGCGGCGCGACCGGGCGCGCAGTTCGGCGTCGAGCCGCCGGTTTACTACCGTAAACGCGCCTGGAGCCTCACGGATAATTCATTTCAGGACTTGAGCGGTTGCGGTTGCGGTGGTCGGTGCGGATGTTCTCCGGTTGGCAGCTACCAGCGCCCAGGTCTCGCCGGTGTGGTCTCACTCGGCCAAGACGGAGTTGACTGGAGTCAAATTCTTTCCTCGACCATCCAGGAAACGCCAGCGCTCATCGCAGCCGCGAGCGGTTCCCCGTCGCTCATTCGCACCCCGAGCTCGACGGTTGCGACCGGGCCTTATGCGTCCTACGCGACTCCCTACACCCCCGGTTATCAAACCCCGCCAGCCGGCTACGGATATCCGGCGAGTCCAAGCGCTTCATTGACCGCCGACATGCCGATTCTTCTGCTCTTGGGTCTCGGCGCGCTGCTTTTGCTCGGAGGACGACGCTAAATGAGCCGAGTCCGCATGCCCGGCCGCTTGCACGGAGTCACGAAGGCCCCAGATTTCGCTTGGTCCGGTTGGCGTCTCAGAATCCCCGGCGGTCCCGAAGGCGGGCAGTATCACGGCTACATCGCGCCCGACTCTACGCAGTCGTGGGAAGGCGGCCAAGGGGGTTGGCCCGGCGGTCGGAGCGAAATTGCGGAAGGTCCCCAGAAGCGCCCTTCCGGACATTCGCTCCTGCCGGGCCAGGGTTCTAGCTACGGCCCGTGGGATACGAACTGGGGCGGTACCGCGTTCACCGGCGGCGAAACGCACAGTGACCACGTAGGCCGCGAAGTCTACCGGTCGCCTTCTGAGATGCGCCCGCGCCCGAACGCTTCGGGCGGTGTGAACGTGATCCGCGGCGAGCAGGACGAAGCAACCGCCGGCTTTGCCGAAGCGCCAGGAAATTACCGCGGCCTCGGCATGATGATGGCACCGACCATTGGCGAGCCGATCGGTGTCACCCCGTACCTTCCACCGCGAGGAACCGTAGCTCCCTACATTCCCCCGGCGCCAACGCCACCGATTCGCTATCTCGGGCCTCCGATCCCGGCACCAGGACCGATCGCGCCGACCTACCCGACGCCGAAACCATCGCCAGTCGTCTACACGGGACCCGATGTGTGGAGATCACCTTACCTAATGCCGCTCCCCTCACCCACCACGATTCCGAGCGCGGGATCCGGAGCAACGAACGTGGTCGCGCAACCGCCGCAGTTTCAGAGTCCAGGCCCGATCTACATGGTTCCCTGGACCCCGCCAGCCGTTTCTCCGTCGCCAGCGCCTGTAGTTACAGCGTCACCGGCCGACTACTACCCGAGTCAGGGCCAGGTGATCGATGGGCTCACACCGGGAACGCCTTCGGCACCATCGACGGGAACAAGTTTTTCCGACTGGCTTTCTGAGTCAACGATTTTCCCGAGCATTAAGAATCAGTGGATTTTGCTCGGTGTGGTCGGTGCTTTCATGCTCATGGGCGGAAAGGGGAAAAGATAGAGATGAGCGCATCCGCTCGAGTGCTCGCGCCCGAAATTCCCATGCACTCGCTCGGTGCCGGCGCGCGCGGACCGCTGGTCGTTCGCCACCGCCAGCCAAGCCAAAGAGTGTACGCGCCGAAAACTCCGCTCTACCAGCTCGGCTACTGGGATCTGCGCGGCCTCGGCACTGGCGCACAGGTGGTCGGTGCGACCGCACCGATCGCAGCCGTCGCAACTACAGCCGCAATCTCAAGCTTTACCGCAGCCGGGTCGATCGCTGGCCCGATCGGCGCCGGTGTCGGTGCAATCGTCGGCCTGATCGCCGGATTCATGGCGGGCCATGAACTGAGGAAAAAGCAGGCGCAGAACGAGAATGCCGCCGTCAACCTCGGTGTCCCTGGCTTCGATCAGGGCTTGCGCCAGCTGCAACAAGCTTATAAAACCGGAACCATTTCAGCAGCCGATGTGCAGCAAGCTGTTTCGGTGCTGCTCCAAAATTTCTGGCAGGAAGTAGCACCGAATATTCAGCCCGGGCGCAACGGTTGCTCGAGCGGCGCAACCTGCCCGACCGAGATTCCCGGCAAACAACCGTGTCAGGGAAATATCGGCGCCGCGTGCTGCGTCGGTTGCTACCCGCTCACCCAATCGATCACGAACCCGGACGGCGTACTCGCCGCGCTCGTCGGCCAGTCGACGTCGAAGGGCGGACCGTTCACCGCGCAGATCATGGCGGTCGGCGCTTCGAAGTACGGAACCAGCTACCGCGCCCCCTACTCGCTCGACTTCACTCCCCCACCGCCACCACCGGCGAGCGCTTCAAGTATCACCAGCGGACTCACGAGCTTGATTGACACTGTGACCGGACTGCCGGTGAGCGCAGCCGTAAGCGCCCCCTCTTCGCTCATGCCGCTGCTTCTCATCGGTGCGGCGCTTTACTTGGTGAGCCGATGAATATTGTCAGACGAAAACCGCTCGGCCAGTTCCCCGGTGAGGGAATCGCGTCAGACATCGTGCTCGGACCCCAGGACACCGGTACCGACACTTTCCCGATGTATTACGACCCGGGTCTGATCATCGCGGAACAGGGCGCGCCGCCATCCGCGCCGGCTCCGGCGGTGAGTGTGCCGCAACCAAGCGGTTCACCGACCTATGCCACCTTCGGACCTTACGGCACGCTTGACCCGACAGCCGCGACCGCGCAGATTCCCGCGCCAGGTTCGATCTCGCCGGCTCCACACGTGACCATCCCAATGAACACTGTGAGCGGATTCCTGTCCTCGAGTCTCGCCGGAATTCCCATGGTCGCTTGGCTCGGAATCGGTCTGGTCGGAATTCTTGCGCTCTCAGGTTCGGGCGGACGGAGGCGACGCTAATGGGCAGAGTGCAATACGACCACAGCCTCTATCGCACCGGGTACCGGCCTTACGGGATGACGAACCCGCAGCAAGCCGCGTCCGGACTTTCCGGTGTGAGCATGCATCACGGAGTTTTCGGACCGTGGCGACTCGCCGGCATGGGGCAGAATCAGCCGTTCACGCAAAAAGGCGGATTCGGACTTCATGGACTCGGTTTTCTCGGTGACATTGTTCCGGATGGTTCGATTGTCACCTACACCGCCACTTGGGTACCGCACGGCACACAGGGCGCGTCGGAAATCATCGGGCAAGTGGGCTCGATCATCGCGAACGAAGGGCTTTCGGTTCGGAGCGTTTCATCCTCGCCCTATCGTTTTCTCGTAAACAACACGGTCAACGTCAAGCTGGTGATTCAAGTTCAAAACGGCATGGGCTACGGACAGCCGAGCGACGTCGCATCGATCGTCGATAACGCTGCCTGGCAAGTCACCGGCTCGATGCCGCTCGCAAGTTCGATTTCGAGCGTGCAGGTACCGGGTGGAGCTCCAGCGCCGACCGGACAGCCAGAAGTACCAAACACCGGAACCGGATCCGGCCAGCAGCCGCCACCAGACTTAACCACCTGGCTAGAACAAAACGCGCTGTGGATTGCACTCGGGGTTGGCGCGCTGGTTTTACTGCCGAAGGTGCTATGAGCGCACGGAAGAAAACCCGGAAGAACGCCGGCGAGGGATACGGCTACATGTTCCACGGCTCTTTCGGCACGAAAGAAAAAGCGCAAGCGAAAGAGCGCAAGACTAAGGGCGCATGGATAAAACACACGCTCACCAACAAGGGATGGCGCTATCTGGTCATGAGTCCGCGCACGAACCCGATCAAGCGGAAAAAGAAAAGTCTCGCGCAGGTAGAAGCAAAAATTGAGCGCGATTTTCGCAAAGCACAAGAACGCTACCGTAAAGCCTTCGATAAATATGAAGGGAATTCTGGGCTTCCTGAGATGCGGAAAGCGGGTGAAGAATTCGAAAGAGCAAAGGCCAGATACCGCGCCGCGAAAAGTCTTGGTCCCGGTGGGCTTAGTCGACCTAACAATCCGCACGAGCTTTTAATCATGGGTGCGAATCCGCACACCGAAGAGCATCAGCAAGAGATTTCGTTGCCCCCGGGCTCGACGATCCTGATTCGCACCCCGCGGACAAATCCAGTGAATGCGGAGTCGAACCCGCTTTTCAGCTTTCACCCCGGACTTTTACCGCAACACGTGCGCGAGCGAACGTTAGGCAGGCGCAAACGAATTTCTTGGGACCGGATGAAGCCGGCGAAGCGGCGCCTGGTCGCGATCGCCGCGGGTGTGAGTGAATCGCTCGCGGATACCTGGAGCCACATCAAGTGGCGGGATATTCCGGAGGGTTGGCGCGATGCGCTGATTTCTCATCTCGGCGCACAGAGAAACCCGATTTTCGTGAACCCGGGACCAGATGACAACTACATGGTTCAGGCCGCAGCGGAGCTCTTCGGGAAACAGTTGAAAGACTTGAGCATGCAGGAGATGTCACAAGTCGCGATGCGCGCGGCGCAGCTGAAACGCGCGCACACCGCGCCGCGGGCAAACGTCGAGCTCGGGACTTACGAAAACGGAGTCTTTCACCCCTGGACGCGCCGGCCGGCCTCTCGCCAGAAAAAAGCCATCCGCCGGCAGAATCCGGATGCAGCCGGCATCCGCGAGGACTTCACCGGAGCACCGGTAGACCGCGAACAGGTGAGATACGAGCCGCACATGCCGGCCGGCAATTATGCGCAGCTCGGAAAGCTTCTCACGCTCGGGGTGAAACCGCGCGCCGGCGGGCAGGTGCTCGATATCCGCAGTAACGCGCTCATCGTCTCAGATGAACGAGCGCAAGCCGAAGAGGGGAAACTCGGGCCCATCTGGTTTGTGGGCGGGGATCAGGACATCACGGCAGCGCTTCCCCAGTTCGGCGCCATCGAGCGCAGGGGCGGAATCTTTGAGCTCGGGGAAGCGCGGGAGATTCACTACGAGCAGCGCAAGGAACACGTACCGCACCCGGAACAGGATCATTGGCGTCACCGGTTCGGGGAAGAAACGAACGTTCGGCCGACGGTGCTTTTTGATCTCGCGCACAAGCGTTTGTTGCTCGAAGGCGGTGCGTACCGAATCCGGCGCGAGGGGATTGTGAATTGAAAGACGAAACGAAAACTTCCGCGGGTTCGAGAATGGCAGAGCTCGCGGAGAAAGGGGCGGTCCCGCCAAGTAGGGTAGCTCTCCCCACCATGGGACCGACCCCTTTAGAGGACCGCTTCCGCTCTTCGCTCTGCCAGGCAGAGAAGCACGAAGAGTGCGGGCGCTCGGCCTTTCTCGGAATCTGCGGATGCGAGTGTCACGATTGGCTTGATGACCTCGAGGATGACTTGTACGGAGGAAATTGAATTGAGCGCAGCAGCAGCAGTTTTGTCGAAGACCACGTTTCGACTCGCGGACCGGATGAAGATTCAGGAAGAGACCATCCGCGAACGCAGATACACCGTGATCGGCCGTCTGACGTCGGTGCTTTTCGAAGGACAGCGGAAGATCAAAGGTTTCAGCCAAGCGCGCCCCCGATACCAGAGCCGCGAGCAGGAAAAGCAACTCGCCGGCACGCACATGGAGCCCTTTTCAAAAGAGCAACTGATTCTCTGGTCCTCGGTCACGCTCGACTGGTTGACGCACAAGGACGCGCCGCAGATCGCGATCTCGCACGATCGCCAGGACCTTTTGCTGCCCCAAGGCCTCGCGCCGCTTCCCGATATTCCCGATCCGCGCTGGTCCCCGAAGCATGCGCAACACGTCTGTCCGAACCGCAAAGCCGGTTGCGATGGATGCGTCGCGCCGCGAATCCCGCAAGCGCTCACCGGTTGCCCGGTGGTCGGGGACCGGGTACGCGACATGATCAAAGACAAAGCGGGAAACGTCTACGGCATCGTGCACCCGGTCATGCAACTGCAAATCATGCTCGCGGGTGTGCAGGGTGGATTCGCGAAGATTTCGGGAGGAGTCGACCCGACCGACGGGACGCACCTTGCGCTCATCATCGATGACCGCAACCCTTTGCGGTTGCGCGCGTACTTCGTGGGCGGGAATTTCAAGTTCGGAGGCTGAAATGCCGAGGAGAAGAAAACCAATGAACGAATTCCTTGAGAGCGACCAGCCGACAGCGGGAACGGGAGCAAAGAAACTCGCGGAAGGCGAGCGAGTGAAGTTTTACGGGACGCACGACAAGGCGAACCAGTTCACCGGGACGATTGTCCGCGTGCATGAGGATTCGGATCTCGTCGACATTGCGACCGAACCGGACGGGAAGGCGATCGAAGTAGAAGTGATCCTGACCGCGCACGCATCGGACGTGACCCAAGTCGAGGAGTAAAGCCCTTGGCTGAGATACGCATTTTCAATCCGTCATCCGCAGGCTACACCCCGCGGAGCTACTTCGTCGGGGATGCGGATACAGAGAGGAGGATAACAACAATGGCGAAACGCTATCACAAGAAACATCACCATCGGCATCACCGGCGCAACCCGTTCGGACTCTCGAGCGCAGTTGTGCAGGATTCGGCATGGAACGCCGCGGGTGCGCTCGGTTCGCTCTATCTCACAAACCTGCTTCCGAACCTTTCAGGCGGGTGGACTGGCGTAGCAGCAACCGGCGCGGCAGCTGTAGGAATGTCCTATGTCGGCAGGATGGTCGGTGGACCGAGAACGAGCGAGGAACTGTTGAAAGGGGGATTGACCGCTACCATCATCAAGGCCCTTCATCAACTGGGAGTCGCGCAAAACCTCGGGCTTGGCCTCTACACGCCGTCCTGGTTCGGGATCCCAACCTCTTCGGATCAGTATCTGCGTTCAGCAGCGCCCGGCATGTCATGGAACCGCGGAGCCGGTTCGATCTGGTTCCCCGGGCCTG
>Ga0307477_10000970_pt1 | contig 26488 bp, 33 predicted proteins | sample atmos_gasesECM2C_FD_203316 | JGI IMG/M metagenome (GOLD analysis project Ga0307477, IMG submission 203316) | Hardwood forest soil microbial communities from Morgan-Monroe State Forest, Indiana, United States - atmos_gasesECM2C_515 | ecosystem: Environmental > Terrestrial > Soil > Temperate...
CCGGGTGACGTGGCGCTCGCCTCCGACCCCGGCTACCCGGTCTACACGGGCGGCCCGCTGCTTGTCGGCGCCGAGCCCGCGGTGATGCCGCTCGTGCCCGAGCTCGGCTTCGTCCCCGACCTCGAGGCGATCGAGACCGACCTGTTGCGGCGCGCAAAGCTGATGTACCTCAACTATCCGAACAACCCGACCGGCGCGATCGTCCCGGACGGGTTCTTCGAGCGGGCGATCGAGTTCGCGCGCGAGCACGACATCCTGATCGTCCACGACAACGCCTACAGCGAGACCACCTACGACGGCTACCGCGCCCCGTCGTTCCTGGCGACACCCGGCGCGCGCGAGGTCGGGATCGAGGTGTTCTCGCTGTCCAAGGGCTACAACATGACCGGCTGGCGCTGCGCGGCGCTGCTCGGCAACGCCGAGGCCCTGAACGCCTATTGGCGGCTGAAGACCAATATCGACTCGGGGCTGTTCGATGCGGTCCAGCTGGCTGGAATCGCCGCGCTCTCGCCCGACTGCGACAGCGAGGTCGCTTCGATGAACGAGCTGTACCGTCGCCGCCGCGACCTGGTCTGCGAGGCGCTTGCCAAGGCGGGCGTGCACGTCAAGCCGCCGAAGGGGACGATCTACGTGTGGGCACCAATTCCCGAGGGCTTCGCCGACTCAGCCGCCTACTGCGAGCACGTGCTCGAGCGCACCGGTGTCGTGGTCTCACCGGGTGGGGCGTACGGGCCAAGCGGCGAGGGCTGGTTTCGCATCTCGCTGACGACCCCCGACGACCGCCTCGCCGAGGCGGTCGAGCGTTTGGCGACGCTCGGATCGTGATCTACACTCGAGGTGGATGACCAAACCAACCCGGAGTAGATGACCCAACCGACCCGGCGCGCCAAGCAGCGCGCCTTCTGCATCGCATCGCTGCCCGAAGGCGAGACGCTCGAGGAGCTGCGCGAGCTGCTTGCGACCGCCGGCGTGGAAGTGGTCGGCGAGATGATCCAGCGGCGCGACGCGCCGCACCCGAACACCTACCTCGGTCCCGGCAAGGTGGCTGACGCCAAGGCCGCCGCCAAAGACTGCGACGCCAACGTGGTCGCCTGCGACGACGAGCTGAGCGCCCGCCAGGAGCGAAACCTCGAGCAGGAGCTCGGCGTCCCGGTGGTGGACCGCACGACGATCATCCTCGACATCTTCGCCACCCACGCATCGAGCGCCGAGGGCAAGCTGCAGGTCGAGCTGGCCCAGCTCGAGTACAACCTCGCGCGGATGCGCGGCCTGTGGACGCACCTGGAGCGCCTGGGCGGCGGCATCGGCACGAGGGGTCCCGGCGAGACCCAGATCGAGACCGACCGGCGGTTGGCGCGCAACCGCATCGCCGCGCTGCGCCGGCGCCTAGAGCACGTCAAGGGCAGCCGCGGCACGATGCGAGCCGAGCGCGAGCGCGCGGCACTGCCAAGCATCGCGCTGGCCGGCTACACCAACGCCGGCAAGAGCACGCTGCTAAACGCCCTGACCGGCGCCGAGGTCCCGGTGCGCGACCGCCTCTTTCACACGCTCGACCCGACGACGAGGACGCTGCGAATCGACGGACGCGCGCACCTGCTGACCGACACCGTCGGCTTCATCCGCAAGCTCCCCCACCAGCTGGTCGACGCGTTCGCCGCGACGCTCGAGGAGACGATCCGCGCAGACCTGCTGCTGCACGTGATCGACGCTTCGGCACCCGAGCACGACCGCGAGGCGATGCGCGTCGCGGTGGAGCGGGTGCTCGAGGAGATAGGCGCCGGTGAGAGCGCGCGCGTGCTCGTGCTGAACAAGGCCGACCTGCTCGACCGCGAAGCGCGCGAGGAGCTGCGCCTGCGCCACCCCGACGCGCTGCTCCTCAGCGGCGCGAGCGGCGAGGGCCTGGCCGACCTGGAACGGCGGATCGAGCGCGAGCTGCGCCACACGCTGCGCCCGATGGAGCTGCTGGTTCCCTACACGCAGGGCGGCAGCCTGGCGGAGCTGCACGATGTTGCTGGCGATCTACGCCGCCAGGACACCCCCGACGGCGTTCGCGTGCGGGCGCTCGTGCCGGCGCGGTTGGCCGAGCGCTTCGCGCGCTTCTCAGTCGGCCAGCCGGACCTCGCCGGCGGCCCAGCCTGAATCACCGATCGTCGCCGGAGCCCGACAGGACCCCGCGCTCTTGGCGCGAGAGCAGCTTGGTGAGATTCTGCTCGGCGATCTGGTCGAGGTCGAGCCCGAGCTCGGTGGCGATCTGAGCGACGTACCAGAGCACGTCGCCAAGCTCCTTGGCCATCGCGCCCTTGCGCTCGTCGCTGACGGCCCCGCCATCGTCGCGAATCGCCTTCTTGACGTGCTCGGCCACCTCGCCGCCCTCGCCGGCAAGGCCGAGCGCCGGGTAGGCCAGCCACGCCTCGCGCGGGTATTCGGCGGTGCGGCGCGACAAACGCTGGTAGTCGCTCAACTCCACGCTGTGATCCTACGCGGCCGGCAGCCCGGCGGCGCGGCGCGCGCTTTCGTGGGCCGCGCGCTCGAACGAGTCGTCCAGCGGCGCCAGCTCCGAGTGGTCGACCCCGAGCGCGGTAGCGATCAGCCAGTCGGCAAACCAGGCGTTCTTCGGCAGCAGCGGCCCGTGCAGGTAGGTGCCGATCACGTTGCCCGCGCGCGCCCCCTCGTAGCCGGAGCGCCCGTCGTTGCCGTGCCCTTTGAGCACCCGCCCGAGCGGCTCGCAGCCGGCGTCCAGGTGGGTGCGCCCGCCGTGGTTCTCAAAGCCGGCGAGCACCCGCGGAGAACCGTCGAGTAAGACCTCGATCGCCAGGTTGCCGGTCAGTCTCGGAGCGGGCTCGCGCACAGTGTGAAGCGGCAGCAGCTCGACACCCGCAAGGGTGTCGCCCTCCAGGACATAGGAGCCACCGAGCAGCTGGTAGCCGCCGCACACACCGAGCACGACCGCGCCCCGGGACGCGGCCTCGTGCAGGGCCAGGTGCTTGTGCTCGTGCAGATCCTCGGCGCACAGGATCTGGTCGCGGTCCTGCCCGCCGCCGATGTAGTAGAGGTCGTGCGCGGCGCCGTCGAGCGAATCTCCCAGCGAGCTAGCGCTCAGCTCGAAGCCGATCCCGCGCCAGGCGCAGCGGCGCTCGAACACCAGCAGGTTCCCCCGGTCGGCGTAGATGTTCATCAGGTCCGGGTAGAGCGCGCAGACGCGCAGGGAGGGGGAGGGCGTCATCGCCAAGAGGATGTCGCCTCGCCTCGGCGCACGAGCAGCTCGCGCAGCGCGAGCATCGCCGTGTAGGTGGGCAGCACGTACAGCGGCTGCTCCCGCTCTCCGCCGGCGGCGATGTCGAGCGCGCGGGGGAGATCCTCGACGAGCTCGATCCGCCCCGGCTCGACCCCCGCGTACTTCAGTCGCAGCGCCAGCTCGGCCGCGCGCGTGCCCGAGCAGACCGCGCGGCGCACGCGCCCGGCCAGCAGCTCGAAGTCCGCGTCCCAGATCCAGGAGACGTCGTGCCCGTCGGCGGTGCGATCGTTGAGCACCCCGAGCAGTTCGTGCTCGCCGCCCTCGAGCGCAAGCGTGCGCAGCACCTCGTTGGCCCCGGCGGGGTTCTTGATCAGCAAGATCTGCGCGGGCCGCCCGGCGACCGTGACCGTCTCCGCGCGCCCGAATGCGGCAGCGGTATCCCGCAGCCCCTCGACGATCTGCTCGAGCGGCACGTCGAGCGCGGTGCACAGCGCGGCCGCGGCGAGCGCGTTGTAGACGTTGTAGAGCCCTGGCAGAGCGAGCGCGACCTCCGCCTGGCCTGCGGGTGTGTGCAGCCGGAAGCGGGCCGCGCGGACACCCTGGAGCCGGACGTCGGTCGCGAACACCGCAGGGGAGGGTCGCGCCTGCCCGCAGGAGTCGCAGCGGTAGTGGCCGAGGTGCCCCAGGTAGACGGCGTCGAAGGTGTACGGCGAGCCGCAGCGGCGGCAGTGCTTGGCGTCGGCGGCGTGGGCCATCCGCGACAGCGTCAGCGAGTCGTCCTCGACGCCGAAATAGAGCGCTCCGCGCTCGCGTCCGAGATCGGCGACGAGCGGATCGTCGGCGTTGCAGAGGAGGCGGACGCGAGCGCCGACCGGCGTGGCGAGCGCGCGGCTCCAGCGCTCGGCGATCGTGTCGAGCTCGCCGTAGCGGTCGAGCTGGTCGCGGAACAGGTTACCGAGCAGCACTGCACGCGGACGAAGCTCGGCGAGCAGCCGGTCGAGCCAGAGCTCGTCGACCTCGAACAGACCGAGCTCGCCGTCGATGCGCCCGCGCGTGCGCGATGCGGCGAGCAGCGTCGAGGCGATCCCGCCGGCCATGTTGGCGCCGGCCTGGTTGTGCACGAGCGAGACCCCGCCGCGCTCGAGCACGCTCGCGGCCAGCGCGGCGGTCGTCGTCTTGCCGTTGGTCGCGGAGATCAGCGTGCAGCCGAACCGCAGCCGAGCGGCCAGCGCCGAGATGGCGTGCGGCTCCATCCGCACGAGCAGCTTGCCGGGCAGGCTGGTGGCCCCGCCTCCGCGCAGCCGCGAGAGCGCGCCGGCTCCTCGCGCCAGCGCCAGCTTCGGCGCGAGCAGCACCGTCATCGGGAGCGCCGCTCGGCGGCCGTCGCGGCCATCCCCGCGTCGCCCCCGACCGTCGTGGGAGCAGCTCGGCCGAACGCGGGCGAGGGTGCGTCGCCGCCCGCCGGTACGAGCACCTTCACCGCGCCGGGCAGCGCCCGGATGCTCGCGGGCAGCTCGGCGATCGGGTCGCCGTCGGCATAGAGCGTGAGCGGCCGGTCGGCGCTGATCGCGACCTCGCGCACCCGGAAAGCTTTGACGCTCGGCTCCTGCACGTGCCGACCGCCGAACACCTTCGGCAGGATCCGGGTCAGGAAGCGCAGCTTGCTCACGTCTTCGAGCACGATCGCGTCGAGCAACCCGTCGTCAAGCAGCGCGTCCGGCGCTGCGCGCATCCCCCCGCCGTAGGAGCGTGAATTGCAGGCGCCGACCGTATACCCGGTGAACGCGTGCCGCTCGCTCGGTGGGTCGAGCTCGATCTCGAATTCGACCGGGCGCCACTGCGCAAGCGCGCGCAGCGCCCCGTACAGGTAGACCAGGTTGCCGAACCGCGCAGGCGCCAGGTTGGCGATGCGGTTGGCTTCGCTGTCAAAGCCGACGCTGGCGATGCCGACGAACGCGCGCCCGCCGACCTCGCCGAGGTCCACGGGGCGAGCCACGCCGGCGGCAATCGTCGCGCAGGCTTCGACGGGGTCTGACGGGATCCCGAGCACACGAGCGAAGTCGTTGCCCCGCCCGCCCGGCAGCACTCCGAGAACCGAGCCAGGCGCGTGGCGCAGCACGTCGGCGACCGCGCCGATCATCCCGTCTCCGCTCAGGCAAACGACGCGCTCGCCGGCGAGCGCGCCCTTCCCGGCGAGCGCGCAAGCGTGCTCGAGATCGCGCGTCAGCTCGCTGCGCGCCGCCACCCCGAGGCGAGCGAGCTCGGCCAGGACGCTCGGCAGAGCGCGGCCGGCGCGGCCGCCGCCCGCGCTCGGGTTTGTGAGCAGTAGGACGCTCGAATTCATCAGGGCAGCGTATTGGCCGCGGCCGACCGCGTCCCGCCACGTCCCGAGCGTGCTGAGGCTCGGCCACCCTCTGGGTGGGGAGGAGACGGTGACCTCGACGCTGGCGGTGAAGGGCGTGTTGGCAAACGGCAAAGCTCAGCTTAAGCTGCCGCCAACAGCGGCTTTTCGCGCCAGCGGCGCAACTATGCTGCGTTCGATGCTCGCCTTCGCTCGGCTCCCGCGCCGCGCGCCGCTGCCGGCCGCGATCAGCGCCGCCGTGGCGCTGAGTGCCTGCGGCGGCTCTGGCGCTAGCTCCGCCGGCTCGCCGCTGAACGTCGCGGTCACGCGCGCATCGAAGGTCGGGGGGTGCGTGCGGACCTTGACGCCAGCGCCGAAGGGACCGCAACACCTACACGCGCCCGCCGTGGCTCTCGATCGGGCAAAGAGCTACGTCGTCGCGCTCGCCACCAACTGCGGCTCGATCGAAATTCGCCTGGCGGTCAACCAGGCGCCGCGCACAACCGCCTCGTTCGCCTACCTGGTGAAGCGCGGCTTCTACGACGACCTGACCTTCCACCGGGTCGCGGCGGGCTTTGTGATCCAGGGGGGAGACCCCAACGGCGATGGCTCGGGAGGACCCGGTTACACGGTGGTGGAGCGCCCGCCGCAAAGCGTGCAATACAGGAGGGGAGTGGTGGCGATGGCAAAGACCGCCACCGACCCGGCGGGGGCCTCGGGCAGCCAGTTCTTCATCGTCACCGCCGCCCGCGTGCCGTTGCCGCCGCAGTACGCACTGGTTGGGGAAGTCGTCGGTGGGATGCGTAGCGTCGAAGCGATCTCGCGCCTACCGACCGACCCGCCACAGGACGGAGCGCCGACGCAGCCGGTGGTGATCGACCGGGCGACGCTGCGGGTCCAGTAGCGCTGGTGCGAGCGGGCTGCACATCCGCCCGGCCGAGCGCGAGCTCTACTTGCCGGGTGGACGCCGACCGGCCGAAGCCGCGGCGCGATCGCGCCGGCGCCGTCCGATCGTCGCGACGATCGCCACCGCTGCGATCGCGACGAACAATCCGAGCAGAACCCCGGGCGCGAGCCCGAGGCCGCCGAACGGCAGCGCTACCAGCTCGACGATGCCGAGCCCGACGGCGAGCAGCACGACGATCAAGACGACGATCAGCAGGATTCCCCGCGCCCGCGCCAGCACTCCGGCGCTCGAGGGCGGAAGCAACAGGCCCATCGCCCGCAGAGCGAACATCTGCCGCCCGCTCGGAGCCTCGTGGCCGAGGCGCTCGACCGCGTCCTTGAGGTCGCCGGCGCGCCGTTCGGCCAGCGCCAGCGAGGCGTCGGCCATGCGTCGCAGCTGCATCCGTTCCTGCGGCCGCGCCGCGGCGATCGCGCGCTGAAAATAGCTGCGAGCCACCTTGGCGTCGAAGCGCTCGGAGGCGCGCGCGCCGAGGATCGCCAGCGCCGCCGAGCGGTACTTCGTCTCGGCCTCGAGTTCCTCGTCGGAGCGGTGCTCGAGCGCTTCGATCGCCTGCTGGGCGCCGCGCTGCTCGATGCGGACCTGTCGCTGCTTGGGAGCCATGGCGAGCCACATTCTAGGCGCGAGCGCGCCGTGGAGTCATCGCGGTGCGGTGTGGGCGCTATTCTCGGCTCTCGCCGATGTCAACCTCCGTACGTCGACCATTTCGCGTGCCCGCCTCTCGTCCGTTTCGCTGCGCCGCCCCGGCGACGGTGGCGATCGCGCTGCTGTGCCTGCTCGGCTGCGCGAGCGCGGTCGGCGCCCCCTCGCTCACGGCGACCGGGGGCGCGACCGGAAGCGGTACGAGCGCCGCCGTCAACAAGCAACTCCAGGAAGCCCTGGCCAAAGCGCAGTCCCAGGGCGGAGCCTCGACGGCGACCGGAGGCGGCGGAGGGTCCAGCCTGGGGGGCGGGGAAGGGTCGTTCTCCAAACTGACCGAAAAAAGCTCTTCCTCCGGCCCTGAAGAAGAAACGACCGCAAGCAAAACCACAACCAGCAGCTCGACTGAATCCTCCGGCGCCCTGTCCGCCGATGTACTGCTACCGCTCTTGATCGTCGGCGGCGGACTGCTCGTAGGGATCGCGTTTCTGATTCTGCGCGATGCTCGCGGCGTCACACCGGCGGGTGAACTGTTCGGCGCCCGCAACGCCGAAGCGCGCGCGGCGCGTCTGCGCAAGCGCCGGGCCAAGGCCAAGGCCGCCAGGCGCCAGCGCAAGCGCAACCGCTGATAGCGGCAACGAGCCGCGCGTAATGGACGGGCGCCCCTGGCGGGGACCTGTCTCAGCGGGCGACGCGCGCGCGTCGCCCCCGCGACTGCATGGCCCTACCGGCGCCCCGCACACGCGCGGCCGGTGCCGAGGCGGGAGCGCCGTGGGGACCGCCGCGCCGCGGCAGACGCGGCAGCGGTCGGCGAGGATGTGGGTCCGATTCGGGTCGCGCTGAAAAAACCTTGCTGCCGCCATCGTCGGCGCCGGGTTCCGGGCGCGGCGGATCCTCGATCGCGTTCATGGCGGCGTCGTGGCGAAACGGCAGCCACAGCATCAGAGAGGCGACCAGAAGCTTAATCAACGCGAACGTAACGAGCAACTCCCAGAACATCGCCCGTTCGATGCTACTACCAAGTGGTTCGTGGCCCCAAAGGCGCGGGTGATGCGGCTGGCGACCGGAGGAGGCGCGGGTGCTTGGCGCGAGCCCGGATTTGCAGGACTTTTCTTAGGTTTACATAACGTATGTTATCGAGCACTAGGGGGTGGTGCCTCAGTTTGGAAGTTCAACGATCTCGGCTGGTGTCCAGATGTGGTCATCGACGCCTGCGGCCATCGCGGGCGTGCGCGGGTACGGATTCGCCAGAGTCTTGTGTGGCCGGGCGAAGTTGTAGTGCATGAAATGGATCGCGACGGCAGCAATGTGGTTGTCGAGCTTCTTCGAGAACCCGTTTGTTAGCCGCGTGAACCGGCGCATTCCCATCCGCATCGTGAGGTTCTGTCGCTCTACGTAGCTGGTGCTGATGTGGTCCGGGTCGGGATCGCCGAGCCTTCGGTGCTTCTCAGCACCAACACAGACCGGCGGGCTATAGCGACCCTCGCCACGATGGGTTGCGTTGTATTGCTTGACGAGCTGCGCCCAATCGATGTCTTTCGCGCCGAAGACCAGGCCTACAGTGCTCCGGTAGGACTGGTGGGCGTCGGTGCTGAGCTGGATACGACCAGCCATCCGGTCGCGCAGATCGGCAAGGAAGGTCCAGCAGTCGTCTAGCTTGCGTTCTCCGACCAGCCACGACGGGACGAGCTTCGTGTCCGCATCGATCGCGGTCCACGTCCACACGTCGCCGATGCCGCGCTCGCCCTTGCGGTCCTCGGGCACGTTTTTTGCCTTCGCGTACACGAACGACCAAATCTCGTCGGCCTGGATGCGCTTGCACGGCAGGTCCCGCAGCGTCTCGTCCTGGTAGGCCGCGCAGGCCTCCCCTACGTCCAGCAGGAGCTTCGAGACGGTGTTGATCGAGCAGCCCGCCATCCGGCTCGTTGCCCGCAGGCTGTTGCCCTCTACCAGCATCCCGAGGATTTGGGCGCGCCGCTCGATGCTCAGCCTGTTCATACTGAACATTATGCGTGAGCGGTCGGACAGAACCCCTCTTTCGAGATGAGCTGCTGTCCAGTACGATTGATACGTGTGCCAGGGGTGTCTCCCAACCCAGAATCGCCACCAGACTTGTCCGATGAGGCGACAATCGTCCGAGGTGGCCTCATGGACCGCGAGCAAACAATCAAAAGCGCTGAGGCTGCATTCCGCGAGATCGGCGTCTACGGCCTCTCCGTCTGGTCAGTTGAGGGCCTCACGGCAGCCGAGATCGTGCTCCATGCCAGGAGCCACGACACCGAGAGCCAGCGCTACCTGCCGCACGCACAGATACGCGCAAGCACCGCCGGACAGCTCAGGCGCTGCGGCTTCGCTTTGGAGCCCGATAGTCCGAGTGGTCACTACCTGCTCACAATTCCAGCGCCCCCGACCGATGACGATTGGGACGCACTGGAGCAGGAGTTTGGAGAGCCCGAGCCAACCCCACGAAGATAGGAGGTCAGGATGCTCACGCTGATCGTTGATTTCAATGCAGCTAGGGACGGCGTAGTACGAGGACTCCTTGAGGATGTCGTTGACGGCCGCGATCTGGATGACGGGACGCTCGTGTTGCTCAGAGATGGTGAAGGCAACGAGGCGCTCGGCTCTATTCAAGGCGTTAACGATACCCTTATCCACGCTGCGATCCGTTGGGATACATGGGGTGCAGAGGGATCTATTAAGGTGGTGGCAAGCCGATCGCTCACCACTGGAGCAGCGAGCGTGATCGAAAGCATCAGCGGCCAGGGAGTTTCCTGGGAGCATAACGGGGGCGGCGCGCTGCCCACCGCACTTGAGGCGGCCGAACAGCTCGTGACCGCTTAGTACCCCCAATGCAGATTGATACTGCGCTGCTCTGCGAGGCGGCCACTGTTCACGATAATCTGTTTTTCATCCTCGGTGGAGGGATAACTGATGTCGCCTACTCGGATTATCCAGCCGAACTGCGAGTAACTCTGGCGCTTCGCATCTTGGTTCACCCCACCGAGATGGGACGTCAGCATCATCTAGAGATACTGCTTCAAGATGAGGATGGCGACCAGATCACGAGGGTCAATGCTGATGTTCAGCTAGGTGATCCGGACCAAGTACCGCCGGGGGAGCTGGGAGAGATGTTGATCCCGTGGAGCTTCCCAGCAAAACCTCAATTGCCCAATCCAGGCCGCTACGCATTCGAGATCGTGATCGATGGGATACATCAGTTAACGATACCTCTCCGCGCCACCGGACTCCAAGAGCAAGAGGAGTAGCTGTTTAGCGTTTAGACCATCGAGCCAACGCGGCACGGCGCGCCGACTCGCTGCGTTCCTCGGACGTCATCTTCGCGGCACGGGCTCGACCACCCCTCAATCCACCTTTGCGTCCAAGCTCGACGGCTGCGGGGTTCTTGATTTCTTCCACGGGCGTCTCGTCGGCCTCGCCGGTGGCCAGGTCTACGATTAGCTTTCCGAGCTGGTTCGGGTCGCGCGGGCGCTTGCGCGAGCGGTCAGGCATGAGTGGAGCGTAGCGCGCCATACGGCCTCACCACGGCCGGACCGCTATCCAAGCGAGCCGGATCAAGCAGAGGGCCACGTACAGGGCCAGGATGGCGATGACGACGCCTATGTAGAACAGGGTGGCGAGGTAGATGAGCCGCCAGCCGATACGCATTAGGCATCACCTAGCCCGATCTCATCGGCGCGGCGGGCTGCTCGGGTCGGGAAGACGAACCCGCCATCGAGACGGTGCAGCAGGCCGGCATCGGTCAGACGCGTCACGGCATCGTGCGCGGCGATCTCGCTGCGCAGCTCAAGGGCGATCTCGTCCAGGCTCCACGGCCACGGCGAGTCGGCAAGCATCAGGTGCATGACGTTCCGGTCGCGGTCCCGATCATCGACCGCGCCGTTAGGCTCAGGACTGGGCATGGAGCTAATCCCTCCTTGCTCAAGGCCCCGGCGTGGACTCAACCTCCGCGTCGGGGCCGCTTGATTTATGGACTACCAACCAGCCTAACCCAAAAACCCCTAACCAGCCTAACCCAAAAACCCCTGCAAAACCGCACTATTCAAACTGAGACACCACCCACTAGGGGGTAGTGGATCAGTTTGAATAGTGCGGTTTTGCAGAGCAGCGGATGACGCTGCGCGGCGTTAGCCGCGTATGTGCGCAGAGTTGCTTCTGATTCACGACACTAGCCGTCCTCGTCGTCGAACGAGACCATCAGCGGGAGGCGCGGTTCGGCTGGCGGGAAGGCCCGCTCGAACATGTCCTCGAAACAAGGCTGCCGCGAAATGGCATCGGTCCATCCTGCCACTTTTCTTGAGAACGCTCCCCGGAGTCGGATGAGCGCGGCGGTCGTGTCGCCACGACTCGTGTTGCGAGACGGCTTCTCAACCATATGAGACTCGCCGACAGCGTTATCGTCTCATCCATGTGAGACTGGCGCGACGAGGTCTCAGCTCTGCATCAGCTGAGTGCGGCGGCGGCGATGAAGCAGGCGAGTCCGAGGCCAGAGCCAATGGCTGGCGCGTAGAACCAGAACCGCACGGCGAGGAGAAAGTAGATCGCGGAGACCGCGATGGTGAACGGCTCAATGGCGCTGATCTGCTGCACGAGGCCGTAGTCGTGGAGCGACAGGATTAGCATCGTGAAACCGAATGTGGCGGCTCCCAGGCCGTGGCTGATGTTGAACCCAAGCCACCCCCTCCACATCGAGAAACGAGCCCCGGAAGCGCCGGGGAACATCTCTCGCAGCCGAATCCCGGCAACTTCCATCTCGGAGCGCAGGCCCGGTTTCGTCGGGGCGAAGAAGGTCAGCCGGAGGGTATCGATGAGCGAGGCAAGCGCGTGCAGGCCGCCCATAAGGATGAAGGGCGCGGTCGCGAGCTCGAATAGGATCCGTGCGGTTTCGTGCTGGCTCATGGGTCTCGGTCGGACTTGGCTGCGCCGGTCAGCGTGAGGTCGATGATTGCCTCGATGAAGCTCTCGTCGAGTGGATGGTCCAACAGCAGCGCACGCCCGAGCACGGTGCCGATGAGCGTGTCCAGGACCAGGTCGAGGTCGACCTCAGCGCGCAGCTCACCGCGCACGACGGCGCGCTCGAGAACCGTGCGGATACGCGCGTGCTCCCGCTCAATCGGGCCTGCTCGCAGAAGCCGCTCGAGCTCAGGGTCGGCGCGCAGTTCCATCAGCATCCCGGGCAGCGCCGCGTGGGCCTCCGGAGCTGTTGTCTGCTCAACTCCCCAGTGCAGAATCGTGCGCAGGTCGTCTCGCACGTTGCCCGAGTCGGGCAGAGACCGCACCACGCTCTTTCCGAGCACTGCCTCCCACACGAGCGCGCCCTTGCTCGGCCACCGTCGGTAAATGGTGGGCTTGCCGACCCCCGCGCGCTCCGCGATCCGCTCGATCGACAACTCGGCGTAGCCGAGATCGACCAAGAGCCTTCGCGTCGCACGCAGGATCGTGTCGCGCACGCGCGGATCGCGCGGGCGACCTGGTCCTCTACTCGTGGTTGTGTCCGGTGCGGTCGCGGCAGTCATTTGTCGAAGCCCGAAGATTATATTACTATACGTAACGTAATGAATGAATTTTCGATGATTTAGGCCTCACGCTCGAAGCGCTCGCGTGAGCCGGACGCCGCTGAACGGGAGCGCAATGGGTGCCCACCCGCAGCGAGCGCCCGCGGACTGCACCGTTGAGTCGCGTCGCGTCGGTCTCACACCGATGAGACGGCTTCGGGCTCAGATCGATGAGACACAGTTGCGGTATCCACATCTCATGCCGCCCGGCGGTAGCAGATGTGCGTCGCCAGGGGGGAATGAAGGACCTCGGCAGGCTCGAAATCGAACTCGGCGATGCCGTTGAATATCCCCTCGCCAGACCCGAGTAGAACGGGGACGATGTCGAGCCAGAGCTCGTCGATGACGCCCGCTAACAGCGCTTGGCGGACGGTCGCGGCGCCGCCCGCGATGTCGACGCCGTCTGCGCCGGCAGTCTCGCGGGCCTGGGCGTAGGCAGCGTCGAAGCCATCGGTGACGAAGTGAAACGTCGTCCCGCCCTCCATCTCGATCGGCGCGTGAGAGTGGTGGGTTAGGACGAACACTGGCGCATGGTAGGGCGGCTCGGGCCCCCACCAGCCCGACCACTCCTCGTCCCACTCGCCGCGGATCGGACCAAACATGTTGCGCCCCATGACGTAGGCGCCGCGAGGGCGCAGCAGACGGCGCTCGACGGTGGCGTCCGCCTCGTTCGCACGCTCGTCGCCAAGGTGCCAGCCGTGAAGCTCGCGGCCCCGCTTGCCGAGCGGATCTTCGCGGCTCTGACCCGGCCCTGCGACGAAGCCGTCGAGGGAGATCGACATGTGGCAAGTGGTGTCAGCCATTACTCTCCTCCAAAGTGATTGTGATTTGCGTGTTCTGAGGAGGTTCGCCGGAGAGCGGGCCTCCTCGGGGGCGCTAGCAACTCCCATCGTTTACGACTCCTTCTCCGTCTCATCGCCGGGCGCCCGAGATCGGCAGCGCACCCCTCCTGCCGGTGAAGGTCACCGACTCGAGATGACTACGCGACCCAGCCCGATCACCTCCATCTCGGTCTGCGGGGCGCATACCGCGATCTCTTCAGACTCGTTGCGCAACGTTCGTCGCAGGAGGACAAAGGCCGCAGCGCCGAGTAGCGCCGGGACCCACAGCGCGATCGCTCGATAGGCGAGCACGGCCGAGGCGGCGGAGGCGATGGGCACGCCGTAGAGGACGAACGTGCCGACCAGGCCGGCGTCGATGCCGCCAATTCCCCCAGGGACCGGAATCAGTCCACCGAGCTCGCCGATCAGGTAGCCGATCCACACGATCGCAAGCGGCGGCGCCGATCCGAACGCGTGAAACGTCGCCCACAAGACCATCAGGTCAAAGACGAGATAGGCGACGAGCCCGCTGATCAGCCATGCGTTTCCCTCGCGCAGGAGCGCGACCGCTTCATTGACGCCGTCCGCAATTGCCACCAGCGTCTTCAACAGCGCCCGCGAGCTTCGTGAAGACTCGCCTTCTTCGCTGCGCTGCTGGCGCAAGTGCAGGGCCCCTGCGGTGCGCCCCACGAGCAGTGCTCCAACGATCGACAGCGCTGCTATGACCGCGGGCAAGAGCGTCAGCGCGAGGTTCGTCTCGCCGGGGAGTACCCGTGCGGCGAGACCCAGCCCGACGACGACCACGCCAACGACGTTCGGCACGCTCGTCAGCAGGAAGAACGCAACCGTTCGCCGTGCGATCACGCTCGCCGCCATGCCACCTCGTCTCAGAGCCCAGGCGCCGAGCGCGAGCCCGCCGGCTCCGCCAGTCGGGAACAGCGCGTTCGCTCCGAGCTCGGACATGCCGATCTGAAAGCTGACACGCCAGGTCATGCGCCTGCAGAAGACCATGCGAAAGACGGCGACATAGCCGAGACCGGAGAGCACCTTCAGCCCCACCCCGAGCAGCAGCCACCCGGGCTGCGCATGCGACAGGCGAGTGCGCAGGCCGTCGAGCCCCGGAAGCAGTGTCACGATCGCGATGACTACGAGAACTAGACCGGCTCCGAACAGCAGACGTGATCGCAGTCTGCGTCCGCTCAACTGCTCGGGGATCTCCAGATCGTCCGCCGCGACCTGCGCCAAAGCGGGCGGACGAGGGCGCTCCGTCGAGCCGACGGGCTGCCACGTGCTCATGCCATTCGCAAGATTTCTGCGAGCGTCGTAACCGGCAAACTTAGTGTACGGCGTCGGCCCAGTCGCGCAGGCGGTTTGAGAACTGCGGTGTGGCTGCGCTTACCTCGACGACGATGTCGGCCGGGACGTTCGCCTTACGGGCGGCAGCGAGGATCGCGTCCGGTGATGGCGCCTCGTAGAGGCAATAGGTGCGTCGCCGGTCTGCGCTCAGGAACGAGAAGAGCCAGCGGACTCCCTCGTCGCTGTTGACCTCCTCGATCAGCTCGACGTCGTCGTCGGTGAGGTCGAGCTGATCGGCGAAGCTGCGCTCGATCACATACAGCGCCATCGACTAATCGTAGCTGGGATCTCCGCTCACTCCGGAGCGAGCCCGTGCCGGTGAGCGTAGGACGCGGCCTCGGTGCGGTTCGCGCAATCGGTCTTGCGCAGGATGCTCCGGATGTGGTTGGCTGCGGTGTGTTCGCTGATCGTCAGCTCTTCGCCGATCTCGCGGTTGCTGAGCCCCGTTGCGACTAGCTTCAGGATTTGCGCCTCGCGTGGGGAGAGCCCGCCCGGGAGACCGCCGTCTGGTGCTGGCACGCCGAGCAAGCGGATCTTTCCGAGCAGTCCTTCCATGCCGATCTGCTCGGCCAAGCCGGCGGCCTCACCGAGTAGGGCCTCCGCGCGGTCGCGCACGCCTGGCCCCCGTCGGAGCAGGAAGCGCCCGTACTCGTAACCCGTGTGAGCCAGCCAGGTCGACGCTCCCATCCGCTTGTTCTGCTCCATGGCCCGCTCGAAGTGCTCCTCGGCTCGCCCCGACTCCCCCAGTGTCGCGGCGAGCATCCCCAGATAGCGATCGGCGGCTCCGTAGCACGCCACCAGGTGACCGATCATGACTGTGGTCCCCGCAAGCGGCTCCAACTCGGGATAGACGATCGCGGCCATCGCCTCGTCGCCCAGCGCAGCGCAGGCGTCGGTCAGGTAGGTGAGCGTCGCCAGCCACAGCGATGCCTGGAAGCCGTCGATGCCCTCGGCTGCAAGCCTCGAGAGCTCTCGCCGCGCCTCGCTCTGCATACCCAGCTCGGCGAGGACGGCGACGAGCCCGGGATGCCATGGCCCCTCTCGGTCGCCTCGGCCGGCGAGGATCCTGACCACCGGCGCGAGCTCTGCCAGGCGCCCCTGCTCGCGGCGAACGCCGAACATCTGGATGCCGTGGGTGCCCGATGCGTCGCGACCAGTCAGGAGCCGCCCCCAATCGTGCGAGCGCCCCGCCATCGCCTCTGCGTCCGCGAGGTTCCCGTCACAGAGAGCGATCGCTGACCCGTAGTGCTCGGCAATGTGGTTCATGACCGGCTGCGCGGTACGCTCGGCCATCTCGCGCAGGACAACGATCTCCGCTCTGGCGGACTGCAGGTCGCCTAGCGCGACGAAGGTCGGTACGCGCCAGGCCATCGCCTCCGCGTTGGTCTCGGCGTCCGCCAGCTCCTGTGCCAGGTCCCTCGCCTCGGTCAGCATCGAGAGGATCTCCTCCAGCGGGGTCGTGCCGCGCGCCCAGTAGGAGCGAACCAGCACCTTCGCGAGCCCCGCGCGGTCCTCGTGTCGTCTGGCCAGCGCGACGGCGTTTTCGCGCACGAGCGCCCCACGCTCACGTTCCCCCTCGAAGTCGAGCGCTCGCGCGAGTCCCGCCAGCAGGCCGATTCGCAGCTCGTCGCTGTTGTCATCGACCGCCGCGAGCGCCTCTTCGAGCAGCTCGACCGCATCCCGTATCGCTACCACGGGGCGCCAGCTGGCGTCCTCGTAGCCGATCGCCGCTCGGGCGAGCAGCTCCGGGCTGTCAAGCGTTCGGGCAATCGCGGCCGCTGATGCGAACGACTCCAGTGCATCGGTCGCCTTGCCCGCCCGATGGCTGACCGAGCCGAGCTCGAGCAGAGCGTTGGCGCGCTCGGACTCGTCCTGGATCCCGATCTGGATCGCGGTGCGCAACCGCATTGCGGCGTCGTCGAAGGCCAGGGCGACTCTCGCTGCACGCGCCGCACGCAGGTTGTAGTCGATCGCCCGCTCGGCCCCGCCGAACGGGGCGGCCGCGCCGAAGTGGTGCGCGAGGTCCGCGAGTGCGCGGTCCGAGCCCGTGCCGGCGCTCTCGAGGGCTTCCCCGACGCGCAGATGCAGCTCGGCCCGCCGCAACCGCGAGAGCCGGTCATAAAGCGCCCGGCGCACGATCTCGTGGGTGAAGCGACAGGCCAGCCGCTGCGATGAGAGCTCCTCGATCATCCCGCTGCCGATCGCCTCCTCGAGAACGGCGAGCAGCTCGGACTCGGCAAGACCAGCGGCGCAGCGAACCGGCTCCAACTCGAACTCCGGCCCGGCCACGGCAGCGAGCTCGAGCAGGTCTGTGGTCCTCGGGGCCAGCCGCGACAGCCGTTGGCTGACCACCTCGCGGACGCTTTCGGGCGTGCCGAGCTCGGTCAGTGGGCGGGTCACCCTGAGCTGCCCGGAGGTGACCTCGACGATCCCCGTCTCAACCAGGGCGCGCCAGAGCTCGCAGACGAGAAAGGCGTTGCCCCCGGTGAGACCGTGGATCGCGTTTGCAAGCTCGCGCAGCTCGGGGTCGGGGTCGCTTCCGGCGGCACGACTGACCAGATCGGCGACCTCCGCCCCGGAGAGCCCTTCCAGGCGCATTCGCACGACGTCCTCGGAGCGGCGCAGGTCGGCAAGTGTCTCTGAGAGCTCGACCGGCACATCGGCCTCGCTGTCGCGGAAGGTTGCGAGGATCAGCAGGCGGGCGCTCCACGCGGAGCGCGCCAGGTGGCGCAGGAGCAGAAGCGTCGCCCTGTCCGCCCAATGCCCGTCCTCGAGTACAAGCAGTACCGGTCTTCCGCGGCTGACGTTCGCAAGCAGGTCGGCAACGGAAGTGTGGAGGCGATGGCGCTCGGTATCGGGATCGGCCTCAACCGGCCGCGGCAGCTCACCGACCTGGGCGGGCAGATCGGGCAGCAGCCGGGTCAGCTCGCCGCCGCCGGCGCCGAGCGCGGCGCGCAGCTCCGCCACCTCGGTTACGCGCACCAGGCGTTCGAGTGCCTCGACGAAAGGCCCGTAGGGCGTGCGCACCACTGCGTCGCAGGCACCGTAGAGAACAAGCGCGCCTTCGATTGCGGCCTGGCTGGCGAACTCGCGCGCTAGGCGGCTCTTCCCGGCGCCGGGCTCGCCCGCGAGCAATGCGACGCGGCACCTCTCGCCTTGCGCTCGCGGCATCAGGGTTCTGAGCTTCTCCAGCTCGCCCGCGCGCCCGACGAACGGGGAAGCCGAAGTCGGGCGAAGCGGGCCTGGAAGGTCCAGGATTTCGGCGTCCATGCAAAGACCCTAGTCAGTCTTGACCATGCCGCTGGGGATCGATGGAGGTCGGCGGCACTCGAATTGGGTCAGGTCTCATCATCACAGAGAGATACGACTGCCCTAGGTTCGAGCGAGACGAGTTGAGAGAACCGGCCAGGAGGAACGCATGAGCACAACCAACGTTTTGATTCAGACGGCCCGCAGCGGGATGCCTGGATTCCAGGGACGGCTTACAGCCCCCGAGGACCCCGGCTACGACGAAGCTCGCAAGGTCTACAACGCGATGATCGACCGGCGGCCTGCCCTGATCGCGCGTTGCGCTGACTCCGGCGACGTCGCGAAGGTCGTCTCGTTCGCCGCTGACCACGACCTGTTGCTGGCCGTGCGCGGCGGCGCCCATAACGGCGGCGGGCTGGGAACGTGCGACGACGGTGTAGTTCTCGACCTCGCGGGCCTGAAGGGAGTCGCGGTGGATCCCGGCGCGCGGACGGCGAGGGTCGGCGGTGGCTGCACCTGGGGCGAAGTGGACGCCGCGACCAACGAGCACGGCCTGGCGACGCCGAGCGGGATCATCTCGACCACCGGCGTGGGCGGTCTCACGCTGGGTGGCGGCCTCGGGCACCTGACCCGCAAGTGCGGCCTCACGATCGACAACCTGCTCGAGGCCGAGGTCGTGCTCGCCAGCGGCGAGACGGTTCGTGCCGCCGCGGACGAGCACCCCGACCTCTACTGGGCGATCCGGGGCGGGGGCGGCAACTTCGGCGTCGTCACCTCCTTCCTGTTCAGGCTGCACGAGGTGGGAACGGTCGTCGGCGGCCCGACCTTCTGGCCGGTCGAGCTGGGCGCCGATGTGCTGGCGGCTTACCGAGACTTCCTACCGAACGCGCCGCGCGAGCTGAACGGCTTCTTCGCCTTCGCGTCGGTGCCGCCGGCGCCGCCGTTCCCCGACGAGCTCCATCTGCGCAAGGTCTGCGGCGTCGTCTGGTGTTATGTGGGCGCTCCCGAGGACGCCGCCGCGGCGATGGCCCCGCTGCTAGACGCCCTGCCCGAGCCCCTGCTGCACGCGGTTCAGCCGATGCCCCTGCCCGCTCTCCAGAGCGCCTTCGACCCTGTTTATCCCGCCGGAGACCAGTGGTACTGGCGCGCCGATTTCGTCAAGGAGATCCCCGACGCCGCCGTCGAGGCGCACGCCAAGTTCGGCGCTGAGATGCCAACGTGGCAGTCGACTATGCATCTGTACCCGATCGACGGAGCCGCCCACGACGTCGGCCCTTCCGACACGCCGTGGAGCTATCGTGACGCGGTCTGGGGCTCGGTCTTCGCCGGTGTCGATCACGACCCCGCCAACGCGGAGGTCATCCGCCGCTGGTGCGTGGATTACTTCGACGCGCTTCACCCCTACTCCGCCGGCGGCGCCTATGTGAACATGATGATGGACGAGGGACAGGAGCGGGTACGGGCGAGCTACCGCGACAACTACGATCGCCTGGCGCAGATCAAGAGCACCTACGACCCGGGAAACCTCTTCCGGGTGAACCAGAACATCCAGCCACAGGCGTAGGATCAACGCGGCCAGTGGAGCAATTCGATGCGATCGTGGTCGGGGCGCGCTGTGCGGGATCGCCGCCGGCGACGTTGCAGAGGCGCAAGACAGCGCGATGCGCTGACACCGGCAAAACCTGATCACGATGCCCCTCTACATCGACCGCCACGATCTCCCAGACGCGACCGCTGCCGACCTCGCCGCCGCCCACATGCGCGACCTCGAGGTTCAGGACGGATTCGGCGTGCGCTTCGTCACCTACTGGTTCGAAGAGGGGGCGGGGAGTGGCTTTTGCCTGGTCGAGGGCCCAGACGAGGAGGCCGTTGAGGCCGCCCATCGGGCGGCCCATGGGCTGCTTCCGTCGAACGTCATCGAGGTTGATCAGACCGCCGTGCGTGGCTTCTTCGGTCGGCTCAATACCCATCCTCCTGGCGAGCCATACATAGAAAGCGCGTTCCGGGCCATTCTCTTTACCGACATGGTCGACTCCACTCGTCTTACCCAACAATTGGGAGACCGTGCTGCGATGCAGCTTCTCCGGGTACACGACTCAGTCGTACGCGCCGTCCTGGCACGCTTCGGCGGCAGCGAGGTCAAGCACACCGGCGATGGGATCATGGCTGCGTTCACCTCGGCCTCCCAGGCGGTCGCCGCGGCGATGCAAATCCAGCGGGCCCTGCAGGAGCGCGACGAGCAGGCGCACGGGCACCTGCACGTGCGCGTCGGGGTGGCGGCCGGGGAGCCTGTCACCGAGCAAAACGATCTCTTTGGTGCGGCGGTGCAGCAGGCCGCGCGATTGTGCGCGCGGGCCCAGCCGGATTGCATCGTCGTTTCCTCCGGAGTGCACGATCTCTGTCGCGGCAAGGGCATCCGGTTTTCCGACAGCGGGCCCATCGCGGTGAAGGGCTTCGACGAACCGATCGGTCACTTCGAGGTCGAGTGGCGCGATTGAGCCTCAGGACTTCGTGGGCTCCTGTACCGAAACAGCATCCGTACAACTTGGACGAGACGCCCACTGCCTCACATCTCGCGTCGGTGAGACGCCGCACCTCACCGGTCGGCCGCCGAAATAACGGGGTCGCGACCGCTCCGTCAGACGTCCCAAATACGTTGTCGCAATGCCCGACAGATCACCCCACCGCGGCTACGGCACGGTCTTCAATCGAGTGGCGACCAGCTATGACCGCCACCGACCCGCCTACCCCGAGGGGCTGATCGATCGCGCCTTCGTAGTCGCGGGACTCAGACCCGGCGACAAGGTGCTCGAGATCGGCTGCGGGACGGGTCAGCTGACCCGCGCTCTGCTCGCCCGAGGCCTGCGCGTCACGGCGATCGAGCCGGGCGAGCGGCTGGTCGCGCTCGCGCGGCAGAACCTCGCGGGCAGCGGCGAGGTTCGGTTCCTGACCGCCAGACTCGAGGACGCGCCGCTTCCCCGCGAGCATTTCGCGGCCGTCTTCTCGGCATCGGCGATCCACTGGGTCGATCCAGACGTCGCCTGGCAGCGATCCGCCGAAGTGCTCGTGCTGGGCGGGACGCTCGCGCTCGTCCAGTACTTCGGAGTGCACGATCCCTACAGCGCCGAGGACCAGCGCGCGCTGCTGAGTGCGATGTCTGCGATCGCACCGGAGATCGCCGCGAACTGGCCCAGCTACCGCAACCTGGAGACCACCCTCGCCGGCGTTTACGAGCGCCGCGAGAACATATCGGCGGTCTGGGCCTGGCTTGGCAGCTGCGACGTGGCGCGCGCCTGTGCCGCCGGCCTGTTCGGCGAGGCCGAGATCGCCGCGGTGCCGATGTCGATCGAGCACACCGCCGAGGAGCTCAACTCCCTGGTTGGCACGCTGTCGTTCTGGTCGCGGCTCTCGCCGGCGCAGCGCACAGCTCTCCAGGGCGAGAACCGAGCGCTGCACGAGCGGTTGGGGCGACCGATTCGCTCGAGCACCGTCGCCTGTCTCGTGACCGCAACATCGAACTTGTCCCAAGCGCGCTCGTAGACGACGATCAAGCCCCTGTGCTCGTTCTACCATCGAGCACGTGACAGTCAAGCGGATGGACCACGTTGGCGTAATCGTCGAGGATCTCGCGGACGCGGTGGCGTTCTTTGTCGAGCTCGGACTCGAGCCGCACGGCGAAACGCCGGTCGAGGGCGATTGGGTGGACCGCATCGTCGGCCTCGAGGGCGTCCGCGCGCAGATCGCCATGCTGCAGACTCCAGACGGGCACGGACGAGTCGAGCTGGCGAAGTTTCACACGCCGTCGACCGACGGCGGCTATGAGCCCGCGCCGTCGAACGCTGCGGGCATCCGCCACATCGCGTTCGCCGTCGAGGACATCGACGCAGTCCTCGCTCGCCTGCGAGCCCGCGGCGCAGAGCTCATCGGCGAGCTGGGACGCTACCGGGACAGCTACAGGCTCTGCTATGTCCGCGGCCCCGAGGGGATCATCGTCGAGCTGGCCGAGCAGATCGGCTGACCGGCCCAACTGCAGGTCTTCCTAGTGTCGTGATCGGCGTCTTGTCGCGGCACGCACCCCGCTCATGTACGGCGGCGACGAGACCCGAGCCGCAGCAGTTCGGCGACTACCTGCAGCGACTGCAGGCCGCGTTTCCGAGCAGTAGCCCGCCACCCTGAGTCCAGCTACGAGCGAGATGCTCACGGCGTCGCGACGACGCACCGCAGCTTGGGCGCGCCGCCAACCCGCTCGTCCAGGGTCACGAGCGTCACGCCTAGCAACTCGGCCAGCGCGACATAGCTCGCGTCGTAGCTGGACAGGTTGTGGCGCAACTCCCACGCCCTCCCGGCCAGGAGCTGGTAGGGCCACAGTTCGATCGCGAGATCAAGCAGGTCGACGTGGGCCTGTGCCGCCTGGTCGGCGCTGACGAGCCCGGCGAGCTCATGGCGACGAATGATGTTGGCCGACTCGAATTCGACGAGACTGGGAGCGGCGAGCTCCGATTCGTCGATCGTTTCGGTGACCCATTGGCCAGCAGGGCCACTGTCCAGAAGCAGCGCTACGAGCGCGGAGGCATCGCAAACCAGACGGGTGCTCACCGCCGATCAGCGTCGCGCGCGGCGAGGATCGACTCGGCGTCGATCTCCGCGCCCGTCGCCTTGACTCGGGCGCGGGCGCGGGCGACGGCATCTCCCACAGACGGACGCGCTGCGGCCTCGAGCAGCATCCCACGGAGGTATTCCTGCAATGACTTTCCGGCCCTCGCAGCGCGAGCCGCAAGCTCGTCTCGAACCTCGTCGGGCACCCCGCGAACCGTGATGGCAACGCTCATTGCATGCAATCTAGCAGCATTGCAGTCGAAATACCATCCGGAGGCCGAGGCCTCGTGGTGCTTGCGAGCGGGGCCAGCCGCATCCCTCTACACGAATCCGAAGCTCTAGTCGCCGGACCGCGGGCTCCAGATGATCTCCCAAAGATGTCCGTCGGGATCCCGGAAATAGCCTGAGTAGATCCCCCACGGACGATCGTGCGGCGGATCGGTGACGGTCGCGCCAGCTGCCTCTGCCTGTGCGATGACCGCGTCTACCTGGTCCTTGCTCGCGACGATCTGCCCGACGCTGAACTCCCCCGGCTTGGCCGGCCCGAGCGCGACGTTGGCGTCCATCGCCAGCTCGCGGCGCGGGTAGAGAGCCAGAGTCAGATCGCCGCGCAGCTTGAACATCGCAACCGCACCCGCAGGCGTGTCCTCGTCGCCGATGAACTCCTCCCCGACCACCCCCGGCGAGCTGAGGCCGAGTCCCTCGCGGTAGAACGCAAGCGCCCGATCGAGATCGGCGACAGCGAGGGTAATCAGGTCGATGTGTGCTTCCACGTGGATCCTTGCTCGTTTGGGGTCCGCCGGCCAACAGTACCCGTCGCGGCGCGGTTTGAAGCCGCCGCCCACGGGTCGCCGTCGCGAAGGCGCTCGGTCGCGTTTCGCGTCCGAGCTGTGTCACCAGGGCAGACCCAGCGGGATCGGGGGACGGGCCGGCGGCAGTCGCTGAAGGGCGCCTCAGTCGACCCACTCGCGCCATCACCCCATCGCCATCGGCCGGCTTGGCTCCGCCGATCGCGATCAGCTCGAGCCCCTCGGGGCCGCCCTCGAAAGCGCGCACGGTCTCCGGTGCGACACGCAGCACGTCCCACCGGCCGAGCTCGACGACCTGCTCATCCAGCTTGGCCCGGCCGGACCCCGCGACGACCACATAGGCCTCCTCCTGCTCGCGGTGGCTGTGACCCGTGCGCGAGCGATACCCGGGCGCGTAGCGAAAGTAGCTGACCCCCAGCTCCTTGGAGTCCAGGTGCTCGCGCGCGAAGCGCGCCTCGACCTGACCTCCTGAGCGCTCAGCGGCCAAGTCGTCGACCTCCTTGAGGTTCTTGATGCTGTAGCTCGACATCGGCTCGCTCCTATCTGTTTAAGTTGTGCGCCTCGGCCACCGCCGATCGAGGCTCATCCGCGGGACGGCGGCGATTTCAAACGACGATACCCGCCCCGATCGAGGCGGCGCGGCAAATCCTGGGCTTTGCGAGACTTCCGCGCGTGAACGGTTCCACGCTCGCGCGACTGACGCGCCAAGGCGCCCTGCGGGTGCCGGAGGTGACCGCGTTCTTCTGGGCGATCAAGGCTCTGTCGACCGCGATGGGCGAGTCGACCTCCGACTATCTCGTCCACGCGATGAGCCCGCAGCTGGCGGTCGTGCTTGGCTTCTTCGGCTTCCTGGCAGCCCTGGCGCTGCAGTTCTCGATGCGCCGCTACGTAGCGTGGACGTACTGGCTGGCAGTCGTGGCCGTCGGCGTGTTCGGCACGATGGCGGCTGACGTCCTGCACGTCGGCTTCGGGGTTCCCTACATAGCCTCGAGCGCCCTTTACGCGGTGGTGCTGATCGCCGTGTTCGTCTCCTGGCAACGCACCGAGCGCACGCTCTCGATCCACAGCATCGACACTCCCCGCCGGGAGATGTTCTACTGGGCCGCGGTCGTCGCGACATTCGCGATGGGCACCGCCGTGGGCGACCTCACGGCGATCACTCTGCATCTCGGGTATTTCGCATCGGCTCTGTTGTTCGCGGCGCTCATCGCAATCCCGGCGGTCGGCTATTGGCGCTTTGACTGGAATCCGATCCTGTCCTTCTGGCTCGCATACGTGGCCACTCGCCCGCTCGGAGCGTCCTTCGCCGACTGGCTGGGCAAGCCGAGCAGCGTCCAGGGTCTTGGCATCGGAGACGGGCCTGTCGCGCTGGGCCTGACCGCCGCGATTTTTTGCCTGGTCGCCTACCTGGGGACAACCGGCAGGGACGCGCAGCCGGCGACGCGGCGGATCGCAGAACGGCGGATCGCAGATCCGATGCCCGAAGCGGCCGACTGACCGACCGCACGTCGCGAGGCCGGAGAGCGTCGACGGGGTCCATCCGACTCGGCTACCCTGGCCGCATGGGCACGGCGGACGCCGCAACCGAGCATTTTGCGCGCAAGCGCCCCGGCTGGCTCACGAGCCACGTGTTCAATCCGGCGATCGCCGCGCTGACCCGACTCGGCCTGGACGTCTGGGGGGCGCGCGTGCTCGAGGTCAAGGGGCGCAAGTCCGGGGAGCCGCGCCGTACCCCGGTGAACGTGCTCACGTACGAGGGCCAGCGCTACCTGGTGGCGCCACGCGGCGACACCCAATGGGCGCGCAACCTGCGCGTAGCCGGCGAGGGCAGGCTGCTGATCGGCCCCAAGCGAAGCGAGCGCTTCACCGTCGACGAGCTGCCCGACGAGGAGAAGCCTGAGATCCTGCGCGCCTACCTGCGCCGCTGGAAGTTCGAGGTCGGCGTCTTCTTTGACGGTGTCGGGCCTGACTCCACAGACGCCGAGCTGCGCGCCGCGGCCCCCAAGCACCCGGTATTTCGGCTGGATCCGAACGCCCTGCCGTCGGCCTGAGCCGGATATCGTCGCGGCCGTGCCGAACGAGTGGTCCGATCCAGCTCGCGTCGAGGACTACCTGGCGCGCGAGATCCCTCACCGCGACTCGGCCGAGCTCCTGCTGGCGCAGGCCCTGCCAAGCCCAGTCGAGCACGTCCTCGACCTCGGCACCGGCGACGGGCGGCTGCTCGCGCTGATCCGCCGCGAGCACCCGCGCGCCCGCGGCGTCGGCCTCGACGCATCGGAGCCGATCCTGACTCGCGCTCGTGCTCGCTTTGCCCAGCAGCAGGACGTCGTCCTGGCGGAGCACGACCTCGCAGACCCGCTCAGCCAGCTGACGGCGATCGCAGACCTGCCCGCGCTCGACGCGGTCGTCTCGGGGCTTGCGATCCACCACCTCGAGCACGAGCGCAAGCGCAGCCTGTTCGCCGAGGTCCACGCGCTGCTGCGCCCGGGCGGCGTGTTCGCCAATCTCGACCTGACCGCCTCCCCCACCCCCGCGCTGCACGACCTCTTCCGCCAGGCCATCGGCAGGGTCGAGGACGATCCCGCCGACCGGCTCGCCGACGCCTGCGATCAACTCGCCTGGCTGCGCGAAGCGGGGTTTGCAACTGCCGACTGCCGCTTCAAGTGGCTCGAGTTGACGCTGCTGATCGCCCAGCGCCGTTGACCGCCCAGCGCCGCTGATCGGTCACACTGTGGCTGTGACCGAGCCAGCGCTCACCGGTGGCTGTCTGTGCGGAGCGATCCGCTTCCAGCTGACAGCACCCCCTTACACAGCCGGCTACTGCCACTGCACGCGCTGCCAGCGGCGCACCGGCACCGCCGCCTCGCCGCAAGCCCGTGTCGACGGGAGCGCGCTCGAATTG
>Ga0307477_10000971_pt1 | contig 26480 bp, 34 predicted proteins | sample atmos_gasesECM2C_FD_203316 | JGI IMG/M metagenome (GOLD analysis project Ga0307477, IMG submission 203316) | Hardwood forest soil microbial communities from Morgan-Monroe State Forest, Indiana, United States - atmos_gasesECM2C_515 | ecosystem: Environmental > Terrestrial > Soil > Temperate...
GGATTCAGCTACAAGTCTGCCCTCTACCCGGGTGTCTATTACATAGGGCTAAAGATCTACGACACGACGAACAAGGGCTCGACCTTGGTGCTCGTCAGCTCACCGTCGTATGGCAGGCTTGTCATATCCACTCCCACGACGACCACGACCACCCAGTCTACTACCTCCCAGCCCGGCGCGACGACCACCTGGGGCTTCACCCTTGTCCCCCTGGAGAGTCCCCCGATCGACATACCGTTCAAGCAGGGCGGCGCGGCGATCACAGGCTACGGGTACACCCTTCAGATAGTATTCAGCTTCCTGGGTACTCCCGACACGGCGTTCAACCTGGTCCTCTCTAGGGCCGACGCCAACGTGAGCCTGGGCACCGTGACCACGAGCTCGACAGGGGGCGGCGTCTTCAAGACCAACACCACCTTGAACAGCGGGACCTATAGCCTCGGCCTCCTGGTCTTCGCGTCCGGGAACGTCGTTGCCGTGAGCTCCCCGCGGTCTGTCTCCGTGGTGATGCCCATATCCTACACCTCCAGCACCACCACTCACAGCACCACTTCGACCGCGCACACGACGACCCAGACCTCGACCTCAACGTCCAGGCCCGAGGGGTCCAACTCCCTCGCGTTCTACCCGATCACCTCGTCAAATCTCCCGTCCAACTATCAGTTCGGGTCGGGGACGATGGCCTACGGGGTCTACGGGGCTGGGATCGGGTTCAGCGGCGTGTTCACAGGCCAGGCTCCCAACACGCACTTTCTGATCGTCATGTCAGTTAACGGGACGTCCAAGACCGTCGGAGACTACACTACTGATGGTGACGGGGTAGGCCACGTCGGCGCGACCGCCGTCCTCGGTCCAGGGACATTTGTGATCAGCCTGACCATCGACGACGCCTCCTTCAATACTCCCACCCCCGTCCTTGCGGGCAGGCCCGCGAGCATCCTCGTCCACGTGACCGCCACGGAGTCGACCTCCACGACCAGGTCGACCACTGAGACGACCCATTCCACCACGACGTACAACCACGGCGCGGAGTTCAAGCTTGTCCCGATAACCACGGTCACGGGGGCCCCACAAGGATACAAGTTCGGCAACGGCGAGGCCTACATCTCATTGTCCGCCAAGGACGGCACGGCCGCACTGGACATCAGTATCGACGGGGCCAATCCCTCGACGAATTACTCTGTCGCCCTCTCGATCAACGGGACCAGCACAGACGTCGGCTCCATAACGACCAACAGGGACGGGAGCGCTGAGCTTCGCGGAAGCGTCCAGATGCACACGGGCACCTACGTCGTTGGGATGACCGTCTACGACACCTCCACCTTCAAGACCGCGACGGCCGTCCTCCAAAGCTACCCCCTGACCGAGACGATCATAGTCCAGGGAGCGCCAACCTCGTCGTCGACGACATCGTCATCTTCATCTTCACACTCGCAGACCTCTACCTCGACAACGACGGCCCTTACCAAGATCAACGAGGACACCGGTCTCCACAACCAGATCAAGGACGCGTTCAACAACCTCACCATCCCGGTGGTAGTCAGCGTGACTGGCTCCTCGAGCTCGACCTCCGTCTTGGACTCTAGGTTCAGCGTCTCGGTGGGCTCCCAGACCAACAACGGGCTCACCATCACCGTCTCAGGGACCAACGTCACGGGCCCGAGGGTCCTCCTGCTCAACCTGAGCCGCTCCTCTCACCTCGCGTCAGTCCAGGCCCTGAACGTCACCCTCGACGGCCAGCCCGTCGCAGAGGCCTCGTCGGCGACCCAGGTCCTCGATCCATCGCCTGACTCGCCGCCCCTCTACGTGGTGGTCTCGTCCTCAGGCGGGATCCAGCTCCTCATCTCGATCCCCCACTTCTCGGTCCACCTGATCGGGGTGTCCGGGATAGCCGCCGCGGCGGCCGCGATCCAGAGCGCCTTGGAGCTCGACTCGCCCATCCTGGCGGGATCGATCCTCCTCGTCACGATTATCTTCGCAAGCCTCTACGCCGCAAGAAGGAGGATCTACACCTTCCTGTAGGTGATTGCGACGCAATATAGAAACAGACTCACCATAATCGGCGACGTCCTGCTCGCCGCGCTCACGTCGTCCTCGGAAGGCGGGGTCTCCCCCTCCGTCCTGATGAGGAGGTGCAACCTCTCCTACAAAGGGCTAGAGTCGCTCGTTGGGCAGCTCGTCGAGGCGGGGCTCCTGAGGCGCCTGGACGCTGAGCGGGGCGTGAAGTACGTGGCCAGCGAGAAGGGGTGCAAATATCTGGAGCAGTGCAAGCAGTTCGAGGCCTTCACAGAGTCGTTCGGGCTACAACTGTAGTTCCATCATTCTTTTAGTCAGGTGCAAAAAAATTGCTCCAAATGGTTGACGAAGAGCTCGATACTGCAAGGGTCATGAGGATAATCAACCATCCCGTGAGGATGAGGATAATCGAGCTCCTCGCTACGAACGGCCCGATGCCTTGGAAGGAGCTCTCCAGTGAGGTCGGCATCCGCACGGGCTCCCTCTACCACCACCTGGACACCCTCGAGAGGATAGTCACGCGGGACTCCGAGCGGAGATACGCGCTTACCAAGCTGGGCCAGGAGATCCACTCCGAGCTCGACCAGAACCCCGGGCAGTCGGCAAAGATCATAGAACGGGCTATCAAGAAGAGGACCCCTGCTGGGGCGGTCAGGGAAATATTCGCGCCCCGGGGGCTGATACTCTCCATCGCGTCGTCGAAGGCGAAGGCGGTGGCCAGCCTGGTGACCATATCGGCCCTGCTCCTGCTCACTCTCTCCTCCTCGGGCAACCTGCTCCTGCTCTACTCTTTCTCCCCGTCCGCCGACCCCCTCGCCCTCGCTGGGACCTACGTCGGCAGCCTGCTCGCGATATCCGCGATCTCTTATGCGGCCCTCTCCGCCGCCTTCAAGGAACGCCCCGAAGCCATCACCATGTTGACCTCCTCGGCCCTCTCGTTCCTCCCGCTCTCCCTCTTCGGGCTCGCAGCGCATTACTCGCCCGGGGACCCCGGGCTATCCTTCCTCGCCGACAGGACGGTCTTGACGGTCTCCTTCGCCTTCTTCCAGGCCTGGGGCGCGGGAATCCTAGGGGCGGGGATGAGCGTGGCTTCCGGCCTGCGGATCGAGAAGACCCTCGTCGTGAGCCTTGTGATGCTCTACGCGACCATGCTCATCATTGTCTCTCAGGGCGGACGGCTTGCCTAGGAAGCCTGCCCGTCTCCGGCGCGTTCCATAGGAACTGGAAATAGTCGCGGGCAAAGCTCGCGAGCCCGGGGTGGTCAGCCCATATTGCAAGCGCGGAGTTCGCCGTCTTCCCCGCTCCCAGCAGGAGGACCACCTCCTTCGAGTCCGCGACGACCCCGCCACCGAACATCATCCTCCTCATCTTAACCTCGGCCGCCGACGACAGGGTCGCGACCGTCTCCTCTGGCACCTCCGAGGACGTGAGGATCGAGACCTTCACCCCCCTCTCCTTGACCGCGGCCAGCAGGACGCCTATCTGCTCCGCGTACTGGGCTATCCCCGCGGGGAGGGCTATGAGGAGCTCCATCCTGCAGTTCACGACTGTGTTCTTCACCCTGGAGAGGATCTCCGTCGTCCCCCTGAGTATCCAGATCTCGGGCCTCTCCTGCTCGCCCTTCGCCTCATAGATCCCCACCAGCTCGTGGAGCGCTAGCTGCTCCCGCGCGCTCGCCTCCGCCTCCTTCCGGGCCCTAAGCTCCCCCATGGCCGTCTCCGGCGGCTTCGCGGTGTAGAGGATGGGCCGGCTGTTCTGCCTCTCGACCCAGCCCTTCACGTGGAGCGTCTCGAGGGCCTGATAGACCTTGGAATACGGGACCCTCGCCGCCCTGCTGACCTCGCTCGCGGTGAGCGTCCCCTCCTCAAGCAGGGCGAGGTACGTCCTGATCTCACTCCGCGTGAGCCCCAGCCCGACGAGGGCGGCCGCCGCCTTCTCGCTCAGGCTCAAACAGCGACCCCGCGCCTAGCTTGCGGCGGCTACCATGCAGACCAGGACTATGATCAACAAGACCAGCACAAAGCCGCCACCCATCCGCGTCCTGTTGGAAGCCTTCTGGAGCTCGGGCGAGGGCGGGCCGGGGTTCTTTGCCAGTTCGCCAGTCAGGCGGATGACCTTGTTCGTCGCGGGGACGACTACCGCCAGGCCCACCACCAGCGCTACCAGGGCTAGGAGCGCGCCCACCGAGATGAACAACCCGAAATTGGAAGTCGGGGCGAAGAGCGCCATGTTGCCGTTCGTGAAAGCAAGCGCCGCGGCGACCCCGAAGACCACCGTCGTCCCGGCAAAGACCTGGATGTACCTCACGAACCTTGGGAACAGCTTCATGACCAGTTCAGCCCTCGTCGAAGGCGAGAACCCTGGAAGGAGGGGGCCTACAAGCATGCCGAAGACCATGACCGCGCCGAGCCATCCAACGGCGCTGAAGATATGGAGCCAGACCACGACAGCGGTGACCAGAGACACAGCGGCCCTTCCCGGTCTCGACTTATAACCGCTTCATCTCTGACTCGCGTACCGGGCGAGCCTTTGCGGTCAGGAGACCGTGAAGTGGGCGACGGCGACCTGCCCCCAATTGTCCGCAGCCACGACCGTGTAGAGGCCAGGCGCGAACGGGGCAGGGCTCGTCAGATCCGACGACCAGGCGAGGCTCAGGTCGGCGCTCACAGTTGCCGCCCTCGTCAACTGGGCATCGCCTCCGGGCAGCGGACCAGAGAAGACGTCGCTGCCCGGCTTGAAGACGTAATACGGCAGATCGGATGTCGAGACGACGCACATCATGTTCTGGACCCCGTGGATGGTCACGACCTTCCCCGAACTGAAGTTGCCCGCAGTGAAGTATCCCGCGAGCACCTCGAAAGTCACCGGCCCGACGTTGCAGATCGGGTTGAACTGGACCCCGGAGTAGTCGTCTTTCCCGGTGACGTTGTTCACCCTCGCCAGGAGGTTCGTCACCGTGGCATTGACGTGGAAGGTGCTGCCCGACGTCCCCGAGCTCAGGACGACTGAGAGGTTCAGGCCCAGCCCCAGCGCCTGGTCTGTCGTCTGGCCGGCACCGCCGTCTCTCCCTGCCGAACCGCTCTGGGCAGAAGCGCCCGCTCCCATTGCGAAAAAGGCGCCCGCCACGACCACTGCGCAGACGGCCGCGCCAATGAGCACAAACCTGCCCAACCTAGGGCCTCTGGATTCCATGCCCTAGCCATGGGGAGCATGGGAAATTAGCCCAATCCCACGAACACGCTCCCTTCGAGCGTTCGACGGGCTAGAACGTCGCTCACACATAGGCGGTAATCCCCGAAGTTTGTTCCAAAGAGCTTTTCTTCTCCCTCTGCAAGGCCTCTCTGATGCGCCTGCTCTTTCGGTTTTCCGTCCCACTGGCAATCGTAATCGTCCTGATCGCGAGCTTCAGCGTCCCTGCATATGCAGCGCCCGTCATCGGAGGCTACAGCACCCTTACGCTCGTCAACCCGCCCACTCAGTCCACCTGCCAGGGGCAGCGCTGCTACCAGGTCACGTTCAAGAACAACGTAGCAGCCCCGATCATCCCGGCTCTCGTCTTCTTCGTCGTCCACAACAGCGCGGGGCAGACGGTCCTCATGTCGCTGGCGACAGTGAGCTTCGACGCGAGCGCGACCGCTTCGGCCTACCCCCTTGTCTACGGCCTGAGCTCGGGCACCTATAACGCGACGGTCTTCGCCACCAACAGCGGCGAGATAGGGATCAGCTCGCCGACCTTCGTCTCCTTCACGGTCTAGCTGAGCGCTTCGACCCACGAGGGAGTGGGGTCTCGGCTGGAAGCCTGGGTTAGTCTCACTTTGCCTTCTCGGCTGCCATCCACTTCTTCTCTTCTGCGTTCGGAGTGAGCTCGTACCCGGCGGACCACAGGAACATCCTCGAGGTTGAGGGACCCAGGTGCTTGAACCTCTCCTGGAGGTCCCCCTGGAGCCTCCTCTCGTCCTTCCCGAACGAGCCGAGGTACCCCTTGAACGAGCCGAACTCCTTCTGCAGGCTCACGAACTCCCCGGCGTTCAGGACTGTCGCGGCTATCTTCCTCTCGTTCCGGACAATCCCCGCGTCCCCGGCGAGGGCCTTGACCTCCCTCCCAGAGAACTTCGCGACCTTCTCCGGCGAAAAGCCCGCGAACGCCTTTCTAAAGTTGGGCCACTTGTTGTCGACGACCTTCCAGTTGAGCCCTGCGGTGAAGATGCACTTTGTCATCCTCTCGAAATACTCCGCGTCGTCCTTGGGCACGGTGACCTTCCTTCCGGGCATGCCGAGAGCGATCCCGCCTCGTGATAAATAGTTGGCGGACGCCGAATGCGAGGCCTTGCGCGCCGCCTCGGGCCAAACCGCGCTCAAATCAGCCTTTTCATAGCGTTAGGGGCTAGAGCTTTAGGAATCTGCTGGAACGGCTTAATTCCTGGGAGGCCTCGCCTCCTATCGCCGAAAGATGACTCACAAGGTCTTCGTCGCCAGCAGCGACACGGTCAACCTCAAACTCGAGGTCATCACCAAGGACGAAGAGACTGAGCCCTCGCCAAGGGTAATCCTGAACTAAACCCTGCAGGGTCCGGCTCCAGACCCGGAATTCGTAGCCCCGTTTCATAAAGAATGTAGTCTCCTTCCGCCTTCTCACTTCTGGTTTGAGCGAGGAACTACAGGTCCCGCGTCGCCATGCGATCCTCGAGGCGGTGCCCAAGATGGGCGAGGAGTACAAGAAGCTGGCAGAGCTCTCCCAGGTCGAGAAGACAGGGAAGGTGGCGATGGTGGACGCGATAAAGTCACTCCTCGCATACGTCGACAAGCCAATAGTCATCCTCCCAGAGACGCTCGGCGACGAGTTCGGGGACGTCGAAGATGCCAGCGTCGTGAACACGGGCGTCGTGATAATCCGGACGAGGGACGGCACGGTGGTCTCAAGGCCACTCGACAAGTTCGCTACCAAGGATTTCCTCCGGCTCGTCCAGGGCTTCCTCTCGGAGCTCCTGCGCTTCGTCACGGCGAAGGCGGACGAGGCGGCCGCTCTGCCTGAGAAGCCCCAGCTGCGCGTCAGGGCGACCCTCGAGGGCGGGCGCATGCTGATCTTCGATTGGAGGAGCTTCCACATCCACGTCAAGAACGACGGCGGAGAGGCCCGCACCCTCAGGGTTCGGGCGAACGTGGTCGCATCTGACTCTGACAACGAGGGGGTGGAGTACGGCCCGTTCAGCGTGGCGCGAGGCTCCGAAGTCCAGTTCGACCTCGAGAAGTTTCAAGGTGTCGGCTCCGGAGCTCTCAAGCTCGAGATAGATTGCGACGACGTCTCCTACAGAAGCTACTCGGGGCAGGTCACCATGTCCGTAGAGAGCGAGGAATGGGACGCGGTAAACCTGGCGAGGCACCAGCCCGACGGCGACACGGTGGTCCAGACGCTCAGGACCCAGCAGCTCAGCAAAGTATCGCGGCCATCATCGCCTCGACCCCCAGCGATCAAGCCAGCAACTCGCCGAACTACAACCGCGTAAGTATACCAGCGGCCACGTAACAGTCCGCTTCATTGACAAACGATACCAGCTAGTTGCACGCCGTCGTCATGTCGAGGGGGAGCTGTCCAGGCCATTGATGGGACGTCTCAACTTCGTGTTCAAGGAATTCGCCTGACCTCCATTCAAGACGTCCCCTGTCTTGAGCCCGTCGAGCTGGTAGACGATTGACTGAACGGCATCAGGCGGCGTCAGAACGGCCAGCGTTGGCTGGGGTCCTGATCCCTCGGGGTGCGGCCGTCCCTGACTGTCAGAGCCGGTGTGTACTCCCCGGTCGGCAGCGTGAAGGTGAATGTGGCGATAACAATCAGGCCCGCGGCGCGAGGGCCGCTTCCCTAGATTCATCCTAAGAGAAAAAGGGTGAGAGAAGGGCTCGCGCCCTTCTGCGCCTATCCTGTCTTTGTCACTTGGATCTGGAGCTCTGTAAGGCCGCCGAACCCGTTAAGGTTGTAGTGCCCGGGTGCAGCAGGCAGGGCCGTGTCGAAGGGAGCGGTGAGTGCCCCTGTGCTCAGGTCGATGCTGGGGGTCGGGAAGATGACCGAGAGGCACGCAGCAGCCGACGATGCGGAGTCGAAGGTCACATGCCCTGTGGTGATGATGAAGTCGTTGACCGGGATGCCGACGCTCGCGAAGAATCCGGGGGCTGCTACCCAGCTCGAGGCGTCGAAGTGCGTGTGGCAGTTCACGTTGACCGAGCCGTGCTGGTACTGCTCGGCCTGGCAGTCGCCGTTGCTTCCCGAAGTGTCTCCGCTGAACGTGCACCAGCCCCAGAACCCGAAGCCTCCGATGGGGTCCTTGCCCGTGCCCGCAAAGCCGATTTGCCAGGTCGCTCCGGGACCGTACGCGTGCGCGAGTGGTATGAAGGAGAATGCGAGGACCGCGAGGAGAGAGATGGGAAGTAGTGCTAGTAGGTGTTTTGAGTTGAGAGTTTTCGCCATGCTTTTCGTACGCGATGAGACGGCCTACTTCGATATAAGAGGGAGGTTCAGCTGATTTTACCTTTCCCCCTCGGAGAGGTTAAAATGCTTATATGCAGTTCACAACAGTGCGACCTCATGGCACAGATCGTAGACATCACTCTAGACCTGAGGAAGGAGAGTGCCAAGGGGAAGTTCATCAGACAGACCCAGTCTATTTGCCCTGAATGTAACAAGATCTTACCCGCGATTGTCTTCGAGCGGGACAGCAAGGTCTTCATGACCAAGACCTGCCCCGAGCACGGGGAGACCGAGGAGCTCTACTTTGGCGATTACGCGATGTACGCCAAGTTCGCGCGCTTCTGGAAGGACGGCAAGGGGACCCACGCGCCCAACGTCCCGATGGACGTCTGCTCGTGCCCCGCCAACTGCGGGCTCTGCTCCAACCACCTCTCCCACACCGGGCTCTCCAACATCATAATCACCAACAGGTGCGACCTCACGTGCTGGTACTGCTTCTTCTACGTGAAAAAGGGCCTCGAGGGGGCCTACGTCTACGAGCCGACGATGGACCAGATCCGCGAGATGGCCAGGACGCTAAAGTCCGAGAGGCCGGTCCCGGGCAACTCGGTCCAGCTCACCGGCGGCGAGCCGACGATTCGCCCCGAGCTCCCCGAGATAATCAGGATGATGCACGAGGAAGGCATCGACCACGTCCAGCTCAACACCAACGGGATCAACCTCGCGCTAGACCCGTCCCTCGCGGGGCGGCTCCACGAGGCTGGAGTCTCGAACCTCTACATGTCGTTCGACGGGACGTCTCCCAAGACCAACCCCAAGAACCACTGGGAGGCGCCATACACTCTCGAGGCCTGCCGCAAGAACGGCATCGGAGTCGTCCTCGTCCCGACGGTCATCAAGACCGTGAACGACCACGAGCTCGGCTCGATAATCGATTTCGGCCACAAGTACCTCGGCACGGTCCACGCGGTGAACTTTCAACCGGTCAGCCTGACGGGCCGCATGACCAAGAGGGAGAGGGACAAGTACCGCATCACGATACCCGACTGCATCAAGAGGATCGAGGAGCAGACCAACGGCGAGATAACCTCCGACGGCTGGTTCCCCGTCCCGTCTTGCTCGCCGCTCACCTCGTTCATAGAGGCTTTCACCAAGAAGGAGCAGTACGAGCTGTCCATCCACTTTGCCTGCGGCGCGGGCACCTACGTCTTCGAGGACGCCGAGACCAAGAGGCTCGTCCCACTCACGAACTTCGTAGACATCCAGGGGCTCGTCGAGTACCTCGAGGAGAAGACCGAGGAGATATACTCCGGGGTCAACAGGTACGTGGTCGCCGCGAAGGTCATCACGCAGATATCACGCTTCGTGAACAAGGAGAAGCAGCCCAAGGGCATGAGCTTCGCGAAGATGATCTCCAACGCCCTCATCAGGCACGACTACTCCGCCATCGGGGACTTCCACACCAAATCGATGTTCATCGGGATGATGCATTTTCAGGACAAATACAACCAGGACGAGGAACGTCTCCAGAGGTGCGACATCCACTACCTAACGCCAGACCTGAGGATCATACCATTTTGTAGCTTTAATGTTTTGCCGGAATGGTACCGCGACAAGATCCAGCAAAAGTACGGCATGCCCATCGAGGCCTGGGAAGCGAAGAACGGCAGGAAGCTCGAGGACGGGCTGTACCGTGGAACCCTGAGACGCGGCGGACACCACGCGGGCTGCGGGTGCGCGCTGGGCGAACAAGGCGAGGAAGTCCACATCCAGCCAATCACCGGCACCTAGCGCTCCCGGTTCTGCTTGATTCTCGGATGCAGCGGTAGCTCTGTCTCCAAGACAAAGTCGTTCAATACAATCCGTCTGCAAAGAAAATCGAGAAGGGCGTCGTTGATTGGCTTCATGGTCTCCACAATCGATCCATAGATTGACCTTAGCTTGGGATAGTTTGCCAGGAAAAGATCGGCCCACCACTCAGGTTCAGAACTCTCGACTGAGAAACCTGACGCCTTGGCCAATCTGATTATTTCAGCCATGTATTCTTTCGGCTCCGGACATTCAACAAATTCGAACCGCGAATCCCAATCGTAGTCGGGCGGCTTGACGAGGTCCGCGACCACCAAGGTCTCGAAGAGAAGGTCCAACCATTCCTTTGTCTCCACGTTGATGGCAAAGCCGACTTTGCTACGAGAGTAGAAGATGTCAGTGAACAAGATTGCGGGCAGCGCGTCCTCCACCTCGATGCGACCGCGCTCGTCATCGTCTAGGGGAAGGTGCAGGCTCAACTCTTCAGGCAGGCTGCTTGTTGGGAGCTTCTTCAAGTCCTCTACGGTGATTGAGCAGTCGTATGGTTCTCGGTCATCGCACTCTTGATGGAATTGACACTGCGAAGGCTCTCGCCCTTGATTACCTGGCCAAGAAGGGCTCGGTTTCATCAACTCGCGTTCTCAATAGCATCTTGAAACGATATTTACTCACCACTTGAGCTCATGACGAATAACCCAAGCCCTTCGCAAGAAAAAAAGAGGGAGGGGGAGGAATTGCTTTAGGTATCGGCGAGTTGCTTGTATTTCTTGACTGTTTCTGATGAGATCTTGTATCCTGTTGTACTTGCGATGTCGAGGCAGATTCTGTTGTATTCTTTGTTCTGGCGAAGGATTGGTTCTATTTGCTTTATGAACTGTTCAGGGATTGGAATTCTTTCTTCGAATCTTTTTGCCGTTGCCATGATGACCAACTCTTCATAGTTGTTTGTGGCCATTTTTTCGCTGAAGAAGGGTATGGTTAGCGCCTTCTCTGTTGGGACTTCAATTCGAGTTATCGAGGGTTGGGCGTACAGCTTATAGGGAATATCAATGCAGTTCAGCAGGGCATTGAAGAGTCGTTCGTTCGGAGACGAGACGAACTTCGCTCTGTCTGCGCCGGCATCGACCCACCCATCTGATTCGGTCATCCCCTGAAAGAATTGTGTTTGGAAGCTTCTGGGCGCATTCAGTATCCAATCCATCCTCGCTGGATCATAGGTTGTCCTCTCGCCTTCCTTGTAACCCATGCACCCATGGAATGCCCATGCCAACAGCGGTGACGCTGGTGACAGCCACCGGAAGCATTCTGCCGTAGTGAATCTGCCTTCCGACGACGGGGCATCTGCGATTCGATGCATCGCAAGGCCGAGAGAGGCGTTCACACAGTTCGTCGTGAATTCGCCTAGTTTGAAGCTGTTGGGTTTGGCATGCGATAGGGTCAGCGATATTGTCCGGCTTGGGAATCGGAAACGTCCCCTCTCCGGTTTGCTCGCATCACCCATCATGACGCCTAGGACGAAACCGAACATGTCAACTCGCTCGCTGTTCAATTCTTTCCTTGAACTGCAGCCGAGTGGGTTCATCATGTCCAAGACCTCTTCCGTTGGCGAAAGCTGCTCCATGACAATGACTACGTCTTGAAAGTCTCGAATTGTTGACGGAACCTCGATCCATGTTTTTCCTGGAGTACCACGAGGTTGCAGTCTGAGCGGCAAGAGCTTGAAGTGTTGTTTGGATGGCTGGCCAATCCTCTCATGCTCTGCGCGTAGATGGGTCAGAAAGCTTCGCTTGTCCCCCAGAGAGATACTTGCCGACATTGTTCATTTCCAAGCGTCTTCCGATTGCCGAAGCGTTGAGCCCTTGTTCGTGGAGTTCGAGCATCCTTAGGAACCGCTCGTAATGTTGTTTGTCGCTGGGGCCGAACTTTACTTTCCAGAACTCGTCGAAGATTCTGTAGTCGCAGCCAGATTGAATCCAATGGGTTGGTGGCCAACGGACTTCGACTCCTCCCCTGCTTGTTCCGTTTACGTTTGCCTTCATCTTATTTTCACCTCCTTTTCGTATTTACGCGCCTTCGTCCGTCGTGCCGTAGGTGAAACCGCGTTTCCGTCAGTGACCTCACAGGAAGGCTCGAGTGGTCTGGAATAGATTTGGCTGCGTGTATGCTTAAATCGCTGGACGCACTATTGGTGTGACTTGGATGGCTCGGGAAGTTTCGCAGGCCGACCGGGAAGACCCAATCGAGCGGGCGCTCAACGCGCGCGTCTTCAGGAAGCTGGGCGTCTCACCGCGCTCCAAATGGGCGAAGGATTACGCCGAGATGATGCGCCGACCGCTGACCGCCGAGGAATGGGCGAACTTCGAGTCGACCGTACTGAACGACCCGAAGAAGCTGGACGAGTGGGTTGACAGGGTGATCGCTGGATGGACCGGCAAGACGTCGAAAGGCTCAAGAAAACGCTCGACGGTGTCCAGGAATCGCTGACCCGGAGAATCCCGACCGTCGCGGTCAGAAGCCCTGAGGACCTTGCCGGAGAGGTGGCTGCGCTGAATGCTCTTCTTGACTTGAAGATGAAGCTTGGTCTGATTTCATGATTCCTCCTTGCTCCTCCTCTGTGGGTGCATCCGGTCGCCTCCCCGACTTCATCGCGCTTTGACGCGGGCCGCCACCACACAGACCTCTATCGCACCTGACTTTCAGAATCGGGTGTTCATTTGTGCGTTCCACCGGGGCACGGAGATGGATAGCGAGCCACACTCGAATCTACCTATCGCAGGAAAAGCCGGCGGGTTGAGGGATTTTTCTGCCGTAAAAAACCGCACAAGGCTAATCGTCGCCTGACTTAATCTTCAGGGAATGACCTCGTTGGAAGCTGGCGACCAGACCGAGGAAGGGTCGATATGCATCGGCGACGAGCTGCTGACGCTCACCTCAAAGCCGAAGTCGAGAGCATACATTCCGATCGACGCCCTAAGGAGGCACCTTTGCATCCTAGGCACTACAGGGTCTGGCAAGTCGACCTGCGCCGAGATAATCTGCACCGAGCTCCAGCGGCTCCACGTCCCGACACTCGTCCTCGACCGAACGGGAGAATACGCAGGCTCGATAGGGAGGTCGCAGGAAGCGAACATCCTGACACCAGGAAAGAATCTCACGATTGCGCTCTTCAAGCGGCGAGAGGAGGGCGGCGGCGCCATTGCGTTCCCCCTCGACGCCCAGATCGAAGAGATGGTCTCCCTCCTCGACCACTACAACCACGTGAGCTATGCGGGCGGCCTCTCCCCGCTCCAGGCGAGGGTGCTCAGGGAAGTCTTGGACGAGTACTATCATGGGACCACGCAGACCCTCACGGTCTCGGGACTCATCTCGAAGCTGAGGGAGTACGAAGAGGGCGTCGCGGAGTTTCGGGGATGGCCAGAGAGCGTCGAGGCCCTGGTCTCCCGCCTCTGGCCCCTGACCGTGGGCTCGATGGGGGAAGCGCTGGACCGGAGCTACGAGACGTTCAGCGTCGACGACCTCTTCAAGCCGCAACTGAGCGTAGTAGACCTCTCGGTGGTGCCCGATGACAGGGCTAAGAGCCTCTTCAGCCAAGTGGTCCTCAAGGAGATTTACGATGCGGTCAAGCGCGGGGAGATGACTGACAAGCTGCGGCTCGTCGTCGTGATAGACGAGGCCCAGCACATCGCCCCAAACGAGAAAGGCTACATCAGCATCCCCGAGAAGGCCGCAATCGAGCTCAGGAAGTACGGACTCTGCCTCGCGCTCTGTGCGACCCGGCCTTCCCTCATCAGCCCCAACATAATAGCTAACAGCAACACCCTCATCTCGTTCATGCTCAACAACGAGGAAGACATCGAGACTGTCGCGGGCTTCTTTGTGGGCGGGTCGAGGGACGGTCACCTCAAGGACAATCTCAGGAAGCTACCGGTCGGCGAGGCGCTCGTCCAGCTCAATCATCCTCAGCCCAGGGACGCGGCGAGGTGGCGGATCGGGACCGAAGAACAAAGGCGAAACCTAGAGTCGATTCAGCCAAACCGACGGACCCGGTAGGAAATCTGAGCGATCAGCAGATTCAGTCCACCTATGGTTGGCCTCGGGCGATGTTCAGCAGAAGGCGTTCTGGAGGTATGGGACCCCAAAGAAGAGGAATATCCCTATCACGACGCCACCTTCCAGGAGTTCCTTCCCAAGCCTCTTTCCCAGTCTTGAGTAGTACAGCAAGACTCCCAAGATTATCAGGAACACAAACGCCGACTTTGCGATGAGGATAATAGTGTTGTCGGCCGAGGACAAGGCCGCGTTGACACCTGAGGCGAGGTAGCCGCCGTACTGCTGGATGAACCCGACAATCTGGAAGCCCGAGGCCGGCGCCACGGGCGCAGAGGTGGGGGTTGCCGCTGCTGCCATGCACATTACTCAACATCGACCTCCGTCTGGTACGACTCAGGTTTCATCGCCTGTCGAGGGCACCCCGAGTCAGATAACTCTGCTGAGAATTCTCCTGCGGTTCAGGCACCTTTTTGCGGTTTCCGACTCACCTAGTCGAGCCGCGGGCCCAGGCCTTCCCTGAAAGTGGCCGAGACCAGACCGTCCTTTCTCCGCGGCTCCTCGAACATTTTGGAAACAAGCTGGACCTTGATGCTCCTTCGGTTGAGCCGGAACCTAGGCCGACCTTCGCGTCCGAGGTTCTCTACCATCCCCAGCCCCTCCATCCTGTCTAGCGCCCGCCGGATCCTTCCGTTCGGCTCCAGGAGGTCTCTGCTGACGCGACACCTTGTCGCGATGTCGCCGAGCGTTAGCGGCTCGTGCGCCCCAAGGAATGCGCCGATGAGGCGGTGCTCTGCCGTTTCCAAGTAGACTCCCTCGGCGATCGTACGAAAGTGGAGGCAGAGCTCGCGGATAACCCAGCCCTCGAGAAACTCTATCAGCGCCGCGGCCAACTCCTCCTTCCTTTCCCATTCGTCGTCGGTCCCTAGGGCATTATCCATAGATTCTCACGACCGCCCTCAGTTGGGCCCGTGTCAGCTCGACGGGAGCACCTCCGAGCGACTCTACCACCACAGTCGCTCCGTTCGACTTCCCGTCTGCGCTGCCTCTGCTGGCGAGGCTGAGCTTCTGCGCCAGAGGAAGGTTCTTGCTCACGTGCATGCTGTTCAAGAGCATCGTGTAGCCGTCCGGTTCGGGGAATTGGATTCTCTCCTGAATGGAGGATATCACTTCCCACAGAACCGGCTCCCTTTGAAACCTCTGCCGCGGCTGTGGCAATGACGTACGACCATTCTCGATCACAGTTGTCTCCTGAGGCTTGCTTCCGTCGACTAGAGCCTCGAACTCGTCCCCACCGAGTCCATGCGTGACCCTGCTGTACGCACCCACCGACCTTGCGAGAGACCCTCCGGGCTTGATGACCAGGACGTCGTAATGCGAATGGCCGATCGTGGCAACTATGCTGTCATCCATCTCCAGCTTCACTGGCTCGAGGCGCTCCTGGAACTTCTCAGCCGCCTCAAGGCTATCGAGCGGCAAGAGGTAGGCTCCCCTGCTCGCAAAGAGAGGTGCGAGCTTCTGAAGCCGCCTGGCTATTTTTGTTTCCGCACTCCTGTAGCTCGGGGCCAAGACCTGTGGCGCAAGGAAAACTCCTGGCCTTTCGGAGTCAGGTGAGGTCACGATGAGGTTGTCCCTCAGGACAGCGAGAGCCCGTGCCGCCTCATGGCTCGTGAGCTTGACCTCGACGATGGCCGTCCAGACAAGGGGGATGAGCTTTGACGTGAGAATGATTGACTCCCTGACCGGCGAGAGCGCCGTCGGTGCGAGGCGGCTCGAGCTAAGTGGAGTCCAGAAGATGCAAAGAAGGCCCAGTCCGCCAAAGACAAACGGGGCGAAGGTGCCGCGCTCGCTAATCGCGACGAGCGCTGCGATCAGGAACAATCCCCCGACCGCGTAGCGCCAGTGCCACTCGAGCCTTGAGGCTTTCATCCGGCCGCGATCCGTTCCTGCGTACTCACCCTCATCCCCTCGGCCTGCCACTACGAGAGTGCGCTCGACCTTCCTCTTTCCGGGTCTCAGGCTATACAGAAGGTACCCAAAGATGGGGAGGGAGAGGAACCAGAGCCCGGTCGCTAGGAAGAGGAGTGAGAGGAGGACGAGGAACCCCTTCGAGAACCACCCCATGGCTAGTGGAAACCATCCTCGTCTATCTTCGCGTACCCGAACCTGGTGTACTCCGCCATCGCGGGGTGCCTGGCGACCCAGAAGGCCTTCGCGGACCCAGACTCCTCCTCGGGGTTGATAGGGAGGGGGTTGCCCTTGGAGTTCCTGGTCGCGGTGGCCTTTGTCAGCTCGAGGCTGAACTTGGCGTCGTGCCCGAGTATCACTCCTCCGTAGGGGTTCCTATCCCAGGCGTTGATGGGGTCTATGGAGACGTGGCTTATCACGAGGACGGCGATCCCGAACTCGACGCAAAGTCTCTGCGAGTGAGAGAGTAGCATCGCTATCCCAGCGCTCCTTGCGGGGAGGTCCTGGGTCGCGGGGAAGGAGGCCTTGAACGGCGCAGATATCGAGTCGTAGACGAGGAGCTTTGCCCCCGTCTTCCTGATTATCTGGTGGAGGACCGACTGGTAAGTAGGTGTCGACCGCAGCTTGAGCTCTACCCTCCCGCCGGCCGAGACCTCCTTGGCCGCGTCTATCCCGTGGAGGCTGAGGAGGTCGGTCACTTCGGGTACCTGCATGACGATGACCGACGGTCCGGCACCCTCTTCGAGCTTGACGTCGAACTCTGGGGAGAGAGTGTTCGCGATGGAACTGAGGTGAGACTCGGTGTAGGCCACCCCAAGCCTGTTCAGGGTGCTCCCCAGCTCGGTGATGAGCTGCCCTCGCGTGACTGCCTTGTTCTTCTTCTCGCTCTTCGGGACCCTCTCCGCCTTTACGTCCGCGACCTTCACCTCCTTCCCGAAGCGGCGTCCCATGCTTCCCTTCCAGTAGGGCATCAGGTAGCTAGAGTAGGACTGCTCGGTGTCCAGGACTATGGCGCTCGCCCCAGAAGCTACGGTCGCGCAGGCGGCCTGGAACGAGATGATGCTCTTCCCCAAGGCCTTCTCGCCGAAGATCTGGGTGATGGTCCCCGTCGCGAGCCCTCCGTCGGTCAGGGTGTCGACAGCGAGGCACCCGGTCTTTATCCTGCTGAGGGTCGCCTCGACATTCTCTTCCATCTAGGCCAGCCTCCCGAGAAGCTCGACCCCCTTGGGCGTCAGCTCGATGGCGAGCATCGTCCTCCCGGATTTCTGCTCTTTGGGGGCGAGCCTCACGAACCCGTCCTTCTCGAGGCGGTCGAGTGCCGTCTGCACCTCTTCCTTCGGAAATTCTGAAGAGAGGTATCCTACAATGGATGGCATACTTGGGCTGTCGTTGACCTTCAACTCCTGGAGTATCCGCTTTGTCAGGGCATCCTCGGGGGTAACGTCCTTCGGAGGCGACTCCGCCCCAGTTTCCGTGGTAGATGCCGCATCGCTCCTGGTCAGCATTATTTGGGAAGCCTTTTGTTCGAAGGGCCTCGGGAGAAAGGGCTGGAGGGAGCCGTAGAAGCCGTGCACAAGGACGAAGGAATTGGGCAACACGGGCGGCACGGTTGGAGGGGAGGGTTTGTCCCATCGACCGGGGCTGCTCCTCCGCCCTTTCTCGAGCAGGTTCCACATGTCAGCCGAGATTATCCTCGTGGGGCAGGCCTCGCCGACAAGAGGACTCAAGGCCTGGGCTTGGTCAGAAGCAAACACGGAGGTCAGGCGGCTCTCGAGCATCGCGGTGAGAAGGCGGCTGCCGTGCTGAGTCCTTGGTAGCCCTTTGAACACGCGGTGGGCGCCGTTGACCAAGACAAACGCAGGCATATCGATTGAAGGCTTGGAGGCTACCTTCGCCAAGAGCTTCGCGATGAAGAGCACGGCCCCAAGCTCTGACGCGCGAGGCATCCCTAACCCGCTCAGGTCTATGATCGCGCCCTCAGGATGATTGAGCACCTGGCCCACAGAGGCAGAGTCGGCCGCGTCTATCGACTTGAGCGTCCCGATCCTTCCCTTGAGCTTGTCGACATAGAACCCGCGGAACCCTTCGACGCCCGTGAGCGCGTCGTAGACCGCGGGCGGGCTGGCCATGCTATCCTCAGAGGCGAGCTTCTGCAAGGCTGCGTCCATTATGGCCTCTTCCTCGAAGGTCAGGTCGAGGGCGGCAGTGTAGGCCGAGGCGAGGAGCTCGGCGTGCGCCCTTGGACAACCCTCTTCCAACCTGTAGATGTCGTACAGGATGTCAGCGAGTCGATAGGCTGAAAAGTAGCCCGAGACTCTGGAGGAAAGACGGCCGTCCAGGTCGAGGACTATAGGGTTGAATCCTGCCTCTCGGCTCGCAAATGCAAGGAGCGCCGCCATCTCGTCTGCATGTCCTCCAAGCAAGAGGAGCCTTCCACCGAGCTCGTCGATTCGTAGGTTCGCCGCCCCCCCGGTCTGGCTGTATCCAAGCCACACCGGCTTCAGATAGGTCGAAATCATGCATGCAGAGGCTTGACGCACCTTATAGAGAATTTCTGATTTGAGGTCCTGACTTCTGGTCAGACGCCAGGATGGGCATCTTTTTTATTCGAGGTGCTACCATTTCTGGCGGTTGCTCCGGTGATTCGCAGGAGTCGGCTCGAAACGGCGATGGAGATTTTGGCCGCTTTGAGAGAAGGGTCACTAGTTCCGTCGAGGATCGCCCAGAGATGCAACATAAACTATGGCCGGGTGGAAGAGGATTTGGGGCCGCTCCTCAGCAACGGCTGGGTAGTCAAGGACACGACCGTACACCAAGACCTGGTAAGATTGACGGAGGAGGGGCTCAAGACCATCTCGAGCTACGAGTCGCTCTGGAACAAGTATATGCGTGCCGTGAAACTGACCTCTAGTCAGAAAGGGTTTAAGCCTGGAAACGATGCGATCGGGAGCATTGGCGGTCAGCGATAGAGAAGAAAGGTCTCCAGGCTCCATGATCGTTGAGGCCCATGAGGAGTTCATCCAGCACATCGAGGCAGGCCAGAGGAGGATGAAGACGCTCTCGGTGGTCACGCTCGTCGTGGCGATCTTCCTAGGAGCATCGTATGCCGTGCAAATCGTCTACCCGTTCGCGTTTGGCCAGTCCGTGGTCACAGTCAACCTTCTCGACCCTTCTCTCCTGGTTCTCGAGCTGGTAGCACTCATTCTGACTTTCGCTTGGATCTTCGTCGGCGCCACCGACTATCTCTTCGCCACTAGGCTCGGGAGGATGGTGAAGGAGGCTAGAGCCGCCGAGCAGGAGCTCGAGAAGAAGCTGGAGGCTTCCTGAGCCGTGACCACGGAAGGAATCATCAACTATTTGCCCTTCATCAGCTTTGAGACGTAGTCCTCGAACTGTTTGTCGAAGGTCCCGCTGCTGAATCTGTGGACCCGAACGAAGAGGGGGTGCTTGCACATCCTTTCGAGGAAGGCTGACCATTGGTCCCAAGTGTACTTGTCTATCCACTTCTTCTTGTAGAGGAGGAAGACCTCCTCGAACAGGCCGTATCCGAGCAGAAGGTAGGTGTAGACGACCTCGTCTTCGGAAGAAAGCTTCTCCACGTTGGTTCCGGGAGGGAGATTGAGGCTCTCAGTGAAGCTCCGCAGCCTGGTGAGCTCGGGCTTGTCAATGAGCATCCTGACAAAATCATTGTACCGCCCCATGACGTTCTGGTAAGATGACTCCCTGATTGACTTCTCTTGGCTTCGAAATTGGAAGATGAAGACCACAAGAGTCAAGGTGATGACGACTGTCTGTGCGACCGAGGTGATCACGATGAGATCGGTCGAGTCGACCAATGTGGGGCTCCTGCTTGAGATTCGACGACGGGCTACTTAAGACGTGAGCGTGTTACTCATCACTTCATCGCGTCGACTAGGTCCGTGGCGTCGACCTCCAGAATCGCCAGGTCGACCGACTGCGCGTCGAAAGTCGGCTTGGCCGACGGGGAGATAGCCCCAGACATCCTGTTCAGAGTAACATACGCCCCCTCGATCTTCTTGGTGGCTGGGAAGTAGTAGACCACCAGCCCGCCTGAGAACGGTAGGACGAAGAAGTAGAGGTGCTTGCCGTCCCGCTCGATGTGGTGTAGGAACGGCTGAGGAGTCATGCTCACGAACCTCACAAGGTCGTCGAGCCTCTTGTAACGTATCGAGGTCAACCTCCCCTCGGGCAAGATTATCGCGTCCTGTCGATACTTCGGAAGATAAATTGTTTTGTGGCCTGAGCCGAGCTGGGCCAGAGAGCCAACTATACCAAGTATACAAGCTGAAATAAGATGACGCCTGACCGTAGGGCCATGGCCAAGCCCGTTGACCCCCTGAAGTTCTGGACCGAGGGCACCCCGATGGTACCGGCGGCCCCGATAGTGAACTGCCCGATAGCCACCAGCCTGGGAGTGCTCGGGAAGAAGTGGACGCTTCTCATCATACGGGATATCTCGATGAGGAAGATTGAGAGGTTCAGCGACCTCCTAAAGTCCGTGAACGGGATAACCCCGCGGGTCTTGTCGACCAGGCTCAAAGCGCTGGAATCGGACGGATACATCCATCGGGCCGAGGTGCAGAAGACCCCGAAGGTCGTGAGGTGGGCGCTGACGGAGAAGGGATGGGACGCTCTGCCGATCCTGATGAGCTACGTCGCGTTCGGGTCGAAGTGGCACGCCGACATTGTCTTCGCGGACGGCCAGAGACGCGACATCACGGATGTCTACCCGCAGAGCAACCTGCGGAACTTAGAGGTCAGCCTGGACAAGAAAGCGTGGTAGCGCCCCAAGCCTCAATGGCTTCACCTATACTTTGTATATCAGAAACCGTGCTCATCCGCTATCTTTTCCTGCCGTATCCCGATAAATAGAATGCCGCTGGCCAAAGGATTGAATTGGCGAGCCGGGGAGTATTGGTGGCAGGCGCGGCAGAGATCCTCCTCGGAATCTTCGCTCTGATTGGTGGCGTGGTCCACCTCCTCTTTGGGATAGGGGGCCTTGTCACATTCAGCGGGACCGATGTTATGCTCGGCGCGATAGCTTCGGCTCTCGGAAACTTGTTCACGATCGAGGGCCTGATACTGCTAATCGCTGGGGCCGGACTTGTCACGACGAAGAAATGGGCGTGGAAGCTGAGCGTCGGCATAATCCTCGTGGGAATCCTAACCAGCGTCCCCGTACTTGCGCTCGGCTCGGTCGGAGCGATTCCGGCGCTGGCCGTGAACGTAGTGCTGTTGTACTATCTCAGCAGGTCTTCGGTGAAAGGCCAGTTCGCTGTCTAGTGCTATTGGGCGACCCGCTCGGATGGGCGAAGCTCCAAGAACGCTCCTATTGCAATGATGACCGCGCCCACGGCCAACAGGATGATGCCGCCACTTTGCCAGGTACTGTAGGACTTGGATGCAGTCTGCATTACGGCGGCCAGGGTGCCGTTCGCCTCCGCACTCCCCCTGAGGACCATGGCGGCGTTCTCCGGGCCAACGACATAGAGCACCGCGCCCCCCAAAGCAACCAAGATGCCCATGAAGAGAACGGCTAGGTCGTTGCTTCCCATACAGCCGGCCAGCGTGAGGCCGCAGATATACTCTTCTGGACAGCGGAGCAGCCATAGGAGGGCCAGGAGGTCGTCAGGAACTCGACGAGGCGGAGTTCGCCCCCATCATCTTTTCATCAATTCATGCAGATGTTAGGGCCTTCGACGATTTGCTCTTTCTTGTCGCCTGCGACTAGCCTAATAACGAAGACCGCAAGACGAGAAACCCACACTGACAGTATTGGACAAGCTCGCAAGTTCGCTTGGGAGACGCGACGAGGCTCCCAACGTGAGACTCGCTCAAACCATCACCAAGAATCGCGACAAGAAGGCGATTATTGACCTCGTGACCAATCTCGCGAACAAGGACAAGGAGATCCAGAGCGATTGCATTAAGGTCCTGTACGAGGTCGGCGAGAGGGAGCCTACCTTGATCGCACCATTCGCAGAGGAGTTCGGTTCCCTGCTCGACAGCAAGAACAACCGCCTCGTGTGGGGAGCCATGACTGCCATAGACTGCATCGCCTCAAATTCTCCCGAGACCGTGCGCCGGATGCTGCCAAAGATCATCGACGCCGCTGACAGGGGTTCCGTGATAGGCAGGGACCACGCCGTGAGCATCCTGACAAAGCTTGCCAGGAGGAAGGAGTTCGCCGACGAAGCAATCTCGCTGCTCGTGGAACAACTTCGACGCTCTCCGAGCAACCAGCTTCCGTTGTATGCCGAAATGGCCGTGCCCATCGTCGACGAGAAACACAAGGACCTCTTCATAATGACTCTCAAGCTTCGCCTCGGCGACATTCAGAAAGAATCGAAGAGGAAGCGCGTCGAGAAGGCAATAACCAAGCTATCCCGGCGGTCGTGACCATCCGTGTGCAGACCCTGTCTTCATTCCGCCCACCGGGAAACGAGCACCTACAAGCCCCAGCTGACGACCTTCCGGGGTTTGACCACTATGATTGGCGCCTCGCCCTCTGCCCAAGGGTTCTTCCTATAGTATTCGAACTTCCCCAAGAGAATCTTCAAAAGGCGCAGGTACTCCTTTCCCTTCTCGTAGACCGCGGCCTTGCCTTCGACGAACACGGCCCTGTTGGGATGGTAATCATCAACCACGAGCGCGGCCTTGCCGTTCTCCTTCAGGTTCTTCAATTTCTTCGTCCCGTAATCGGTCACTATCACTACGTCATCGCCGTCGAGGACGTAGACCACGGGCGCGACGTGCGGGATCGCTTTCTTCGAGGCGGTCGCTAGCCTGCAGAGCTCGTGGGCCGTCAGGAAGTCACGTTCCTTCTTGCGGAGCTTAGGCAATGCAGCGACGGACGCGGCGGCCTCCTAAAGGTATTCCTAGGACACGGTCGAACGGGACAGGCTGGAGACAAGTGGCTTCCTTCTTCGATGAGGCTTACAGGGGGACTCCGCCATGGGACATAGGAAGGCCCCAATCGGAGTTCGTCCGCGTGGCTACTCAAGGCGAGATCCGCGGCAGCGTGCTTGACATTGGTTGCGGCACCGGAGAGAACGCGATCTTCTTCGCAGGGCTCGGGCACGAGACGTGGGGGCTCGATGCGTCTCCCCGGGCCATACGGAAAGCGAAGAGAAAGGCCCTCGAGAGAGGCGCGAAGGTGAGCTTCGTCCTCGGAGATGCCCTGCGTCTTGAGAAGCTCGGGCGGCGGTTCGACACCGTCACCGATTGCGGATTGTTCCACGTCTTCTCTGACGACGACCGGAGGGTTTTCGTCAAGAGCCTGAAGGCCGCGCTCAACAAGGAGGGCACATACATCATGCTCTGCTTCAGCGACAGGGCGGAGGCGATCTGCGGAGGGCCGCGGAGGGTCGCCCAATCCGAGATAAGAGAGGTCTTCAGCCGCGGTTGGAGAGTGAACCATGTGAGGCCTGCGAGATTCTCGACCACATTCGACGACGAGGGCGGGCCGGCCTGGTTGTCGTCTGTCACATCTGTCTAGCGACCTATTGAAGCGTGGGAAAGCAGGGTTTGACAGAAGCTATTTGACCGTGGCGGACCAAGGAAGGCCGGCTTGGCCCGCGTTCTTGCCTTCGTGGAGATCTACGTCGAGCAACCCGAGATGGACAGCGTGGTCAGGGCTCTCTCTCGACTTGAGAACCTGGTGCACCTATACGAGGTGACCGGGGCGTCCGACATCGTGACCCTCATCTCCACGGAGGACCTCGAAGAGTTCAGGGACGTACTCGAGAAGGGAATAATGAAGGTCAAAGGAGTCAAGAGCACGGTCAGCTCGGTCGTCCTGCAGGCCCACAAGGGGCCAAAGTGAGCGCTGGTTCTGCCTCAAGTGCCGACTCTACCTGGAGGGTATGATCGGACACGGCCCCTCTCCAGGCCAAACCCGAACTACCAGATTTTTCGTGCCACTTCCAATCGGCGCTTTTAGCGCCATTCGCAATACGATAGCATGGATTCAGAAGAGACTGTGCACGCAGACGGCTCGCGGGTGATTGTCGACGGGCTGGGAATAAGCCACTTCCTTCCGCCCAAGAGATGCAAGAACTGCGAGGACTGATGCAAGAACCCGCCTCCACCAATGTATGAAAGCGGTTGATTGCTCGTAAAGGTGAAGCCGCTCCCAGCTTCTCGTCAGTCATGGGCTGTCATTCCCTTATTTACATGACAGAGACCTTCGCTCTTTCATGACCAGAGCAGGGCAGAAGCGTACGTCTGACAAAGCTCAAACGTCATTCACAGGGCTGAGATTCCTCTACGTCGGCTCAAAGAAGTTTGATGCAGACCTGGCGTACTTTCGGGACTCTCTAAGGGCCGAGCTTGTCTGGAACGTCAAGGCCTTCGGGGCACGGGTGGCCGCCTTCCGCACGGGCGACGGACCCTTGCTGCTCCTGGCCGACCATCGACCAGCTCCGAGCTGCCTGCCTATATTCGAGGTGGAGAATCTCGAGAGGACCCTCAGAGAGCTCAAGGCAAGACGCGCCAGCCCCGAGAGGGGGCCGTTCGAGATCCCCAATGGACCCTGCTGCGTCTTCAAGGATCCGAGTGGCAACGAATTCGGGATCTTCGAAGACGTGAGACCGAACGCGATGGAAGACGCGCATCCGAAGCAGCGAGATGCCAAGGCGCCTAGACGCGCAGGGAAGTGAAGCTTGACGGTTTCAACGCTCAAGGTCACCTAATCGCCAGTTTTTATGGCTGAGAAAACGGTCGTAGGGTTGCAAATGAGCAGGCTGGGACGAGTCGGCCCTTTCTTCCTCGCGTTTCTTGTCTATTATTTCGTCATGCTAACAGCATTTCTCGGCATGGGAGCGGATTGGTTGCCCGCCAATCTCCTAGCAGCCGCTGCTGCTTTCCTAGCAAGTCTCGGAGCCTTTGTCTTATTCCGGCGTCGGCCTCGCAAGGGCGATAGACCCCCTCTCTGAACCCTGATTTTGGAGGCGGGACGAGACCATTCGCTCATGCGGCAGAAAATCAGCAGCAGTCCGTTCGGTCCGGCTGTTCTTTTCCTCACAGACAGGGTCTTCACTATCCAAGGCAAGATCTTCGCGCAATTGGCTGGCTGATCCTGGCCTCTATTCGCTCAATCTTCGCCCTGATGTCAGCAATGTCTCTCGCTTGATCTAGAAGGCGGAACAACTTCCCTCCTAAGCCCTCTTAGCTCATCGACAATCCCTTCCATCTCTTTCTCCATTCTGGATATGCTCTTGCTCTGCTCATGCAAGAGCAAGACTGTCAAGTCTTGAGATGACAACGTCTTCCTTGACGCTATTCTATCCACGCCCTTGGCAATAAGATCCGATATCAACGCTTCCGCTATCCCTGACACGAGGCTTCTGCACTAAAAGGTTGCCGGCTTAAGCGCCCATCTGCTGCATATTTCACAGAGAGTCCTTTTTCTCAATTCGCTGATTATCAGGACGCTTCCGGTGGCGAGTAACCACTACGAGCAGCACTGATAGAGGCAATCTGCGCACGCACAGGGGCAACTGCAACCGCAACGGCCGCATCTCCTTCCTTGGCTGTTCTTCGCTGTAATTTTGACCCACCTGCTCTGGGCACTGTCGTATGACCATTCGTATATTTCCTCTGTCGTCTCTTGCTCCTGTGCAGGGTGCGAGGCTGACGTTTCTAGAAATCCCCCCATCTGAATACGCTGGGTTTTGTGGCAGGGAACAATACAACCTCGGAGTGTCTTCGAGCGCAGTACTATGTGTACTTCTCGTTGACCCGCCAGCGTATCCCCGGAAGCTCCAGAAGAGAATCAGATGCCCCGACCAAAAGTGGTTTGAGCAACCGCGCGGACCCAATCAGTAGGTCTCGCCGCATGCCAATGGCATGAGTTGTGCGGACAGCCGGCGGCAAGCGAAAGCCCCGCGGCCTCCTACATCCTTTGGCTTTCGAAAACCTCGTCAGCAAGAGTCAGTTTGCCACAAAAATCTCGAACAATCCGGCTACAAGATGTCATTTGGACGTTACGAGTGTTAGGAAGCTAGCCTGCAGAACTTTCTAGCGACGCCATAATAGGGTCGGGACGCGCGCTCTAGTCTTGCTGGCTTCGAATTGGGACAAATGAATCAAGCGGTGGAGGGTCAGGCAAGTCTCGAAACAATTGACGTGAGCGACGGAACCGTGGGCTGGAACGTGG
>Ga0307477_10000975_pt1 | contig 26424 bp, 32 predicted proteins | sample atmos_gasesECM2C_FD_203316 | JGI IMG/M metagenome (GOLD analysis project Ga0307477, IMG submission 203316) | Hardwood forest soil microbial communities from Morgan-Monroe State Forest, Indiana, United States - atmos_gasesECM2C_515 | ecosystem: Environmental > Terrestrial > Soil > Temperate...
TTTTGCGTTTTCGTATCACCAGCCATGGGCTTTCGCGCTCTGGTAAAAATCCTGTTTACCTATTATCCGATCCTGCATTCGGCCGGACATTATTACTGCGTTGAAAGCATCATCGAACGGTGGGCCCCGCCGAGTGAGAACAATACTCCGGCCTATATCACTCACGTCAGCCAGCTTACCGGTTATCAGCCGACCCAAGCCTTGATGCCTATCGGCAGCTTCCTACGCCCGCTCGCCAAGGCGATCTCTACGCATGAAGTTGGGCAATGGGCATTTCAAGACGCGGACTTAGACGTGGGGCTTAATCTCGCGGGTCTTTAGAAACCAAGCGGTTCGTTCCGTTTTTCGATTTCCAATTGCAATTCAGCCAACGCTCGCCATGCTACCGCTCTTAGGGCTTCAAGTTTGTCCGATCCGGCCGCGATATCCGACATATGCCGGATAATACAGTCCATGTGATCCGATGATTTCTCTCTCGCCCAATGCACCGGTTCTCCCGGATTGTGTTTTTCATTGCTGACAAATGAATGATTAGCGACCGCCGCCAAACCATCGGGAAAATAAGCGAGCAATCCGGAAAACATAGGAATTTCTTTACGAGCTCTGCTGTCTGTTGGTAGGCTCATTGTAGTCCTCCAATTTTACCCTGATGGTTCCTTTACGGTCTTTGACCCGCAATTGTTCACGCCAGTCCAATTTATTCTGCTTGGCAAATAGCCGCCGTTCTCCGCGAGGGCGTCTGTTGATATTAGTCATTTTATGTGCTCCGAAAAGTTTCCGGTTGTTTTGGTCACAATATCCCAACGTCGCCAATCTGTTGAAGAATACCAGAACCCCCAGTCTCGGATTTTCGGTCCTGTTGAGAAGAGGGTCATCGAATAATCTATAGCCTTGGGAAGAATGAGCCGGTGCGCCCAATGCGCCCGGCGATAAATCGTATCCCCCTTTCGCCGCTCAATAGTCTTAGTGCTATGCGGGTTATAACCGCCCTCGCAATAATTCAATCGTTCGATATAACCGCCCGAAAGAATGATGCTGAAATTGTCCCATGGATGGTCATGCAGCGGGCGCTCGGGATCGGATGCGACCTGAATATGAAAATAGGTATTGACCTTTTTCATCCGCGGGATCGCAAACCAACGATAGAGATACGGCTCTCCGTCCGGCGCGATCACCAAATCTGGCTCACGATCAAAGCTACCTATGATCTGCTTTGCGGTTTCGCAATCTTCCGTCGTAATTCGTCCCCAGTCGATCATTCATTCCTCCCAAGTAAGTAATTTCGGTTTTGCCTGTTGCGTCCGCGGCGGCTCAAGATAGACTTGCCAATGCGCTGTAATTCCATGCTCCGGATGCGTGAACCACAGAGCCTGCGATGGCCGGCTATACGGAGCACGCAATGCGAGATGGGCGAACTCGTCAAGTCCCTTAAGCGAGTTATTCACGATAAGGCCCGGCAAAGTTATGTATTGATGCCAATGGCCCATAAGCACGGTATCGAAGTCTTGCCCGATCTGACTTTCGGAATTACGGATTTTGATGGAACCTCGCATGATTGGCCCAAGAGCGCCAATAATTCCGTCTCCGCCACGAACACCTAAATTATCGCCGTGTGTAAGAAGATATCGATGGTTGTAGACACTATACCGAATATCGGCCCCATCAGCAATTTTGAATGCGATCTGTTTATTGTTACGAAAATGCCTCGCGAGATTACAATAGATGTTCCACTCGTAGGACGTATTGTGGCTTGCAACACCTGCCGATAAATATGTCCCCGAGGAAGACGAGAGTTCAGTGATTTCTCTGACACCCCCCTCCTGAACCCTAGTGATGGCCAACTGTTTTGTCTTATAGAGATACGCGGTCCCAACTGCAAACTCCGCCCATTTTTTCAATAGGCGCGGCGGTCGAACCGTGCCCAAGAACCGGGCGATCTCTGAGTGACCCCCACTTATGTAAATAGCGTGCCGGGTCTTTCTGTGCTCTGCTTGGTTGCCAGCCTGAATGCTAGTGTGCCATTCGAACCCTAACTCAGACAAGAGCCGCTGGACTGTTTCCAGCATTGCATTTTCGGTCTGGTTGAAAGACAACTGAGCAGTTCCATGCCGCCTTGACAAACACCCCTCGCCGTCAAAAGCCGCCGCTAAAAAGCCAGCCTCATAGGACCGATCTTCTTTCCAGACCGGAAGATATTGATCAATCTTCCAGACAGCTTTATTTTTCCGATCCCCCGCCCAATGATCCAACATTTCCTGCGCGCTAATCCACTGGACTGCACTATTCCCCTTCTTACCGTGAGCAAGAAACTTGTGCTCTGGGGTGGCATATAAAGTACGACCATCCTCCAAAGTTATCGCAATAGTGCGGGCCTGCTTTGAAGCTGCCTGCGTGACATAGGCCGTCATGTAACGCCGCCCTTGTTGCCCGGCAGGTTCTTCTTCAAATGCCAACAGGGGGTCATTTGCTCGAAGTGTCTTGGCTTCAACCCACCGAAGATCACGGGTTAAAATCGGTGTGTCCGCGGCAAGGCACCAAACGCGCCCTTTCATTCTCGGCTTCCGCGTAGAGCGCCCGTGGTTTCCAGTTACAGCAGGTACAAAGACCCGGCCGAACTTCGTCGCAAAAAGTTCTATATTCGCTGCAATAAGATCGGTCAATTCGTTCACACATTGCTGTGGGGTCCTATCATTTGTGACCATCAGTTCTTCATGGATATCGCCGGACATTAGGTCGCCCCCAAGAGCAAACACAATGCCAGGATAGACCGTCTTGACGCGGCCCATATGATTATAAGCCAAGTCTACCGTCGTTTCTGCACCGCGACGGATACGCTTAGCGGCAATCTCGCTATTGAACTCGTTGACGCCGCCGACTTCAGCACCCCGGACAACTTCGCCGTAGTGCCAATCGGAACCGAAATAAGTTGGCATTCCGCGAGTACCGAGTTTGCCGCCCCGTGTCAGCCATTTCGGCGGTTCCGGATCATAGGCCGCGATTTTGAAAATCTCACGTCTTATCGCCTCGGCGCTTTCTTGCTCTTGCTGCGCGCTTCGGAGAGCCGCTTCCAAGGTTTTGACTTTTGCCTTTGTCTTGTCTAATTCGGTCAAGACAGGTGTTGAAGCTGTCAGGCCGCGTTTTCTTGCTTCTTGAAGACTGGCGCGAAATGCGCTTAGCTGGCATCCGAACTTCGCTGCGGCTTTCTCGTTGCCCAGTTCCGCCCGCGTTTTCAATCTCATTACCAGGTCCGCGTCTGTCAACCGGTTGGCCATATTTTTCTCCAATGCAATACAGAAGGAAATCTTCCAAGGAAAGAACTACAATCCACTCTTTGCCGTTTCGTTTGTGGCAGACAATTGGGATTTTATTTCCTGCATCTCTAACGCTTTGTGCCAGCCAAACATAAGGGTTGCCAGCTTCAATACGCTTGGCTTCGATATGAAATCCGTGGAGATTAGAAACGATATCTTCCCCTTCAATCCCATTGAATTGCTGCCCACGTCTAGCGTCGTATCCGAAGGACCGGAAAATTTCTGCGAGTTCTCGTTCGCCACGAGCACCTTTCTGTCTCGAATTTATCGGCATAGTGCCGCAATTGCAAAGCAAATGCAACCCGCCAATTCAAAAGCCGTGCTCCAAGTCATTTCCGATACCGTGAACCAATCCATGTTTCCGCGTCTACTGGGATTTGCGATCCAATCGCCCATGCTGGGCGGTCGCACATGATCTGCCGAAGCACACTAGAATCGGCCCGTGCCGCTAGCACGTCATTCACAATTTCGTCGTGGACTGAAAGAACTGGCATTCGCCCTTCCGCATCGCATCGAAGCATCGCAGATACAAGAAGATCACGGGCAGTAGCCTGAACAACATTCTCTGTCAAGAGACCACCATAGGCTGAAATGCGTTTCCATTGCCCCGTCTTCCACGCGCTATATTCGAAGCCCGGCCGGATATCGGTCTTGTCCCAAGGCATCGGCTTCCGAACCGGCTTAGGATCGTAATACCAAAGCTTTCTACCACTCGGGAGCCTCACTGTCAGCCAGCGATCTTCCAGGGCATATGTGACCCCATAAGCCATATGCGCCTTTTTCGTCCAAACTGTATCGACGGCCGCGCGTTCCAGCGCCCACCAAAGCTTCGGAACTTCCGGCGCAAAGTGCTCCCGGTATTCCTTGATAGCGGCTTGGCATGTCTCGTCGCTTTCGTTTTGGGCGTATTTGAATTTAAATTTGCGCCAACCCATCTGGAACCCTGCGCCAAGCACAACAGCTTTGCCAATCGTATATTCGGTAATTTCGGTTTTCAAAACCGGCCGATGAAAAATCTGCGCCGCCATATCGGTATAGACAGCAGACCCATTTTTAATAACGTTCGCCGCGGTTTCAACAGCGCCAGCGAGAGCAAGCACGATCACACATTCGATCTTTGAATAGTCGCCCACTTCGAAGAGATTGCCGTCGCTTGGGATCAGGGCATGACGTAACCCATTCGCTACGGCTTCAATTGGCTCTCCGAAGAGACAGCGGACCCATTCGGCATCGCCAGACATGATAGATTCAACAAGTTGTTCGGGATCATGGTTGCCATAAATTTCCTTACCGTCTTTGAAGCCTGTGACTTGTTTTAGTGTAGGTCTGGGAAAATTTTGAGGTTGAAAGAGACGGCCCGCCCATCGTCCAGGCCCCGCGCCGTGATATTGCAGTAGCCCTCTTGCACGGCCGTCTGAACAGAGGCAAGAACGCATTGCCGCAAGTTTTTTGATGGACGCTGAACTAAGGATTTGCCGTATAAATAAGGGACGGCGAAAATCGAAAGGGAGTTCGATTTGTAGTTCCTCTTCTTGCCAGTCTTCTTCGTCTCCTGCAAGGCTATCATCTTCGGCATCTTTCTCTCCTAAGATTTTCACAATAGCTTCCTTGCCCAACGACGTATCAAGATTTCCTTCTGCGTCTTTTGGAAATGGACAGCCCTTCGCAATCAACCATTCCTTGAACTTTTCAAGCTGGTTCGGCCGGCAACCGACAAGCTGTTCGAACTCGGCTGCAAGTGGCTTCGTCGCCTGATCCACGATCGACTGACACTTCTCGATGTACGCGATATCCAACCGGATACCACGTTCGTTCATTCGCTGGTCGAGCAACCAGACTTGTCTTTCACCGGAACCGAGGCCGCGGACAGTCCTATGGACTTCGAGTTCGGCGGCAAGGTCACTGCGATTATACTCAAATACGCGAGCATACGCTTCCGGTGTGCGATTGAGCTTTCCGGTTCGATTTGGTTTTGAGAGACTAACCGTAAAACGGGAGCCATTTTTATCCTTTTGTGTTTTGAGATTGAGAGCAGTCGCCGCGCGTTCAAGTTTGAGCGGAAGACCTTTCATCGCACAGACAGCAAGGATATCGTGCCAACGCTCATTCGGAATATCCGGCCATCCCAAAGGGATCATTAGATTGCGCCAGATCGCTTTCTCGAAAGCAACATTGTGCGCAATAAAGATGCAATCGGGATCGTTAACAAAAGTAGCCAGTTTAGAATTATCAGAATAAGCTAAGTCAGACTGCGCTAAGACAATACTTTCCAAACCGTCTGTCCAACCGAGACATAGGATTTCTGTCGTCACGTCTTCTGCATAGCGATGCGCGCCTGCTTTTTTCAAATCGCAAGTAGATGCTGTTTCGAAATCTATGAGGCAGAAGCGCATAAAGTATCCGGCCCGGACTTCCACCGGCTAAGTGTCTCTTGTCGAGCAGCCTCGTTTTTCGCAACGCTATACAATTACGTCTCGCTTCTTTGGCTTCGGATACTCTATCTGATAAAAATGTGCCCCGCAGCCAAGGGAGGGGGCCTATGAAGCTGCGGGGCTGGCGGGGAAAGGGGAGAAACCCCGCCGGGTTAGACTGGTATCTCGTCATCCGCGTCTGCCGTGAATTGTTCGGCAGTCGGGTCTTCCTGAGAAACCGTACCGATATAGCTTTTAAACACTTCGGCCGCGGTTTGGCCCGTTGTAAGACGTGTGCCTTTATTAGTTGTGAACACCATGTTCACATAAGCAGTCACGCCATCCGGATTTGCCCCGACGCCAGTGTAGACCGAGAAATTAAATTGAGCCAGCACCAGAACTCCGGAGTAGAACTTTCCGGCCGCCGCTTTCTTCGCATCGCCATCGTAATCGACAACAATTCCGTTTTCGAAGCCCGAAAGCTTTGGCGGATATTTTTCGCCGGTATGCGCGGTCAAAACCACGCCACCACGATAGAACTCGCGATCTTTGTTTTCGGCCCTACCTTTGTCTGCCGCCTTGTTACCGTCGAAGAACGGAAATGAAAGCTCTGTCAATGCGCGACCCGGCCACTTCTCGCGCGCGATCTTCGCGCATAAGCTTTTCATCGTCTTCAAATCCACGCTATCAGGCTTGAAAACGAAACTCGCGCCGAACTTTGGGTCGCCACTTTCCTTGCCGTTCTTCTTGAACTTCCGCGGCGCAATGAGATTGGGAAATGTCATTACAACCGGTTCGGTCAAGTTATACCGAGCAGTTCCCGGCTTTCTCTTGTCGTCAGTTTCACTCATTGGATTACTCCATGTAATGCCCTTGTCGGGCGCTCTTTCCGGGCCATCCCGGAAGCCATTAAACTACATCGGGACCGGCTAGTTTGGCAAGGCCCTCTGCAAAAATAGTTGTGGTCGGTTCAGCTTTCACGGCTTGCCGTTTGTCGTCTTCCGGTGCAACGGTAAGCCCAATGAACGGCATGAAGGCATATTCATTAACGAGCTTCTTCGCTTTTGGCCCAAGAGCCTCGATTTGAGATGGCGACTTCAATTCTGGCGCGGTATAGATTTCTGCGCCCAATTGGGCATTTAATACCTCTTCTGCCCCATTTTTGAAAACTCGCTTAGAACGCTTATTAACCAGCTTCACACCACTAATTGACCGTCCCGTCTGTAATCGGCGAAAGATTTCATCTTCAATCGCCTTAATCCGAAATTCAATCGCCTGGATAAGCTGATAATCGCGCGTCAAGGCCTCGTCAGCCATATCGCCTAAACGTTTGGGGTCGATATTGGCGGAGGCCTTGAATAGGCCATCCAGCAACGGGCACACGAGCTTGGCAGGGCAAAAACGGCACCAAGGGCCAGCATCGAACGTTTCATCGATCTCCGCGGCTCTCATAGCCGGTACAAGGGTCTTTTCCCCCCATTCCGCCAATTCCTCGGCAGACAATTCCCAAGTCCGCACCGGTCCTTCTTCATGATAGGCGCGAGGTTGTACAATCGTCAGACGTACCCTGCGAGCATCGGGCCGGAATTGCAGGAACCCATAGGCGTAATACATAAGCTGCGGATTCCGGTAAGGTTCAACCACGATCCCCTCACCGTGCTTGTAATCAACGATATCAATTATGCCTTCGTTGATCGCAGCAAAATCGACCGTGCCATAGAAATCCTTATGGACTTCTGTATTGCTAATCCGGAACTCGCACCACCAAGTCCCAAATTCATTTTGCAGCGGCCGGATAAAATTCAAATAGGTTTGCACCGCGTCCGCCATGGCAGGAGTACATTCGGTATCTTTGTAGAATTTCGTCCCGATCATCTCCCATCCGTCGATGCAGTCATGCACACCCTTAGCCGCGACTTCATGCGCGGCTATGCCTGCGACGAGATAATCGGCTTCGTCGCTCGGTGGCAGATTGAGCGACTTCAAGAGGACATTAGAGCCCGGACAATGCATCCACCTTTCGGCAGACGACGCACCAAGCGGGCTATGCAATCTGTTATCTGGCATCATTCCACCGCCAAAATAAGATCGCGCCAATCAGCGGAGTAAAACCGACTGAAAAGATTATCCAGAGCAAAATCAACGTCATGGTTTTTCCCTTTTCGAAAAATTGCCCCGATTTATTACTACACCCTCGGGGCCACAGATAGCTTGGTCATCACCTAGCTGGATTTACGCTATAACCGCATGTAATTGAGTGAGGAACTCTTTGCGCCGCGACTGGGGGATTTGTTGTAACGAGAATTGCCCGCTATGCCCAGCAGGCCGGAAATCCCCGACTAGCTTCTTAACCGCGGACGGATTTTTAGTTTCGCCGGCTTTTTTAGAGGCCGCGGAATAAAGCTCGGCATCGGTAATCTCGGAAACCGGTTCATCAGCCGTGAATTCGTCAACCACGGCGGCAGGGTCAGCTTGTGAAGCCTCGGTTGCCAATTGTTCCCGCGCCTTTGTCATAAGTTCCGCGGTTCTCGCCAAGGCTTCGGCTGGATGCACTGGCTCTTTCGACCCGGCCCCCGCTGTACGCGGCCCAGGTTGCTTTATGGGTCTAGGTTTAGCAGCTAAAGCGGCCGTAACCGCCGTATGGCCGATACCGGCCTGATCGGCAAGCCGTTCTTTGTCGCTGGTAGCCCGATTCAGAAGCTTCTTTACCTGTTCGTCTGCCGCGGCAGAAACAATAGCCAGAGCCTCTTGCGGGCTTGCATCTTCTGGCACGTCAAAATGGAGTTCTACACGGACTTTGCGGGCCGGGCTATACTCTTCGGCTTTTTTGATGCCATCCTCAACACTAACAACACCACCAGTGATTTTCGTCATTTGTCTCTCCTAAAATTTTTCAACTGCTTCCTTGATACGCTGGTTGGCGACTTCTTGCGCGTCTGCAAGTCGTTGAAGTTGTTCAACAATTGGTTTGAGACACCCTTCCAAAAGCCGCGTCAATAGCGCCAAATCTTCTTCATCTTGTGCGACCAAAAGTCGTCTCCTAATTCAAGCCGGGACCGTGAGGGCGGTGCCTCCAAGTAACTACCGGCAGAAACTCTTTTCCGAGTGTAAGGTTTCAGGAATGCGATCAACATTTCCCTCTGCCTCTCTCTTGTCGGCCCGAAGTCGCCGCCAGTCCCGAACTTTCTCCGTATGCGCCTAGAAAATTCGCTTGTCAAGGGCCAAGTGTGTGATATGACCTTTGTTCAGCGCCTTATTCAAAATCTGGGCTGCGATACTTCCAGGCGCAACACAAAAATCAATCAAGACTTTGCCCTTTTGCCCGCCCCGGTCGAGACGGTCAACGCATTGCTGATTATTACCAAACACCCAATCGGGCTCCGCCACGACACCATGCGTACACACTTCCTGTAAGCCGTCCGTGCCAGTCCCAAGCGAGAGCATGTTGCCTATCATCACCTGGCAACGAGGATCGGCGATGTATTGCTCGACGTATCGCTGCTTACGACCACTCGGTGTACTGCCATCTATCCGCAAGACCCCAAAGTGATCCAACTCGCGTTGCAGGATATTCAGGACTTCGATATGCCATGCAAAAATCACAAGCTTATCTTCGCCGCCATCTAATAACATCTTGCAATAAGCCGCGACTTGGGGAGCCAAAGCAACACCCATCATACGACGTACCGCGGCAATATGGCCTTCAATATAATCGAGGCCCTCAAGATTGTCCGGGTCGATATGTAATAGGCTCTCGGCGCGCAGGGCTTCCTTGACTGGTCCAGTCTCTTCCATGTCGATAATATCAAATTCGGGCAAGTGAAGTTGCGGCATCACGTCGCGCTTCAAATGACGAACCATAAAGTTCGCACGCAGGCGGTTCTGCAATTCGCTATGCCGGCCGGAACGTTCGTCTATGTAGATTTTGCCGTCTTCTGTCGTCCCACGCATTGATGGGTTGAACCGTTCTTTGAACCTGTCTTCTGACATAAAGTCGATTGCGTCAAAGCATAGCCCTCTAGCCAACACATAAGCCTCTCTCGGTCTGTTCGGGAGAGGCGTTCCAGTAAGCGCAAGAACTCGTTCGGAACAAGTGGCCAACGGGCTAAACAGCGGGCTATCTCCGCCTCCAAATATCGCCCGAGTTCGCCGTGTGTCAGCGGTCTTAAGGTAATGGGCTTCGTCGAGGATAAGCAAGTCGTATCGGCCTTTGGCCAGAGCTTTCCCAATTCCTTCTGTGCGCGCGAGATCATAGCTTACGATGGTCCATTCTGCTGTTGGGTGGACCCCATGCCCACCCTTCAAAATCGCATAAATCCGAGGGTGCTTTAACGTGGTCCATTCCCTAATACGTTTGGCCCATTGCAATCTGATATTTGCAGGACAAACGACCAGAACACGCTTCGCACGGATTTCATTCGCGAAGCAAATAGCAATAGGTGTTTTTCCCAACCCAGGTTGATCTGCAACGAGAGTGTTACGACGGGACAGAGCGTATTCAATATCAGCAAGCTGAAAAGGCCAAAGCTCTTTATCCACAGGGCAGGCAACATGAATTTGGGAGGCAGGTGACCAGCTAGCGGCAATCTGTATACAAATTTCTGATAATTCTTTAGCCGCGATTGGCGTAGCAAAGGTCGAAAATGCCGCTGCGCAATAAGGCTCGCGCGTAAAAAGAACGGCTTCCTTCGAAGTTGATGCCGGCAGTGAAAGGTCCAAGCCATGCAATCTTATTAGTTCCCCAATATCGGCTTCCGCGCGCTGAACGCGCAAGATGAAGGCCGCCGTGCGAGGATTGTAGTCAAGGATCACACCGGCACCAAAACCGGTTCATCTGGCGGCCGATAGCGCTTGCGTGTGTTACAATCCGGACATTTCACCCGTAAGGCATAGGGATATACCAGAATTTGGAAACTACCTTCCGGCAATTCAAAGACATGATCCCCGCTATGCATTTCAAAATCCTTTCGCCGCAACCAACCAAGCTGATCCGGGCGCGCGGTTATCCACCCCGCGCCGATACACCGTACACAGATTGTCATTCCGGGATGCCTTTCGACAGCACCCGTATTTCTAAGATCGCGCTTTTCGGAATTGTCATAGTGCCGCCCACCTCAACAATTCCATGGCACTCAATGTGCTCGATATCGTCGCCCAAGGAAAGCGAACCGGCAAGCCCAATTCGATCTTTCAGATTAAATAAGAGATAGCCAACGGTGCGGCATTCTAGAGAAACCGTTTTATGGCCCAAGAAATCTTTTGTCTCTTGCCAACGAGTGTCTTTTGAACAGCTATCGGCCCAAGACACTTCAACGATATCGTGCGGTCGGCGCTTCATTGACAAACCCCTTTAAATGAGACTAGAGAGGTACCTTATTCGCGGGCCAAGGGACTTGTCAAGCCGTGATTTCACGCAAACACGCAGAAGCTTTAGCATATGCGGCCGACGGTATTCCAATATTTCCCTGCCGGGTCAATGGCAAGGAGCCGGCTTGTCCAAATGGGTTCAAAGACGCAACAACAAACCAGGAAAAAATCAATGAGTGGTGGCAAAAAGAAGACTACAATATCGGGCTCTGTCCCGCTGATACGGGATGGTGCGTAGTTGACATCGATCCGGGCGGAATGGAACAATGGGCGGATTTTTGCTCTATATACGGATGGAATCGTACTGCATCTGTTCAGACGCCCAGACTTGGAACCCATTTCTATTATTCCGGTTCACTCCCTCCCACTACATCTAAACTCGGTCAAGCTATTGACACCCGAGGAATAGGATCATACGTACTGGTCCCGCCTTCTTCAATCAATGGAAAGGAATATCAGTGGGCGGATGAATGTCCTATCGCCCCACTCCCGCAATGGATCGCGGAGTTCGTCTCTAAGCCCAAAGATGTTCCAATATCGGGGGCCAAAGGTGAGCCGGTCACTCGACAGCACGTTGAAGATTTGTTGCGGTATTGTGGATCGGCAAACACTTCGCGAGATGAATGGCGTGACATTGTTGCGGCCATTCGCGCCTGCAATCTTGGCGATGACAACGAGGCAGATAATCTCGAAATCGCCTTGGCATGGTCCCGCGGCGACCTCACGCCCGATCCCCCCGGCAACTACACGGACGACAAGGCGGTTGAAGAACTATTCTGGTCAATGCCACCGAAAGAAGACGGGATAGGCTATGGTACCCTCTTGCATTTAGCACGGGAGGAAGGCTATGATGGTCCTTCGGCCAGGCCGAATGAGACGGCGCAATCGGTATTCGGCACATATCTTGACCGGCTGAAAGCGGCCGCTATGCCCTTCGCGCCGTCTTCACCGTATAATCCCTACATCATCCTTACCGGCCAGGAAATCAAACAAATTCCGCCCGCCCAATGGCTGGTGCCGGATTTAATCCCTGAATTAGGGATCGGCATGTGGTACGGCGACGAAGGTGCTTATAAGACCGGATTACTATTTCAGCTTTTTTTCGACCTAGCCCACAACATCGAAACCTTTGGACATAAAGCGGCCAGTCCGATTGATGTATTATTCTTGAGCGGCGAAGGGCAAGAGAACATCGCGCACAAACGATTGCCAGCATTAGAAACCGCCCGCGATAAAATGGCCGGGATCAATTTTCATTTCATGGCCGAGATGCCTCCAATTTATGATCCGGCAGAAGCCGCTAAAGTAGTCGCGGCAATCCGGGCGAAGGGGATTAGGCCGCGCCTAATCGGCCTTGATACAATGGCTGATGCCATGTCCGGCCTGGACGAGAACAATGTCCAAGACGTGCGGAAATTCATCGACGTGCTCAAAGCGATCAAAAAGAATTTTGGTTGCGCAACAGTTTCATTGCATCATACAAACAAGGAAAATAAATATCGTGGATCGACTGGACTTAAGGCGTTAGATTTTCGCGCACGTGTTACGGCTTGGGACAAAACCAAAGCGGTTGCTCTCAAGATTGAAAAAATGCGGGACGCAGAACGCCGTGAAGAACCATGGACCTTTCAAGGGCAAACCGTAGGGCAAGGATTAGTCTTTCGCCCGACTACAGTCCAAGAGCACAAGCTTTTGACCCAAACCGAAAATCTCTATGAAGACAAAAAAATCGGCATGGCTTTATTGCAGCTTGGGATAAATCAAGAAGACAAAGCAGTTCCGACTAGGATTATAGCCGATCAATTATTGCCAAGAAATGGCACAGAGAACGAAGAAGAGCGCGAAGCGTTATTAGGGCAAGCTTGCAAAACCTTAAATTTGCTTGCCAGAACTACGCTTCGCGCCTATTGCAAACCGGACGGCCGGGCTTGGTTATGGTTCCTCACCCGGTGAGATAGAGATAGGCCGCACCGGGCGATTTCATCTCGACTAGGATTTGGACAACATCTTCGGCAAATTTTGACAGCGTATGGGCCGCAAAGGCCGTATAGACCGCCGCATAGACCGCCGCAGAGGCCGCCGCAGAGGCCGCATTACCGGCTGCATTGGCCGCCCGGACCGCCGCATGGGCCGCCGCATAGGCCGTCTGGGCCGTATGGGCCGCCGCAGAGGCCGTCTGGGCCGTATGGGCCGCCGCATAGGCCGTCTGGGCCGCCGCAAAGGCGGCCGCCTGGGCCGCCACATAGGCCGCCGCATTGGCCGCCGCATCGGCCGCATTGTCCGCATGGGCCGAATAAGCCGCCGAATAAGCCGCCGCTCTTGATCTGTCTTGGCCCGACAACCAGTTACCGGCCCAATTCTTATAGGCGGAAACTTTATGGACCAAGAGTGTAACCCGGATTGCGAATTCAACTTGGTCTATCTCGACTGAGCCTAATTGCGCGATGGCCAATCGCCGTAATAGCCCGGCCCGTTCGCTGGGCCCGCCCTCGAACCGGTCATTCAACGCAATCTTAAGCTCACGTACAGCCTTACCCACACAAGGCGGACTATCACTATGAGGCAGGCCATAGGCCGCGCATACAGCAGCCTCGACACACATTTTACCCGGTATGGGCTCGCCCATGCCCTTCGACAGGCCAGCATCGACAATTTCCAGGACTTTCTTTGCGATGGTTTCCATTTTTAGCTCTCCCTTTGTGCGCCCTGTATATACCGCGACAGGGCGGATTCTGTCCATCCCTATTTGCTTTTTTTGGTTAAGAATTGGTTACGCGGAACAATACGCTGGTCATGCGGTGAGATAGAGATAGGCCGCACCGGGCGATTTCATCCCGGCTAAGAGTTGGACAACATCTTCGGCAAATTTTGACAGCGTATGGGCCGCAGAGGCCGTATCATAGGCCGCCCGGACCGCCGCATAGGCCGTCTGGGCCGCCGCATTGGCCGCCTGGGCCGCCGCATAGCCCGCATGGACCGCCGCATTGGCCGCCTGGGCCGCCGCATAGGCCGCCGCCGAGGCCGCCGCCGAGGCCGCCGCCGAGGCCGCATAGGCCGCCGCATTGGCCGCAGAGGCCTCCGCATCGGCCGCATTGTCCGCATGGGCCGCATAAGCCGCAGAGACCGCCGCCGCTCTTGATTTGTCTTGGCCCGATAACCAGTTACCAGCCCAATTTTTATACGCCGAAACTTTATAGACCAAGAGTGTAACCCGGATTGCGAATTCAACTTGGTCTATCTCGACTGAGCCTAATTGCGCGATGGCCAATCGCCGTAATAGCTCGGCCCGTTCGCTGGGCCCGCCCTCGAACCGGTCATTCAGCATAATCTTAAGCTCACGTACAGCCTTACCCACACAAGGCGGACTATCACTATGAGGTAGGCCATAGGCCGCGCATACAGCAGCCTCGACACACATTTTACCCGGTATGGGCTCGCCCATGCCCTTCGACAGGCCAGCATCGACAATTTCCAGGACTTTCTTTACAATGGTTTCCACTTTAGTTCTCCTGTTTAGCACTAAGTAAATTCCCAATACCACTACGAATACAATAGAGAATTTCTGTTTTGGTTCTCAAAGGTACAAGCCGGATATCGGGTTTATGGCCCCGGCGAGCCCAAAAAATTTCAAGACACTGCTTTAGCGCTAAGGCCCCGTCATATGACAAAGCGTCTGGCGCGTTTCTAAATTTTGCCATGGTTTTCCCTTTCTTCGATTGTTGCCGTTCCAATTCGAGCATGAAAAATTGCCTCTTGGTCCGGAAACAACTTGAACGCAAGAGCAATCAATTCGCGCCAAGTTTCCGCATCGCAAGCGATTTGATAAGACGCGGAAATATCGCTGAATCGTTTGCCAGCATCATTGATCCAAATTCCCGTAACGTCCGAAAGCCGGGTATAGCCGCCAATTGCAAAGAGAACTTGCGCGCGCCATTCGATATGCGTTGCTATTGCAGAGCGAGATTTGTTATCAACGATAGGCAAGTTAATTTGGTACAGATTTTTTATGGACATTTTTTAGCCCCTGGTAAGATAGAGATAGGCCGCACCGGGCGATTTCATCACACGTTCTCCCCAAAGCGATAATCTTCGGGTTCTTCAAGAGCCGGGGGAACGTAACTACTTGGCATATAAGCTTGCTCGAATGTATGGCTGGCGACAAGGTATGCCGCCCAAAACCAGACGTTCAGCGGCGTGTGGGTCCGCTCCATGATCGTGTCGGCAGTCAGGGCCGTGTCGCGGCGGCAATGGCGACAACGCAACACACCGGGCCGCGCGGCAAATCGGAAGGGCTCGCCCACCGTCCCACACTTGGGGCACACAAAGCCATGCTCCCAGCGGATGCGCTCAAGGTAGGCCGCGCAAGCCGCGTCATCGGGAAAGAGCTTCTGAAATTGCGGGAGCGACTTAGGGAACGGAAGGGCTCCGCGCTGATGAATGTCGGCAATCATGGCTTAGTCGTTCCTAGCGTGCGGGAATTCACATTGGCGCGGAGACCCCTGCGCGCACGGCAGTTCTCCATCTTTGCATTTCCAGCAGTTGTGAAGGATGAACATGCCAGTTTTTGCGGGCTCGCTAGCGCGAACGATTGTTCTCCTGTCCTTGTCATAGACGAGGCGTCTAGGGCACGGCAGGCAACGCGTCCTATCTGTGGGATAGCCGATAGGCGGGCAGTCTTGACAAAACAGCGTGGGCTCGACTTTGTTCTCTGTATCGTAGGCGGACGTGGTTTCGGTGAGTTTTTTCAAACGCCGCGTCCGGAGGCGCTCATTGCGCTCGTCTTCTGTCTCGGCGAATTGTCTATCCCAGTCAGGGCGCTCGCTCATTTATGCCGCCCTCCCCGTGAGAAGAGCCAGTTCAATGCGCTCAATCTGCGATTGCAGATACCGGCGCTCCCATGCGGAGCACATACCAGCCAGTTTGGCGCGCGCCCACTCGGCGCTCGCACGCAAATGAGCGGGATCGTAATAAGTGTTTCTCAAAATGACACAATTGTCGATTGCGGGAAGCGGGCGCTCGTTAGCGAATTGGTTCGTCATCTCGGCTCTCCATCGTTTGATGAAGCTAATATAGGGGTTGTATCTGTGGGCGTTAAGCGGATAAGCATGGTACCATCTATTCCCAATAAATCATTGGCAAGACGGGCTTGCGCCAAGGCCGCAAGAGCGCGGCCACGTTCACCCATGTCATGCGCATCGCGCACATGTTTAAGGGCTTGTGTTAGTTCCCAGGCGGCTTGCGAGAACCGGACAGCGGCCTGCCCCATGGCATTTGCCAGCGCCTCAGTGCGATTGTATTCAGGTGTCCGGCCGAGCTTGTTCCAAGGGATATTGCGGCCATAGTTGAATTTGCGCCGGCCAAAAACCGGATCGGCAATTTCCAGGACTTTCTTTGCAATGGTTTCCACTTTAGCTCTCCCTTTGTTGTGTGCCCTTGTATATACCGCGACAGGACGGATTCTGTCCATCCGCTATTTGCTTTTTTGGTTAAGAATTGGTTGAAAAAAAAAAAACCGCATTGGCCGCCGCAGAGGCCGCCGCAAGGGCCGATGCGGCGGACCATGCGTCGAACTAGGTCATGCGGTGAGATAGAGATAGGCCGCACCGGGCGATTTCATCCCGGCTAAGATTTGGACAACATTTTCGGCAAATTGTGACAGCGTATGGGCCGCCGTATCATAGGCCGCATGGGCCGTATCATAGGCCGCATGGACCGCCGCATTGGCCGCATGGACCGCCGCATTGGCCGCCGAGGCCGCCGCAGAGGCCGCCGCATCGGCCGCATTGTCCGCATGGGCCGCCGCAGAGGCCGCCGCAGAGGCCGCCGCAGAGGCCGCATAGGTCGCCGCATTGGCCGCAGAGGCCTCCGCATTGTCCGCCGCATCGGCATCATCGGCCGCAGAGGCCGCCGCAAGGGCTGCCCTTTTAGATTTGTCTTGGCCAGACAACCAGTTACCGGCCCACGTCGTAAAAGCCGGAGCTCGATAAACTAAGAGTGCAACTCGAATTGCGAATTCAACTTGGTCTATCTCGACTGAGCCTAATTGCGCGATGGCCAATCGCCGTAATAGCCCGGCCCGTTCGCTGGGCCCGCCCTCGAACTGGTCATTCAGCATAATCTTAAGCTCACGTACAGCCTTACCCACACAAGGCGGGTTATCACTATGAGGTAGGCCATAGGCCGCGCATACAGCAGCTTCGACACACATTTTACCCGGTATGGGCTCGCCCATGCCCTTCGACAGGCCAGCGTCAACGATTTCCAGGACTTTTTTTGCGATGGTTTCCACTTTGCTCTCCCTTTTAATGCCAAGTAAGTTCTCTAGACCATATCGGGCAATAATACATACCGGCGAGTGTCACGATGTTTAAACACGAGTGCTCCAGTGTCTGCGTCTTCGCCCATGAACATGAATTTTCCCGCGTAATTCTCGGCGTTCGGCTGGTTGGCGCAAAGATATCCCGCCGCGATTGCGGCTTCGAACGCGATTTGCGGGTCCACTGTAGAAGGCACTAAACGCACCATGTGAGTTCTCCCTTTGGTTTGGCCTTATATATCTATATATACGCGACGGAACGGGTTCAGTCCAATGCTATTTGGCCTTTTGGTTAACAATTCGTTGGCGCCCGATCTTAGGTTCGATCTTTTCTACCTCTGTATCCGCCGCGAGAAGGCGAAGAAGTCCCGCGCGGATATCCATGTTGGAAGGGTCATTAGGAAAGAGAGGATCAGCGATTAGGCGCAACATCGTGCGTTCAGATAGATGGAAATTATATTGCAGTGTCATGACAGTTTTCCTCCTTGTTAATCAATTTAAGCGAACCCCGAGGGAGCGTCGGGAGCGGGGGATCGGCACGGTCCCCGGCGACCCCGCTCCCTCCTTAGCGGTTCGCTTATAAACCTAAAAAGAACAAAAGTCAAGCTCCCCTCGTTGAGATAGGATTAAATCTTAGACAGGTTTAGGCGCAATATTATTGCTTGTATGCTATTTTTTTCGCTTAATTTTCGGCAAATTTTCTACCCTCCTCCGCTCGTACTCAAGGCGCAATATTATTTCAACCATCCGTTCTTGTAATTATGTTGCGCGCAAGTATCGTGCGCCAGCCGGCAGAATAGACCCGGGTAGGGTACCGGGTAGGGCCGCCGGGCGCCTTTGCGCAGCTGGCTCAGGCAAACCAAATATATCGAGGAAATATAAGCATAGACATTAGCATACCCTTAACACACGAGAAAAATGATGGGAGGACCTTAGCATACCCTTAGCATCCTACGGTTCCAGAGCCCCAAACCCATAGCAACCGGGTTGACTTTCGAAAAAATTTCATGCTAAGGTTTCAACAATGACAACCAAGCTCGTAAAATCCGAATACATGGGACCTGCAATGCGCGCCCTTAACGAACGCCAGAGGGCTTTCGTTATCGCTGCGCAGCAGATAGGCGGCGGAGATGCAAATCGCCGGCAATGGAAGACCCGCGCCGCCCGCCTCGCCGGGTATACCGGGACAGACGCCAGTATGAACGTGCAAGCGTGCCGGCTCGCGGAAAATCCGAAAGTCCAAGCCGCCATTAAGGAACTCGCGCTCTCGACAGTTTCATCAGAGCCCCTAGCGGCAATCGGCATCCTCGTCGATATCGCACACGGGGAAATTCCGGCTACGGCCTCGGAGCGCATCAAGGCGGTCAACTCTATCTTGAGCCGGGCCGGGATGCCGGAGACGACCGAGCACAAGGTCAAGGTCGAGCACACTGTGGAAAATTCCGACGCGATTGAAAAGCTCTATCGCTTCGCGAAAGTTCTCGGCCAAGACCCGAAGACGTTAGTTGGTGCGATGGGCATGGAAATCATTGAAGGCAAATTCCGCGAGGTCCAGCCGCAAGCATTAATCGAGGTGGCTCCGGAAGAAATTGCCGGCGAATTTACCTGGACACCAGAAGATGGGGATTGATGCCAAAGTCCAAGAACTCCTAGATGGCTTACAACTCGCTGTAGATCGCCGTGTCTACCGGCGCAAGGATTTTTTCGAGCCGTATCTCAAGCAAGAAGAATTCTGCGATCTTGGCGGGGTTTACCGCGAGCGTTTACTTTCGGGGGGCAACCAAAGTGGAAAATCTGATATTGGCGCTTATGAATTTGCCTGCCATGTTACCGGAGAATATCCGGAGTGGTGGATGGGTAAGCGGTTTGAAAACAATGTCGTATGTTGGGCGTGCAGTACTGACACGACTTCGCAACGCGACGTGATCCAGAAGAAGCTCCTTGGCGAATTCGAAAAGGGTACCGGCTTCATCCCGCGCGAAAATATCCTCGAAACTGTAGTAGGGCATGGAACGGGTGGCGCTCTCAATCAAATGCGAGTGCGGCATAAGAGCGGCGGCACGAGTATCATCACCTTCAAGAACTATACCCAGGAACGCGAGAACTGGCAGGGTGCAACGCTAGACTTTCTCTGGTTCGACGAGGAACCCCCGGAGGATTTATTTGGCGAAGCCCGTATGCGTCTTCGCGAAGGCGGGATGCTCTATCTTACCATGACACCACTAAAGGGCATGAGCAACGTCGCGAAGTTATTCTTCGAAAAGCCCGACCGCAAATACCAAGCGCCGGTAGTCTACCTTACCCTAGACGAGATTACTCATTATACGGAGGAAGAGAAGCAATTTCGTATCGCGAGCATGAAGCCGCATGAGCGGGAAGCCCGCCGCCGCGGTGTCCCCACTTTCGGAGCCGGTCGTGTCTTCGAAGCGGAAGAGACTTTCATCCGCGAGGAACCAATTCAATTTCCTCCGGCGCATTGGGCATGGTTATGGGGGATCGACTTCGGAACGTATCATCCCTTTGCCGCGGTCCTTCTTGCGCATGATCGTGAGGCTGATATAGTTCATGTTGTCCACGCGATCCGCATGGCGAATACGCGGGTTCTGGATCATTGCCGGGCGATGAAGTCCTTCGGTTGGATCAAGGTTGCTTGGCCGCACGACGGCAATCAGCGAGACGCGACCGACTTGACCGCGCTAGCTACGCAATACAAGCGTGAGGGACTTCGCATGTTGCCGAGCCATGCTACCTTCGTTGAGGGTGGCTATTCCACGGAAGCCGGGATCGCGGAGATGAACGGCCGCTTTAATACTGGGCGGCTCAAGGTCGCCAAGCATCTTTCCGACTGGTTTGGGGAATATCGCAATTATCATCGGAGTGAAAAAGACGGCCTAATCGTTAAGACAGACGACGATCTTATGTCTGCTACCCGCGTAGGCATTATGGATTTGCGCCGCGCCTCGGTGCGGATGCACAAGCCGGATCGGATACCGGGGCAGACACAAATTGCTATCGGGACAGATGACGACCCTTGGTAAGAAAATTACCTAGTTGACAACGGCGGGCGTATTGTAATAATCTTGCTCTGATTTCTGTTCGGAGCAATTTAATGGCAATTCGCACTGGCGGCAATAAAATTCCAAGCCGCCCTGGCCGCGGTGGCGACTTTAGCCCGATCAAGCCGTATAATCCGCCTCCGACTGGCGCGGCTGCGCAAGACCTTGGCCTGAATAACGACACCATTCAGCGCACTCAGGCAGAACTAGACCTGATGCAGAAGCGCAAGAAAATCCTCGGACAATCCGCGGCTCCGGTCGGTAGCGCGGCAGTCGCGGCTCTTACCGGAACCGGCTATTAATCTATGGCCGAGAAGCCCGAAGATTATTCGCAACGGATCGTTGACGAAAGCCTGCGTGAGTTTACGCAGTTGCAGACGTGGCGGAACGTCTTCGCGGCGCAATGGGAAGAAGTTGCCGAACTGATCCTGCCGACTTCCCGCAATACGTTCTATTACGGCTCCTGGAATTTTCCCGGCCAAAAGAAGACCGACCGCCAAGTTGACAGCACGGGGATGTTGGCGCTTTCCCGGTTTGTAGCCATCCTCGACAGTCTACTTACCCCGCGGAATATGACGTGGCATTCGCTCCAAGCCTCGGATGCAAATATCATGAAGGATCGCCGTGTCCGCCTCTGGTTTGAGGAAGTGACGCGCCTGCTTTTTAAATATCGCTATCATCCGATGGCAAACTTCTCTTCGCAGAACTGTAATCATTGGCAGGGGTTAGGCGCATTCGGAAATGGCAATCTGCTTATCGACGGATTTCTTAGCCCTGGCGGTCAAGTCGGCTTGCGCTACCTTGAGTTACCGCTTGGCGAAATGTATCTCCGGGAAAATCACCAGAAACTTATCGACGGATTTTGCCGTCACTTCCGGCTGACGGCGCAGCAAGCAATCCAGAAATTTGTGCCGAAAGGCAAAGATGTAACTGCGGTTCTTGGCGAACAGATCGCTAAATTGGCCGAGCAATCTAGCCAGATGCCGGTTGAGTTTCTGCACCGGGTTTGCCCCCGCAGCGACTATGAGCCCGGCCGCTTGGACCCAAAAGGGAAACTCTATGCGAGTTACTATATCTGCTTGCTGACGCGGAAGCTTGTGCGCGAGAGCGGCTATACTTCGTTTCCGATTGCATCCAGCCGGTATGAGCAGACCCCGAATGAAACCTATGGCCGTTCGCCGGCTATGATGGTTCTGCCGACCTTAAAGACTTTGAACTCGGTGAAAAAAGACTATTTGAGCCAGTCCCATTTGGCGGGTACACCCGCCTATCTGACGACCGATGATGGGATTGTGGATTTCTCTCGCCGACCAGGCGCGCTTAACAAAGGCGGCGTAGATGAAGAGGGCCGTGAGCTTGTCAAGATTTTACCGACCGGCAATATCCAAGTGACCGAACAAATGATGAAGGAAGAAGCTGGCATTATCGACAGCGCCTTCCTCGTCGATCTTTTCAAAGTTCTACTCGGTGACCCCAAGATTTATACGGCAACGCAGATTGTCGAGATGATGTCACAGCGTGGCATCTTGATTGCGCCGACGGTAGGCCGTCAGCAATCGGAATATCTCGGGCCGATGATCGACCGCGAGATCGACGTACTCGCCTCTCTTCATCTGCTTCCGCCATTGCCCGGCTTATTGCGCGAGGCGAAGGGCGAATATCATGTTTCCTACTCGTCGCCGTTGACGCGGGATATGCGTGCACAGGATATCGCTGGTTTCCAGCGCACTGTCGAGTTTGCGCAAACTATTGCGGCAAATATTCAGGACCCGAGCATCATGGATCGCTTCGATTGGGATGCCGCGCTTCCGGATATTGCGGCAAATCAGAGCGTGCCGGAAAGCTGGATGGCGGACGATAATATGGTCGCGGCAAAGCGGCAGAAGCGCGAGCAGTTGCGTCAGCAGCAAGCGCAGGTTCAATCTCTGCCGGCTCAAGCGGCGATGTTGAAGGCGCGGGCGGCAGTTGCAAAGGCAGGCGCGACACCTGAACAGAATGCGCCTGCAACACCAGGGAATGCACAGGGACAATGAATGACAAGATTGATGCAGTATTAGGATTTCTTCGGGATCGTTCCCGTTCGTATCAGCTCACTTTCGAGCTGATGCAGCCGGCGAACATAATCGTTCTTGAAGATTTGGCTCGGTTCTGCCGGGCGAACGAGAGTTGTGTAGTTCCTGGAGATAGGGATCGGTCCCTGGTCTTGGAGGGTCGCCGTGAAGTGTGGTTGCGCATACAGCAGCACCTTCATCTGACGCCAGAGCAATTGTTCGCACTCTACAACGCGGACTATGGAAAACTTAGGAGTGAACAAAGATGAGTGATGCAGTTCCCGCCCCGGCTCCGGTCCCCGCGCCAGCCCCGGCCCCGGTAGCGAATTGGTATGATGGTGCGGATACAGAAACCCTTGGTTATTTACAGAACCGTGGATGGGACAAAGTTGATGCCAAGACTGCGGCTTTCAACGCGGCGCATGCGCATCGGCAGGCAGAAAAACTACTCGGCGTTCCGGCTGACAAGATCATTCGGCTTCCGAAAGACGCCAGTGATATTCCGGCGTGGACCGAGCTTCGCACAAAACTCGGTGTCCCGCCTGATGCGAAAGGCTACGACTTCTCTGCGGTAAAATTTGGCGACGGGTCAGAATTAGACGAAGGTTTTACGTCAGCAATTTCGGCCGCATTGATCCAGGCTAATGTCGCCAAGGATCATGCGCCTAGCATTGCACAGGCCGTAGTCAAATTCATGGAACAGGCGGAAGCGGCCGACGGGGCCGATGCGCGCGCCAAACTTGCCCTCGAAAAGGATACCCTCGATGCAAACTGGGGTTCCCACCGCAATGCAAATATGATTATCGCCCAGAACGGTGCGAAGGCAGTCGGTGTTGATCCGGAAGCAGTCACGGCGTTGGAAAGCGTGATTGGCTATGCGAAGACCATGGAGATGTTCCGCAATATCGGCGCTCGTTTGGGTGAAGATAAATTCATTACAAGCGGCACGCAGGTCGGTGGCACCGGGCCCATGACTATCGACCAAGCCAAGGCGACCATGAAAGAAAAGATGGCCGATGCGGTTTGGGCTGGTAAGCTGATGGCTGGCGATGCGGAAGCAAATCGTGAGTTTCATAATTTGACCCGCATGATGCAGGATGTATAACTATGCCCTGGACCGCGCAGAGTTTCCGGCAGAAGCACAACCATAAACTTCATGGGGCAGCCGCATCCAAGGCTGCCTCTATGGCGACGGCGATGGTGAAAGCTGGCGTTCCGGAGGGCATAGCGATTGCCACAGCGAATAAACGGGCGGCCGGTGCTGCCCGCAAGGCGAAGAAGAAAAAATGAACCGGACGATTATCTTCATTCGCCACGGTGCCACGCGGCTTAATAACGATGATAACTCTGTGGATCGTCTTAGGGGTTGGCGGGATATTCCGCTCTCCGACGAGGGCCGCGAAGAGGCGGAACGTCTTGGCAAATCGTTGAAGGCTAATCCGCCCGATTGCATCGTTACATCGAATTTGAAGCGCGCGGTCGAAACGGCAGAGATAATTTCTAGGATAATCGGCGTCAAGGTCGATTGGAAAACCGAGAAGTTTAGGCCGTGGGATGTCGGCAAGTACACCGGCCAATTGTCTTCGACGGCTATTCCGATCTTACTGAAATACGTCGATGAACCAGACCGCAAGGTGCCGGATGGCGAAAGTTTCCATCAATTCCAGCGGCGGTTCTTTTCCGGGCTGGACGAAGCCCTGGACAAATACAACGGCGTTATTGCGATTGTTTCGCATCACCGGGACGAAAGATTATTGCGTGCCTGGATTTCGGCGGGTCATCCTAGCGACGGTACAGTTTCTATGGCAGTTTTCAAAATGAAGGGTGAAAAGACCGGTTCGGCGGAACGGATTTCGATTCCGGAGGAAAAATTGGACTTGGTTGTGGGGGAACATTCTCGAATGGCAAAGGCCGCAGGAAAGGCGCGTAAAAATGGCTAAGCACTGGATTTCAAAAGCAATTAAACATCCTGGCGTAGAAAAGGCTGCGGCCAAGAAGGCTGGTATGTCAACGCACGAGTATATGGAAAAACACAAGAACGACAGCGGGACCGCGGGAAAACGGGCTCGGCTTGGTCTTGCCCTATCTCGGATGAAAAAGAAATAATATTACCCTATTGACAAGACTCTTGCTCTTGTAATAAAGTTTCATTCTCGGGCTCCCCGCCCGCCCGGCCCGCGCCGAGGCAGGAGGGGAGCGCCCGGACGGCCGCCCCGCGGGGGCGCGCCGGCCGGCCCCGAGACCCTCTTTACGGCACACCTTGAAAAGGCCCGGCTAAGAGGAAGGCCCCCGACTGGATACGGCGGAATATCGGCGTAAACATTTTGGAGACTTTCCATGGCTGACAATGGCCTAGTTGGTTTGTTCGTTACCCAATTCTCGACCTTGCTGGAACTCAAGTTGCAGCAACGCATGTCGCTTTTCCGCGGCAAGGTGAATGAAGGTTCTCATACCGGTTCGAAATTGGCTTCTCCCATTCAGCAACTCGACGCGATGCAGATGCAGACGCCGACGGGTCGCTTTGCCCCCAAGAACCATGTTGACCAGACCTATACCCGGCGTTGGATTGTTCCCGTCGATAAGGAAGGCGACCAACTGATCGACAATTTCGACCAGTTGAAGACCCCGATTGATCCGAAGTCTCAACTCGTGGAGCGTGCGGCTTCCGCCTGCGCCCGCCAGTGGGACGACGAAGTTATTCGCTCGATGACCGCGACTTCGACTATTGGTTCTGATGCCGGCTCTCTGACGACCGAAGCATGGGATACCACGAACTTCCAGGTTGCCGGCGACTTCGGCACGACCGCGGGAACGGCCAATGGCTTGACGGTTGCGAAATTGAACGAAGCCCGGCGTATTCTTGAGCACTATCACGCTCTAGACTATGAGAATGAGGCCTATATTGCGATCAGTTCGCAGGCTCACGCCGACCTTCGTAATCAGGCGCAGATCGTTTCCAGCGAGTTCAACAAGGTGTCTGGCGGCCTCGTGGTTGTCGATGGCAAGGTTGAGCGCGTAATGGGCTTCAATGTTATCGTGTCCGAACGTCTGCCGACGATCACTGATAAAAACTCCAATGCGAATTGCCGTTCTAACCGCATTTGGGTCAAATCCGGCGTCTATCTCGGCATATGGCAGGACACCAAGACGGAAGTGTTCCGTCGTCCTGAATTGTCAAGCAACCCGTGGGATATCAACACGATGATTTCCTTTGGTTCGACCCGTACTCAACTTGGCAAGATCATCGAAGTATGTTCTGCCGACACGATTGGTGCCGACATTACCCCGTAATCGTGAGAATAGGGGGGCGGTAGGAAGCCGCCCCATCTTCACCCTAGGAGATTTACTATGGCCGCTGACGCCCTCTCTTCTGCCTCCATCACCGCCCTCGATGCGGTTGGTACGTCTGGTCCCATCACGGCGAATACGTCGCCCAATGGCGCACAGTACGAAAACAAAATCATTTCCGACTATGTGACGCCGACTGCGGTTGGAATTGCAACAATCGGCTCGGTCTACAAAATGGTCCGGGTTGCGACCAATATCTATCTCAAGTCCGTTCGGCTTACTGCTGATGCCGCTTTGGACAGCAATGTTTCGCCAACCCTCTCGGTTGACGTTGGCGTCTATTACAGCGACAGCACGGTTGACGGAACGCCGGTTGCAAAACAAGGAACTGCGGTTAGTGATAATTGCATCGCCGATACTTTGCTTTTCGGCTCCGCGACGACTTTGGATGTTCGTGCGGATCGCGGAACGACCGCTGGCAAATGGACTGCTGCTCTCGCACAGGAACCTTTGTGGCAGGCGGCTGGTCTTTCGTCCGATCCAGGCGGGCAATTCGACCTCGTTGTCACTACGGAAGCCGGAGCCGCCACTGGCGTCTCCAAGGCGTTCCAGCTTCAGGCTGAT
>Ga0307477_10000976_pt1 | contig 26405 bp, 26 predicted proteins | sample atmos_gasesECM2C_FD_203316 | JGI IMG/M metagenome (GOLD analysis project Ga0307477, IMG submission 203316) | Hardwood forest soil microbial communities from Morgan-Monroe State Forest, Indiana, United States - atmos_gasesECM2C_515 | ecosystem: Environmental > Terrestrial > Soil > Temperate...
AATCAGCGGCTCGATGAACTCTGGGCGCGCACCGAGGCGCACCCCAAGTCACTGAAGTGGCGACTCCGTGCGAGAGTCGGTGACCGAATGACCTGGTACGAGCTGCCCGAGGAAGTTCGCCAACCGTACCAGGCGGAGTAGCACTTCAGCGGACATTGACATCGTCGCCGCCTCTGCCGATAGTGTGAGTTGAGGACGGCAGCGGTTTCCAACCCTCGGGTCCAGCCCGAGGAAGGGGGCGACCATGGCGCGAGCGATGCATCCGATCGACGACACCATCCGCGTGCTCTTCGTTCAGGACGACCCCGCAGTCGCTGAGATGTACAAGTTGAAGCTCGAGCTCGATGGCTACCAGGTCACGATCGTTTCAGGCCGCCAGCAACTGATCGATATGAGCGCCACGCTGCGGCCAGACCTCGTGTACCTCGATATTCGCCGGAGGGAACAGGACGGCATCGAGATGCTTCGTACCCTGCGACACGGCGGACCGACCAAAGATGTGCCGGTCATCATCCTCTCGGACCATCGGCCCGAGGAGATGGTCGGGCGCGGGCTGACGACGAACGTGATGGATTATGTGGTGCGCGCCAACGTTGCCCTCACCTCGCTGGCGGACAACGTCGAGGACTGGGCCCGCCCGGAATCCGCCTAGGGATCAGGCGGCCCGCTGCCGCTTGTCGGCGTACATCGAGCGGTCGGCGGCGCCCAGCAGCGCCACCGGCGTCGTGCCGTCCGTAGGAAAGGACGCGGTCCCGATCGACACCGAGATCGGACCCGAGGGATCCTCGGGATTGCGCAGCGTGCCACCGACCCGGCGTGCCAGCGACACAGCGCCCACCTGATCGGTCCCCGGCATCAGCAGGACGAATTCGTCGCCGCCCCAGCGGGTCACGACATCGACCGGGCGAAGGTTGGCGCTCAGCACCGACGCCACCCGCTTCAGCACCGCGTCGCCGGCGGCGTGACCGCGGGCATCGTTGACCTGCTTGAGCCCGTCGACGTCGAGCATGATGACGCAAAACGGCTCCGGCAAGGCGATCGCCAGCCGCTGTTCCAGCTCGCGCTCGAAGGCGCGGCGGTTTGCCAGTCCCGTCAGCGGATCCGTCCGGGCGCTTGCCGCCAAACGCTCGATCAGCCGCGCATTGAAGATCGACACCGCCGCCTGGTTGGCAAGGATCGTCATCAGGCGCAAGTGGTCTCCGGTGTACTGGTGCAAGCTCAGCTTGGCGGTGACGATGACGCCGATCAGGTTGTCCTCGAAGATCACGGGGAGCGCCAGCATCGACTCATCGGTCTCCGAAGTGCCCGGGACGTGCATCGCCTTCGGATGCCGCACCGTGTCACCGACGAGGGCCCCCTGCTTGGTCTCCGCGACCCATCCGGTGATGCCCTCACCAACCTGGACGGCCAGCGTTTCGGCGGTGACCCCGTCGTACTCCGGGCGCTGCGTATCGCTGAAGTACACCGGCCGCAGTGTATGGCCATCGTCCTCGAGCAAGTAGACGCGGCACTGGTCATAAGGCAGAAGGGTCGTAATAGTGCGGCCGATGGTCTCGCAGATCTCCGGCACGCTCACGACCGTGGCCAGCTGCCGGCCAAGCTGCTGGACCGCATCCAGGTGCTGGGTCCATGAGTGGATCATCGGCATCTTGCGGTCTTCGTGGAGAGCGCTCTCGGCCGTCCCCGCCACCGCGACCTCCCCGGATTCGATGACCTCGAGCAGGGCCTGCGCGACGCGCGGATCGAACTGGCGGCCGGCCTGCGCCCGGATCTCCTCCATGATCCACTCGCGCGGCCGGGCCTGGCGGTAGGGCCGGTCGCTGGCCATCGCCTGGAAGGCATCGCAGGCATGGACGATGCGGGCTTCGATGGGAATGCGCTCGCCGCTGAGCCGATCGGGGTAGCCGGCGCCGTCCCATCGCTCGTGCTCGGCGCGGACGATCGGGCGGATCCGAGCCAGGAACGGGACCGAGGCCACGATCCGTTCGCCGATCACGGGATGCTCTCGCATGATGGCGGTTTCCTCGGCATCGAGTGGCCCCGGCTTGTTCAAGATGTAGCCGGGCACGCCGATCTTTCCGATGTCGTGCAGCAACGCGCCGTACTCCAGAAACCGCAAGGCATCCGCCTCCAGCCCCAGACGGCGTCCGACCGCTTTGGCGAGCGCGGCGGTCTCCCGGGAGTGCGCCTCCGTGTGGCGATCCTTGGCGTCGAGGGCGGCCGCCAACGCGGCGACGGTAGACAGATAGCTCTGTTCCAGTTCCTCGCGACGCTGCTCGGCCAGCTTGTTCTCCGCCCGCAGCGCCTTGCGGACGAGTGCCGGAATGTAGGCGCAAATCACCATCGAGGCGGCGAGCAGGACCACGGAGCGCGCGTAATAACCGTCCCACCCACGGATCGCGAGCGGCAGGGCGGCCGCGAGGATCGCGGTGACCAACACGGCAACCGACGTCTGGAATTCGAGCATCGACGCGGTAAAAACGACGATGACCAGGTACAGCACCGATAGATGCGACTCAGTTCCGCCGGTTGCGAACACGCCGACGGTCAGCATCGCGATGCCACCGAAGACCACGGGGGTAAACCACCTCGCGGGGACCTCCCCCCAGGGCAAGATCCAGCACACCACGCCCGCCGCGCAGGCCAGCGCGGTGATGAGCCACTCGGTCGGGTAGTTGACCTGCAACCCGCTTCCCAGGTAGTCGGTGGCCATCACGATCGTCGCCAACCCCCAAAACGAGACGGCGGCCACCTTGAGGGTCGCGCGCTGCAGCTGCAGCGATCCCGGACGAGGGGTGATCATGCTGGCGAATACAACGCCTCCTGCGCAGGCTTCCGTCGCCCGCCAGCCTCGATAGCATGGGGCCGGCATGTTCTGGACGTTTGTCGAGACGACGCCAGCCCTGGGCGGCTCGGTCCAGATCGACGGGAAAAGGGGTCATCACCTCGCGCGGGTCCTTCGTGTGCGCCCAGGTGAGCACGGGGTCGCGGTATTTGCTCACCGGGAATACGACCTGGAAGTCGTCGCGGTGGATGGCGCGCGCATCGACGCCCGCGTGCTCACCGACCGCCCGGCTGGCGGCGAGGCGAGCACCGCCGTGACCCTGCTGCAGGCGGTCCTCCCCAACCCCGATTTCGACGCCGTCCTCGAAGGCGGCACCGCGGTCGGCATGCGACGTTTCGTCGCCGTCCAGTCGGCGCGTTCCATCGGCCGGCCGCCGGCTGGACGCCTTACCCGCTGGGAGGCGATTGTCGAATCCGCCGCCGAGCAGAGTCACCGTGGCGAGATCCCGACGGTAATAGGGCCCGTCCCGCTGTCCTCGGCACTCGACCAGGCGAGCGGCCGGTTGCTCGCGCTCGACCCGGGCGCCTCGCTGCCGCTGGGGCAGGCCATCGGTGGATCGGCCGCCTACACCATCGCGGTCGGCCCCGAGGGTGGCTGGACGGACGACGAGCTCGCCGTGCTTCGAGGCCGCGGCGCCGTCGCCGTCAACCTCGGTCCACGCATTCTGCGCGCTCGCCTGGCACCGCTTGTGGCCGCTGCTATCCTCGTCCAACGCCCATGAAGGTCTCGATCGACACGCTCGGTTGCAAGGTGAATTTCGCGGAGATGGAGCACCTCGGCGATCGGTTGGCCCGCGCCGGTTTCACGGTTTCCGAGAGCGACGAGGGCGCGGAGATCTGCGTCATCAACAGCTGCACCGTGACCGCGCAGGCGGACCGCAAGCTGCGCACCATGGTCCACGGCCTGCGACGGCGGCACCCGGACGCGCACCTCGTCTTGACCGGGTGCCACGTCGATAACCCGAACCCCCGCGTGTCGGCCGTGCCCGACGTCGACGTGAGCTTCCCGAATTCGCGCAAAGGGGAAATCTTCGATTACCTCGCGTCGAATTTCGAGCCGGCGGCAGCGGCGGGATCGACAACCTTTGTCAGGTCGCGATTCTTTCTCAAGGTGCAGGACGGCTGCGATCATCGCTGCACCTACTGCATCGTCTGGCGGACGCGCGGCGTCTCCCGCAGCGAAGCGGAAGCAGCGCTGATCGATCGCGCCAAGCAGGCGGTGGCAGAGGGCTATGGCGAGATCGTGTTGACCGGGGTCGACCTCGGGGCCTTCGGCCGCGACCGCGGCCAGCGCTTCGCGCCCTTCGTCCAACGGCTGCTCGAGGCGATCGCGCCGGCGCGGCTGCGCCTCAGCTCGATCAACGCCAATGACATCACGCCCGACCTCGTGGAGCTGACGGGCGCGACCCGCTTCTGCCGGCACCTCCATATCCCGCTGCAGTCCGGCAGCGACCGCATCCTGAAACGGATGGGCCGCCTCTATCGCCGCCGGGATTACCTCGAGGTGGTCGCCGCCATCCGCCAGCAGTCACCGGAGATCGCGATCACCGCCGATGTCATCGTCGGCTTTCCGGGTGAGACGGACGAGGATTTCGCTGACACCCAATCGATCGCCCGGGATGCCGGACTGACCGGCATGCACGTCTTTCGCTATTCCCCACGGGCAGGAACGTCGGCCCCTCGACTCGGCCTCCCGGTGGAGGACCCGCTGAGCCGCGAGCGCAGCCACCGGTTGCAAATCCAGGCGGACGCGCAACGGCGCACCTATGAGGCTCGTTTCATCGACCGTGACCTGGAGGTGATCTGGGACCGGCGCCTGCCGCACCAGATGCGAGGCCTGAGCGACAACTACATCACGGTGCGCGCCCCGCAACGCGACCAAACCCTGGGATCGCTCGCGACCGTTCGTCCCCTGGCGCCGAGCCCCGACGGTCTTCTCTGCGGGTAAGCTTGGCCGATGGCCGACGAGTGCCTTTTCTGCAAGATCTTTGCCGGCGAGATTCCAGCCAAGGAGGTCTTCCGCGACGACGAGATCGTTGCCTTCGAGGACATCCGGCCGGTAGCGCCGACGCACGTCCTGGTGATTCCGAAGGAGCACATCCCGACGGTTCACGACCTGCAGCCCGGTCACGGACCGATGCTGCTCCGAATGTTCCAGGTCGCCAACCAGATCGCGGACGAACGCAAAATCGATCGTGATGGCTACCGACTGGTCATCAATAAGGGTCCCCAGGCGGGCCAGACCGTCTATCACCTCCACCTTCACTTGCTGGGTGGCCGGGTGATGTCGTGGCCTCCGGGCTGAGCGCCCGCTGGAACGCGCTTGCGAAGCAATTGTCACACCGCTGTCGCAGCTTGACCGCGGCCTGACGACGCGCGAAAGAGGGGTCGTAAGCGACCGGCGCTACCTTGGTCGCACATGCGCCTCCCATGGCGTGCCGTACCACCGAAAGATCAGGCTGCCGATAAGGCACAGCTGCAGCAGCGGCTTGCCAATCTGACGAACCCGCCTGTCGAGGATGTCACCCCCGCGACCTCGGTCTCGACGCCGCCCCCGGCTGCGCCAGCGCCAATCAGCCCCGCTCGGGCCAGGCTGCAGTCGCTGACGGGTGGTGCGGCGCAGGCTGCTGCGTCCATTCCCCCGGCAGCACCCGCCGAGCCCCCTGTAACCTCAGCCGCAGCCAGCCCGGCGCCGGACCCCGTCGTCACCACAACCCCGACCAGCATCGTGCCGGTGGAGTCGGTCGTGGCGGCAGCGCCAACCAGCCTCATGCTGACCGAACCTGTCGTCATCGCAGGCTCAGCCAGGCGGGTGAATGGGTCCGGTGACGAATCGGACCGCCGCCGCCGCCGGCGGTTCGGCTTCCTGCTTTTCTCCGCCGCCCTGATCCTTGTCTTCTTCGTGGTTCGGGCGATTCCGCCCGACTGGGAGATCGGCCCGTTCCGCATCGATTCCAGCGGAAGCGCCGCCGATGCGGCGGCGAGCATCTATTTCTCGGACGACCCGCACGCGCCCTTCTGGCTGCTGGTGCCAACGTTCAACCTGCCGCCCCGCTTCTTCGCCGCCCGCCCGAATAGCTCGGCGCGGCCGGTTGCGCTGGGTCCGACCAGGACCCCCGCTTCGACGCCGTCGGGCGGCGCGTCGCCCATTACCAGCCCATCGTCGAGCGCGTCGGCATCTCCGAGCGGCAGCGCGAGCCCTTCGGCGTCTCCCAGCGCGAGCCCGTCTGGCTCCGCCAGCCCGAGCGCATCGCCGTCGACCAGCCCGAGTGCATCCCCGTCGGCAAGCCCGAGCACCTCGCCATCACCAACACCGTCGGCGACACCAACGCCCACGCCCACCCCAACGCCCACTCCAACACCCACGCCCACGCCCACGCCGACTCCGACACCCACGCCTACCCCAACGCCGACCCCTACACCAACGCCCACGCCGACTCCAACCCCGACGCCCACGCCCACCCCAACGCCGACCCCTACACCAACGCCCACGCCGACTCCAACCCCGACGCCCACGCCCACACCGGTCCCATTTGCCTTCACTGGCACGCCGAGTGAGGTCGTCGCGTGGAAGGTCAACGGATCAAACAAGTGCAAACTCGACACCATTACCGCGAATGGCACCTTCCGCACGAATGGTGTGGGCGGAACCGTGACCTACCAGTGGATTCGCAAGGACAGCAACGGCACCAAAGTCCAGCCGTTGCAGTCGATCGTGGTGGCAGCGGGCGATACCAGCGCACACGCCGTGGCAGTGGACCAGTGGGTCCCGGCCAGTAACGGTAGCGAGCAGCTCGTCTTCACGAACCCCGCCTTTGCGGTCGCGCCCCAATCCTTCACCTGCCGCTAGCAGTGACGTCGAGTCAGGCTGCCGCGTCGGGTGCGAAGCGGACGACGGTTCCCGCCCCGGTGCGCTTGGCATCGAGCAGCGCCTCGTCGGCACGACCCAGAAGCATCTCCGGCGTCCCGCCGTCTTCGGGGAAGACGGCAATGCCGATGCTGAACGACACCTCGACGTCCGTGCCGCGCAGCGTTTGCCCCATCGACTTGTAGATCTCCTGGATGCGCGAGGCGACGACCTTCGCCCCCATGCCGTCGGCATCCGAGAGGAGGAGAACGAACTCATCGCCGCCGAACCGGAACGGCTCGTCGCCGACCCGAACCGCGAAGCGAAGCAGGTTCGCGACTTCTTTCAGGAGCTCGTTCCCAACGCCGTGCCCCAGGCGGTCGTTCACCGCTTTGAACCCATCGACGTCCATCATCATCACCGCCATTCGACGACCGGTTCGCGTCGCCGGGCCGAGGCGAGACGGAAGCTGCTCCTGCAAGGCCCGCAGGTTCGGCAGTCCGGTCAGCTCATCGACGCGGCTCATCCGCATGAGGCGCCGCCGCTCGTACTCCCAGTTGTTGGTGAGTAGCGCGGCATAGCCATACATCAGAAGGTGGGTGAGCCCGTTGATGATCAGGCTGACGCCCTGGGCCCCACTGATGCCGACGCTGACCACGGTGACGGCGGCCGCGATCGTCAGGGCCAGCAGGCGTGGCAATAAGATCGCTCCGCTGAGGACGATTAGGAAATAGAGGAGGCGGAGGTCCAATTCCCCGCCGACCCATCGCTCGAGGTATGCCACCGCGGCCACGGCCGTGAGCAACATCGCAAGGGCGAGGATGCGACGAACGCCGATCCCCTCGCGGAGCAGGGGCCGTGTGAGGTTCATGCCGCCACCGCAGCATGGATAACGAGCTCAGACCAAGGTTAATTGCGGGCGGAGCCTGCCGGTGTGCGGGCCTGGCGGATCCCCTGGATGATCCAGATGCCGAGGAGCAGTACCAGTCCGCCGATCAACGCTGCCACGGGATGGCCGCATCCGCCAAACGCCCAGGGCAGAGCCAGGGCGAGGCCGCTGAGCCCCTCCCGGATCGGGACACCACGGCCAATCGGCGTGTCGCAGCCTCGGCAGCGGCCCCGCTGCGCCAGGTAGCTGATCACCGGAACCAGCTCGTCCACAGTCAGGCGGCGGCGACAGGTCCGGCAGTGGGACGGTGGCCACAACAGGGACTCCCCGCGTGGCACACGATCGAGCACGACTTCGAAGAAGCTGCCCAGCGCCGCCCCGAGCGGAAGCAAGAAGGCTGCGCCGAGCAGGTTGCACATGATGTCCATCAATGGCAGCTCCTGGCCAGCGCGCTGAGCCCCATCCCCTGATCATCGACGCCTACCTGCAGGTCTTGCTCGAACAGGTGGCGTCCGACTTGATCCTGACGGCAGGTGCCCCGCCCAACATGCGCAAGGACGGCGCGCTGGTGCCGATCGCGCCCGAACCGCTTCGCCCGGAGCAGGTCGAGGAAATGGCCCGCGAGCTGCTCTCCCCCGAGCGTTGGGCCAGCTTCCAGGCGCGGGGTGACCTCGACTTCTCCTTCAACTGGAAGGGCATGGCGCGATTTCGGATCAATGCCTTCAAGCAACGCGGTTCGGTCGCCATGGCGCTGCGACTGATCCCGTATCAGATTCCTAACTACGATCAGCTCAGCGTGCCGATGGTGGTCCGGGGCCTGACGCGGCTGCCCCAGGGCCTGATCCTTGTCACTGGACCGACCGGCTCCGGCAAGTCGTCGACGCTGGCCGCGATGTTGAACGACATCGTCGCGACCCGTCCCTGCCACGTGATCACTATCGAGGATCCGATCGAGTATGTGTATCGGCATCAGCGCAGTATTGTCGAGCAACGCGAGGTCGGCGCGGACGTCGCGTCGTTCGCCGATGGCCTGCGGGCCGCCCTTCGGCAGACGCCGGACGTGCTGCTGATCGGCGAGATGCGCGACCTCGAGACCATCGCCGCGGCGATCACGATCGCGGAAACCGGCCACCTGGTGCTGGCCACCCTTCATACCAACGACACGACCCAGGCGGTCGACCGGATCGTCGACGTTTTTCCGGCGGAGCAGCAGCAGCAGGTCCGCGTGCAGCTATCCAACACGCTGGCCGCCATCATCTATCAACAGCTGCTGCCGCGCCGGGATGGGCCGGGCCGAGTGGCCGCCTACGAGGTCTTGCTCAATACCATCGCCGTCCAAAACCTGATCAAAGAGGGCAAAACCCGCCAGCTGCGCAATGTGCTGGAGACGGGCAGCAAGGAAGGCATGAACACGATGGATCGAAGCCTGAGCGAGCTGGTCAAGGCCGGCCTGGTCGACTTCAACATCGCCGCCGCGCGGACCCAACACCTCGACGAGCTTCGCCGCCTCGCCGCTTAATGCGCAGTCGCGCAGGTTTGCGCCACTTGACGCGTTTGCTCCGGTTAGAGGGAAATAGATGAAGCCGGCGCTTTCCACGAGCGAGGCAGCGCGCTGGCTTGGGATCAGTAAGTCGACCCTGATCCGCGCCGTGAACCGCGGCGATATCCAGCCAGCCTTCCGCACACCCGGACGGCATCTTCGCTTCACCCCCGACTCCTTGCGGGACATCCGGCGTCAGCTGGAAGCCCCGTTGCGGGAGGCGATGTGAGCGCGGTCGAGCGCCAGCCAGGCGGCCGGTTCGGCATGCGCCCCGAGAAGCGCTTGGGCGAGCTGCTGCTCGAAAACGGATTGCTGACTTCCGAGCAACTGGAGGCGGCGCTGTCCGTCCAGCGGCGGGAGCGCCGACCCCTCGGGCAGGTGCTGCTCGCCCAGGGGCTGGTCGACGAGAAGGCGCTCGCCGGCGTCCTGAGCCTGCACTTCGACGTCCCCCAGATCGACTTCGCCCGCGCCCGGGTGGAGAAGGAAGCGCTGGCGCTGATTTCGGAGTCGTACGCGCGCGAGCACACCATCCTGCCGATCCGCGTCGACAAGGACGAACTCGAAGTCGCGACCGTCGATCCTGGGGACCTGGCCCTCTTCGCCGAGCTCAAAGTCCTGACTCGCAAGCGGATCAAGCCGGTGCTGGGGGTCAAGTCCGAGATCGATCAGGCCATCACCCAGTCATACAAGCTGCGCACCGGCGTCGACCGGCATGTGCGCTCGTTCGAGGAGACCTACCGCCCGACGCTGGCGAACCGCCGCCTGGCGGAGGTCAAGCAGGACGCCCCTGTCGTGCAGATCGTCGACCTGATCATCGCCCAGGGCGCTGAAGAACGCGCCTCGGACATCCACATCGAGCCACAGCAGGATCACCTGCGCATCCGCTTCCGGATCGATGGGGTGTTGCACGACGCCACCAAGCTGCCCGCCACCCTGGCGGCGCCCATTATCTCCAGGGTCAAGCTGCTGGCCAACCTCGACATCGTCGATCGGCGGCACAGCCAGGACGGACAGATCCAAACGACGGTCGACGGACGACCCCTGGACATCCGGGTCGGCACCATCGAGACCATCTGGGGCGAGAAGGCCGTCCTTCGCCTGCTGGAACGGTCGCGCTCGATCCTTCGACTCGACACCCTGGGCTTTTCGCCGGCCACGCTGAAGCTATTCCGCGGCCTGGTCCAGTCGCCCTACGGAATGATTCTCGTCACCGGCCCCACCGGCAGCGGCAAGACGACCACTCTCTACGCGGCGCTCAACGAGCTCAACCGCGTGGAGAAGAACGTGATGACGATCGAAGACCCGGTGGAATACACCTTCGAGGACGTCAACCAGATTCAGATCAACCGGCTGGCGGGCATCACGTTTGCCAACGGACTGCGCGGCATCCTCCGCCAAGATCCCGATGCCATCCTTGTCGGCGAGATCCGCGACAAGGAAACAGCTGAGATCTCCGTGCAGTCGGCGCTGACCGGACACCTCGTGCTCTCGTCGTTGCATGCGACCGACGCGGTCGGTGCCATCTACCGCTTTCTCGAGATGGGGATCGAGTCGTTCATGGTGACGTCGGCGGTGATTGGCGTGCTCGCCCAGCGGCTCGTCCGAAGGAATTGTCCCGATTGTACGACCGTCTACGAGCCGTCGAGCGAGGAGCTCGAGTTTTACCGATCGGCCGGAGGGCATGGCTTCGTCTTTCACCATGGAACGGGATGCGCCAATTGCGTCCACACCGGCTTCCGCGGACGGATTGGCGTCTTCGAGGTCCTGCCGATGACGGATGGACTCAAGCGACTGCTCGTCCGCGACGCTCCCCATGAAGACCTCCGCGAGCAGGCCATCCGCGAAGGCATGACGACGCTTCGCTCAGCCGGCGTGGCTCGGATCGACGAGGGGCTGACCACCATCGCCGAGGTCATCCGGTCGGTGCACGTGAGCGAGGGGAATCGTGCCTAGCTACGCCTACAAGGCCTATACGGAGCGCGGGCAAAAACGAGAGGGGCGAATCGAGGCCGGTGGCACCTCTGACGCCGAGCAAGCCCTCTGGCTCGAGGGCCTCAAGATCGTCCAGCTCATTCCGGCGCCGCCAAAAAAGACGATGGCGGACTACTTTCCGTCGCTCTACCAGATCTCCGGGCAAGATCTCATCCTCTTTACCCGTCAGCTCGCCACTTTCGTCGGCGCCGGCGTCGCGATGACGCGCGCGCTGACGGTCATCGCGGAAGAGACCGCGTCGCCGCTGTTCAAGCGCGTGATCCTGACCGTCCTCGACGACCTGGAGCGGGGACAAAATCTCTCCGAGTCGCTCGTCAAACACCCGAAGGTCTTCCCCAGCCTCTACGTGGACCTGATCCGCGTCGCCGAGCTGACCGGTAACCTCGAAGCAACCCTCAAGGAGCTCGCCGGCTATTTGCGGCGTGACCTGAACACGGTACGTCGCGTGCGGACCGCGATGATCTACCCGGCCGTCATCCTGGTCGTGGCAACCGCGGTGATCATCATCCTCGTCGTCTTCGCGCTGCCGGCCTTCGTCAAGATCTTCGCCGAATTTCGCGTCAAGCTGCCGCTGTCGACGCGCATCCTGATCTCGATCGTTGACTTCACACGCACGTGGGGCCTCGTGATCGGCGCCGTGTTTGCGCTGCTGGCGCTGAGCGTCGTGGTGGCACTCCGCACCAAGCGGGGCATTTACGCCAAAGACCTGATGTCGCTGAAGGCCCCGATCATTGGGCCGATCGTCTTATCCGCGGTGCTCAACCGATTCTCCCGAACGCTCGCCATGGTCCTCAAGGCGGGAGTGCCACTTGGGCAGACCTTTGACGCCGTCATCGCCGGTACCGGCAACAAGGTGTTCCAGCGCGGGCTGGGCACCGTCAAGGAGCAGATGACGGGCGGCGAGGGATTCGCCGGCCCCTTGCTTCGGACCCACCTTTTTCCACCGATGTTGACCCAGATGGTGCGGGTTGGTGAGGAGACGGGAACGCTCGACACCTATCTCGAGCAGGCCGCTGATTTCTACGAAGAGGAGCTCGATTACCGGATCCGTGCCATGACCTCTTTGATCGAGCCAGTGATGACGGTCGCCGTCGGAATCGTGGTCGGCTTCATTGCGGTCTCGCTGATCTCGGCCATGTACGGCCTGGTCGGAGCGCTGAAATGAAACGAAACCGCGGGGTCAGCCTGATCGAGACGATGATAGCCATCGCCCTGCTGGCGATCATTGTCGTCAGCATCCTCAGTGCCTTCTCCGCCATCACGATTGCCGCGGCGCGGCACCGGCAGTCCACCACACTCGACCTGCTCACGCGTTCTGATGCGGAGTACATCAAGAGCCAGACCTACTCGCCGAGTCCGGCTGCCTACACCAACCTGGCGGCCGCAGGGTACACGTTCAGCTACCAGGTCCTCTACTACGACCCGGCCCAGACACCACCGTTTGCGACGGCGAACACCGACAACGGGCTGCAACAGCTGGTCCTCACCGTCAACGGCCCGAATGGGGCGAGAGAAACGCTGATCTTTCTGAAGGTGGAGCCATGACGCAGGCCAGGCATCAGCGCGGATACACCATCGTCGAGGCGTTGATCGGGATCACGATCCTCAGCATCGTCACCCTGGTGATGGCCAGTACCTTCCTCGTCGGTATTCGTGCCATCAGCAATGAGGCGCGTATCATCGCCGCCGACACCGCGACCGGCGACGCCAGCCTTTCGTTGGTCCGCGACCTCAACAGCGCGGTCGCCGTCACGGCCGGGACTATCAATGCGGCCACGCCGATGACGCTGACCTACGGATCGGCCCCGACAACCGTCGTATACAGCGTCGACGGCAATCGCAACCTGATTCGCACCGTGAACGGAACCGCCCAGGTCGCGGCGCGTGGAATTACCAGCGTGACCATCGCCGTCGCAGGTTGCTATGCGACGGTCACCATCCAGCCATCCGCGGTTGGGGCAGCAGCCTCGACCCTCAACGTGAGTAACCGCCCTGCGGGGTGCTTCTGATGCGTCGGCAGAACCTGGCACGCCAGCGGGGCCAAGCATTGCTCGTCGTCCTTGGATTTGTCGCCGCCCTCCTCCTCATCGTGTGGGCCGCACTCACGCTGGCGAGTGGAGCCTTCCTCGGTCAGGGAAGCGTCCGCGCCGACACGCGGAACACCTACGCGCTCGACGCCGGGCTAGCCTATGCGATCCAGACGAACGACTCCGCCGCGAAGGGTGCGGGCTGCAGCCTGACGCCACCTGCGAATTTCCCTCTCAACTACGGCTCGACAACGATCACCGTCACGGTGGCGATCACACCGGTGATCGGTTGTAAGGTCGGCAAGCCGAGCTACACGGTTAACGTCAGCACCGGGAGCGGCCGCCAGCTCAACGCCCAGATCTCATCGTCCAATGCGGGCAAGAAGGCGTCGTGGACTGTCAACTGGGAGCAATACCAGTGACCGCACGCCTCGCCCTCGACCTCGGAACTCGTGAGCTCAAGATCCTGGAAGCCAGTGGCCGTAAGCTGACGCGCCACTCCGAGATCCTGCTCCCTGACGGCGCGCTAACCGACGGAATGCCGACGCCACTGCTGACCACGGCGGTTCGTAGCGCGCTCGAGGCCGGTGGGTTCAAGGCGACCCGGGCCAGGCTCGCCATCGCGGAAACCGGCACCGCCTTTCGCGACTTCCGCTTACCGGCACTGCCCGCCGGCGAGCTCAGCCGCGCTGTGGAGTTCGAAGGTCGCCGGCAGGTCCCGATGGAAGCCGCAGACGTCCATTTCGCCTGGCACGCGATCCGCGACAAGACCGGCTACGCGGTCTACCTGGTGGCCGCCCGACGAAACATGATCGACGCCGTCGTGGCGGCGGTAACCGGGGCCGGATTGCAGATCGAACGTATGGATCTCAAGCCGCTCGCCCTGGCCCGTGGCATGAACGTGTCCGACGGCCTCCTCCTCGAATGGGCCGCCGGCGAAGCGACGCTGGTGCTGATGGTCAAGGGCCGCCCTCGGTTTTTTCGCACCTTCCCCCTCGATGCGCCCTCCGACGACCCGGAGGCCCAGCTCGAGGAGCTTGCCCATGCGCTCAATGCCTTGGTGAAATTCATGCGCGGCACTGCCTCGGACGTCCCGATCACGCCGGCGACGACGCTGGCGCTCGGTGGGCGGTTTGCTTTCCTTCCCGAGGGGATTCAGCGAGCCGAGCAGCGTTTCAATTTCGCGGTCACCGTCCCGACCACCCGCTTCAAGTCGGCCCGGGATTTTCCCTGGCAGGCGCACTTGGCCGGGCTCGGCCTGCTCATGCAGGCACGCTGGTACGACCGCCTGACCCCGTCACAGGGAGGTGACAACCGTGTCGCGGCCTGATCGCGCCCAGGTCGGTGTCGACTTCGCCCCGCCGCGGCGGCCGAATCGCGCTCGTCAACCGCTGCTGGCGCTGGCGCTCGTCGCGCTGGCGCTGGGCGCCATGACGGTCGCCGTCACGCAGCTGCTACTGCACTGAGCCAGCCTTTACAGATCTCGCAAGATTTCGGCTTTACGCTCGACAGAGTCTAAGGAGGTAAACGACAAAATATGCTTCTCGCAACACTCAAAGATGCGCGCAAACGCTCGCATCGCCACCAGGGTGGGTTCACCCTCGTCGAATTGCTCGTCGTCATCGCCATCCTTGGTGTGCTCGCGGCCATCGTCCTCTTCAACATCTCGGGTGTCAACGCCAGCGCGGCGTGCAACGGCATGAAGACCGACGGCGCGACGCTCCAGGGCGCCGCCGACCTGTACTGGAACACCTACGGCGTTTACCCGGTCGGACAGAACAGCCCGGCCACCATCCCAGGTGTTAACGACGTCGCCACTCCGGCAGCCGGTGCCTACGTCAACGAGCAGGAACTCCTGATGGCCAACCTGCTGCACAGCGCGACCAACGGCTGGAATACCGCAGCGCCGCCGCCGGCTGGTACCGAGATCTTTACCTACAAGGCCTCACCGCCCCAGGGCACTGTTCACGGCGCGATCCAGGGCAACGCCTGCACCTACAACTAAACGTCGAGCGACTCCGCATCGAGGTTCGGCCGGCCTTCGGGCCGGTCGAACTATTTTTAGGGCTAAGCGATCTTGGCTGAGTCGCCCTCGACCACGCCCGCGATCCGCTGGGGCAGGGACGAGGTCGCGAAGGCCGCGGTGAGCCGGGGATCCCACTGGGTGCCGGATCCAGCGGCGAGGATTTCGAGGGCTTTGGCCACCGTGTACCGCGGCCGGTAGGGGCGGTCCGTGATCATGGCGTGGAAAGCGTCGGCAACGGCGACGATGCGGGCCATCATCGGAATCGCCGCGCCCTGCAGCTTGTCGGGGTAACCCGTTCCATCCCAGCGTTCGTGGTGGTGGCGGATCGCCGGGGCGAGGACGGTGGCCGGGCGAAAGGGTCCGGCAATCTCGGCACCCAAAATCGTGTGTTTCTGGATCTGCGCAAACTCTTGCGGCGTGTAGCTCCCCTGCTTGTTCAGCAGTTCTTCCGGCAGGCCGATCTGCCCGATGTCGTGCAGCAGCCCGGCGTGGAAGGCGACCTCCTGATCCTCGGCGTCGAGCCCGATCAAGCGCGCCAGCGCCTGGGCGGTGATGGCAACCCGGTCGTCGAACGGCTCCTTCGATTCGGTCGGGTCTTCTTTCTTGACCAGCTCGCGCAGGCTTTCCTGCGTGCTGCGGAGGTCGCGTCGCAACTCCTTGAGGCGAAGCAGGGCTCGCACCCGAACCTGGAGGTCGCGCATCGGGATCGGCTTGACGATCAGGTCGTCGCCGCCCGCCTCCACCATCTTGGCGCGCTCCGGGCGCGGGTCGAAGCCGGTCATCATCAACACCGGGATCTCCGCCGTCTCCGGATCCGATTTCAATTGCTTGCAGGCCTGGTGCCCGTTCATCACCGGCATCTCGATGTCCATCAAGATCAGGTCCGGCTTCAGCCGGCGGGCGGCCCGAACGGCCTCCTCGCCGTTGGTCGCGGCTTCGGTCCAGAAGCCCAGGGTGGAAAGCTGTCCGCAGAGCAAGTCCCGATTGGCGCTGCTGTCATCGGTGACCAGGATCGTCCGGCGCTCCGGCATCGGTCCGGAGGGGAAGGCTTCCACTGGCAATAAGACGTAGGAAGGCGGACCTTCCTTCGTTGCAGGGAGCAGTGAAGCGTCGCGTCACACAACCGTCGGTCTCATTAGCGCTAAAGCTGCCCAACCTGCTGTCGGTCGACCAGGTGGCGGCGGCGATCCACCGGCACCCGGAGGTCGTCCGGCGCCAGGCGCGCGACGGCCGGCTCCCCGCCGAAAAGATCGGCCGCGTCTGGTTTTTCCGTCCCGAGCGATTGGCCGAGGCCGGATTGTCCCAGTTCCTCCCGAAGATCGCCTCCGAACCAGCGGACCGGCCCCAGTCTCCCGGCGCGCTCTTCAACGCCCTCGCCGATGCCGGCCTCCAAGCGTTGCAGCACCTCAACCGCGAGGCGATCTTTACCGCGGTGGGCAGCCGGCTCGGACAGGCCGGCGTGTCGACCTACCTCTTCGACCTCGCGCCGGATGGCAGCGGGCTGGTGGTGGCGTTCCGGCACACCCTCGAGGCGTCCGGCGAGGTTGGCAAGCTCATCGGCCGTCAAGAGGTTGGCAGCTTCCTGCCGTTCGACCGTATCCCGCTCCTCCATGAAGTGTGCACGACGCTTCGACCCCACTACGTCGGCGACCCCGATGAGTTGGTTGGCCGGACCGCGATGGTCCTGCCGCCGAACACGGTCGGAAACGCCCGCAAGCTCAGCGAGCTGCTCCATCTCCAAACGCTGATCTCTGCCCCGCTGGTTCTGGAGGGCAAGGCCATCGGAGCCATCACGGTGCTGGGTCCCGGACTGAAGGAGACCGACCTGCCGGCCGTCATGGCGTTTGCCAACCAGACGGCCGCGGCTCTGGAGACCGCCCGTCTTCTCGAGGAGTCGCGACAGGTGGAGGAGGCCGCCGTGCTGACGCTCGCCGCCGCCATCGAGCTCCGCCAGGCAATGCACAGTCGAGCCAGAGAGCATGCCGAGCTGGCCGAGCGCTTCGCCGACTATCTGGGCTTCGACCCGGCACGGCAGCGGCGGGTCCGATACGCAGCGCTTCTGCAGGATCTGGGCAAGCTCAACGTCCCCGAAAGCATCCTTCAGCAACGCAGCCGGCCCAGTGCCGAGGAGCGGGCGCTCATCATGACCCACCCGGTCGTCGCCGCCGACTTGCTTGCGCGGTTCAAACCCCTGGCTGACCTCGCCCCGCTCGTCCGGTCACATCACGAGTTGTTCAACGGTGAAGGCTATCCCGACGGTCTTGCGGGCGAGTCGATCCCCCTCGAGACCCGGGTGATATCGGTGGTCACCGCATTCTTCAACGACACCGTCGACCGGCCGATCAGGACTGCGACCACCCTGGCCGAGGGGCTCGAGCAACTGACTCGCTTCAAAGGCGCCAACCTCGACCCCGGCTTGACGGATGCTTTTATCCGCATGTGCCGCGAAGCGGAGTCGACCCAGGCGCCCTGGTTCAGGCAACTACAGGACGCCTTGAAGAGCCCGGAGCCATCGACGCCTGCGACCCCGCGGGATGTCCTCTCGGTCGCCGACTCCCGCGAGCTGCGGATCATCTACCGGATCGCCCAGGAGACGACCTCGGTGCTCGACCTCGACACCCTGTTGGGCCGCATCGTGACCATCATTCGCGAGGTGATGGGTTACTACATGGTGGCCATCCTCTTGCCCGGATCAAAGGCCGGCGAGCTGAGGGTCGGGGCGCACAGCGGCTACACGGTCGATATCACCGGACTTACGATTTCCGTCGACGAAGGCATCACGGGCTGGGTGTTCGCGCGGGGTGAGCCCAAGATCGTTCCGGATGTCAGGGTGGAACCGCGCTATGTCGGTGTCGATGACAACGTACGGTCGGAGCTCGCGTTTCCGCTGATCAGCCGAGGCCGCGTCGTGGGAGTGCTCAACGCAGAGAGCCAGCAGACCGATGCCTTCTCGGAGGCCGACGTCGCGCTCATGTCCGCCGTCGGATCGCAGCTGGCCTCGTCTCTCGAGGTTGCCCAGCTGCACGACAGTCTCAAGCGCGAAGCCAGCCATGACCCGTTGACACGACTCAACAACCGCCGGCTATTCCTCGAACGCATCCAACAAGCGGTGGATCGGTCCGTCGCTTCCGGCGACAGCTTCTCGATCGTCTTCCTCGACGTCGACGGGTTGAAGCGGATCAACGACACCTACGGCCACCTCGCCGGCGATGCCCTCCTGCGGGAGGTCTCCAACGCCCTCACCGATGCGGTCCGCGGAGAGGACGTCGTGGCGCGCTACGGCGGCGATGAGTTCGTGGTGCTGCTCCCCGCGACAGGCGCAGCAGCGGCCGCGGTCGTCGCCCAGCGCATCTCGGATGGCATTTCCCGGCACCGTTTCATGGCCGGACGAGACCTGCTTCAGATCCCGGGAGTCAGCCTCGGACTCGCGACCTTCCCCCAGGACGGCACGACGGCGGAAGACCTCCTGGCCGTCGCCGATGCCACGCTATACCGGGAGAAACGCCGGGCAAGCTAGCCGAAGACGAACTGGAGGTCGTAAAGCTCGCGCGGCACGCGGCGCGTTTCGGCAACGACCTCGCGAAGGGGCACGATGGCAACCTGACCGTCTTTGCGGATCGGGATCGAGCCGGCCTTGCGATCGGCCAGCAAATCCGTGGCGGCCACGCCAAGGCGGGTCGCCCAGATTCGATCGACCGGTGAGGGTGACCCGCCGCGCTGCAAGTGACCGAGGACGGTGACCCGAGTTTCGAATCCGGTGGCCTCTTCGATCCGTGTGCTGAGCGCATCGCCGACGCCCTGCTTGGAAAGCTGCACGTGGCCGAAGGCGTCGCGTTTCTCGGCCGCGACCGCGACCGGCACGGCGGGTTCGAGCGCCCGCATCTTCACGCCTTCGGCGACGACGATGATGCTGAAGTCCTTGCCTTCACCGCGACGGTGATGCAGGTGGTTGACAACCGCATCGAGCTCCGCCGGAAACTCAGGGATGATGATCATGTCAGCCCCGCCCGCCAGGCCGCCCACCATGGCGACCCAACCGGTGTCGCGCCCCATCACCTCCACCACCATCACCCGATGGTGTGCTGACGCAGTCGTGTGCAACCGATCGAGCGCCTCGACCACGACCCCGACCGCCGTGTCGAAGCCGATGCAGAACTCGGTGACCGAGAGGTCATTGTCGATCGTCTTGGGGACCCCCACCACCGGATAGCCGGCGTCGCTCATGGCGGCCGCCACCGAGAGCGTGTCGTCGCCGCCGATCGCGACCAGGCCGTCGATGCCCGAGGCGCGCAACAGGCTGATCACCTTCTCGATCCCGCCTTTTTCCTTGAGCGGATTGGTCCGCGAGGTTCCAAGGATGGTGCCGCCGAGCGGAAGGATGCCGCGGACCGATGCCATGGTCAGGTCCTCGAGATCCCCGTCCCCTAGCAAGCCAGCCCAGCCGTTCTTGATGCCGCTGACCTGAAAGCCGCGTTGGAAGGCGCGGCGGGCTACGCCACGGATGGCGGCGTTGAGTCCGGGGGCGTCGCCACCGCCCGTGAGGACGCCGATGCGCACAAGGCCCAGTTTAGCCGGGCCTACCTCGATTGCCGGCGCCTGGAAGTCAGATTGACGACGAGCAACAAAGCGCCCAATGCGACGATGAGCGCGCCGACCGCCACGCCTCCCGCACGCCCGAATTGATAGCCGCCGATGCCAATGATGCCCTCGAAAAACACGACGCCCAGCAGGAAGACGACCACGCCGATACCGACCAGGCGGGTGCCGGCTCGCACGTTGCCGGGTCGGCTGGCCGTAAGGCCATACAGGATCATCCCGAGCCCAACCGCGCCCGGAAAAATGAGCGCCCAGGCATAGGCCCAGTTTTCAAAGTGGTCGGTCGCATTTTGATAGAGCAGGATGAGCCCGGTGACCGTGATGATGCTCCCGAGGATGGCCAGCCCTTCGCCGAGCGCACCTCTGGAGGTCAGGGCGAGGAAGAGGATCACGAGCCCCGGCGCAATGACGAAGAAGGGCCAGCCATAGTGCCCGACGTCGATGTTGACGAACTGTCCAAGCAGCCAGAGCGCCCCAATCAGCACGAGCAACCCGCCCGCCACGACCGACGGACGGAGTGACTGGCGATGGCCGCGGCTATCGTCCATGAGCCAACCTTACGCGGCGGCGGGCGGGTGTCAAGGGCCGCCGGCGGGCCTTCGCCCGCACCGTCGAGGAGGGACAGAAGTCGTTCATGACACATTCCGGGCATCGCGGCGCCCGGGCGATGCAGATCCGGCGCCCGTGCAGGATCAACCGCAGGCTGAACCCGGTCCATTCCGACGGCGGGATCAGCTGGGTGACGTCGGCTTCGATCTTGACCGGGTCGGTGCTCTTGGTCAGACCGAGACGCCGGGTGAGTCGCTTGACGTGGGTGTCGACCGCGAAGCCCGGAACCCCGAACGCCACCCCCAGGACGACATTGGCGGTCTTGCGCCCGACCCCAGGCAACGTGACGAGGTCCTCGATGCGGCCCGGAACCTCACCGCCGAAGCGTTCGACCAGCGCCGCGCTGGTCGCGACGATCGTCTTCGCCTTCACGTGGAAGAACCCGGTTGGCTTGATCATCGACTCGACCTCTCGCGGGTCCGCGTGCGCCAGCGCCGCGGCATCCGGATACCTGGCGAATAACGCCGGCGTTACGGAGTTGACCGACCGATCGGTCGTCTGCGCCGACAGGATGGTGGCGATCAGCATCTGGAACGGATTGACGTGGTCGAGTTCTGAGACCGCCGCCGGATAGACGGGCTTCAGCCGCTCGACGGCCAGCAACGCGCGGTCGCGGGCACGCAGTCCTGCCATCGCCTCAAGCCTACCCTCGCGGTAACGCGCGCGTAACGACGGGCTGAGGAACGGCGCGCAAAGTTGAGTTGAGCGACCCGTTACCTCGATGTGGGCGCAGCACCCTCGGCCGACGCCCGTCGGGCCTCGATGCACAGCCTCCGCTGGTACATCAGCGTCGGTTTCCTGCTGGTCGGCGTGGTTCCACTCATCTTTTTTGGCGCCCAGCGCATCGCGGAGCTGTTCGCCACCCAGAACGCCTCCATCCAGCAGAAGCACGAGCCGATGGCCGAAAGCCTGGCGCAGGCGATCTACGGGTACCTGCTGGACCAGACGGCGGCATTGCAGAGCACGGCGTCCCAGATCGAGTCCGACAACTACTCCAGTGTCGCCCATCTCAACGACGCCAGCTTCAACCCCGACCACCTGAACATGGAACTGGCTGCCGCCCATTCGGCCCAGCCGGCCCTTCTCCAGCTCTACGTCGGCAACCTGGCCGGTCGGGCTGTGGCCGCAGCACCGCCCGCCGGGGTCGGCGTCGACTACAGCGTCTGGAATTACGTCAAAGACGTGCTCAATCCGGGCCGCATCGGTCCCAAGTACTCGGATGTGGTGCGGACCCGGGGTGACGCCAGCGTGGCCGCGGTCGTCATCGCGGTTCCTATCCTGGACGCGCGCCGGGGTCTGGCCGGCTTCCTCGCCGGCACCGTCGATCTCTCCGAGGTGCAGCGCCTATCGAACTACAGCCGGATCGGTCAGAACGGCCAGGCGGTGGTCGTCGACAGTCGCGGGCGGGTTATCGCCCACCCGCGAGAAGACTGGCGGGTCGCCGCGATGGACCTCTCGTCGTCAGGCGTCTTCCAGCAGGCCCTGAGCCAGGAGACCGGCGTCAGCTGGTATACGGATCTCGACGGCAACGTGCCCCGAGCCGCCGGCTTTGCGACCGTGCCCGAGGTCGGCTGGAAGGTCTGGGTGTCCCAACCGGTCGCTGAGCTCCGGGCCGAGCTGACGCCCCTGATCGTGAGCACCATCGAGTGGCTGTTGATCGCCATCGTGCTCGCGCTCGTCCTCGGATTCTTGGCCGCGACCTGGATCACCCGTCCGGTCGACGAGTTGACCGGCGCTGCGGCGCGGATTGCTCGGGGCGACTTCGTGACCCCGGTGAAGGTTCGTGAACGCTACGCGGCGCGCGAGCTTCAAGCGCTGGCGACCACCTTTAACCAGATGAGCAGCCAGCTCAGCGGCGCCTATCAGACACTCGAAGAAAAGGTCTCGCAGCGGACCTCTGAACTGCAGGCTGCCAACCAGGAAATGGCGCGAGCCAACAAGTTGAAATCGGAATTTCTGGCGAACGTCTCGCACGAGTTGCGCACTCCGCTGTCAGCGATCATCGGCTTCTCGCAGATCCTGCTCGACGGCATCGACGGACCGATCAACGAGGAGCAGCAGCAGGACATTCAGCAAGTCAACAAGAGCGGCCAATCGCTGCTGGGGTTGATCAACCAGATCCTCGACCTCAGCAAGATCGAGGCGGGCAAGATGGAGCTTTCGTTGGAACGCGTCGATGTTGCGGGACTGGTCAGCTCGGTGCTCGAAAGCATCAGCCCGCTGGCCCAGGAGAAGGGACTGCGGATCGACACGCGCTTCGCCCCCTCGCTCCCCGCGGTCGAAGCCGATCCCCTGCGCCTCAAGCAGATCCTGATCAACCTGCTCTCCAACGCCGTCAAGTTCACCGAACGCGGCCACATCGAGGTCAGCGCGCAGCCGTCGGGCCGCATGGTTCGCATCGCCGTCAAGGACACCGGCACCGGCATTTCGGCCGAGGCGCAGAAGGTGATTTTCGATGAGTTCGTCCAGGGCGACGGCAGCTCCACCCGCCGGCATGGCGGGACCGGCCTCGGCCTGAGCATCGTCCGCCGGCTGGTCGAGATGCACGGCGGCGCCATCACCGTGGTCAGCGAGCCTGGCCTGGGGAGCACCTTCACCTTCACCGTCACCGCCTGGGCCGCTGGTCAGGCCGGGGTGGCGCCCGTCCAGCGGCGGCCGCTTCGGCGACCCAACCAAGGGCTCCCGGGGACCGCCATTCTGGTGGTCGACGATGACCCGAGTGTTCGTCAGCTGATTTCGAGGCACCTGGAGCAGGAGGGCTGGAAAACGGTGCAGGCGTCGAACGCGACCGATGCGCTCCAGCTGGCGCGCGAGGCGCGCCCGATGCTGATCACGCTCGACATCATGATGCCGGACGCCTCCGGATGGTGGGTGCTCGAAAAGCTAAAGGAAGACCCTGATACCGCAGGCATCCCGGTCCTGGTGGTCACCATCATCGAGGATCAGCGGCTGGTTTTCGCCCTCGGTGCCTCGGACTACCTGGGCAAGCCCTATGACAAAGGCGCGCTGATCGCGAAGATCCACCGTTTGCTGCCGACGCTCGAGGGCAAGCGCGTACTGGTCGTCGATGACGAGCCGACTGCCCGGTCGATGATCGCCAAGATCCTCAAGGAAGAACAGGCCGAAGTGGTGGGCGCCGCCAGCGGCGATGAGGCGATGGCGATGATTGCGATCTCGCCGCCCGATCTCATCCTCCTCGACTTGATGATGCCGGGGATGAGCGGCTTCGAGATGGTGGCGCGGCTGCGCGCGCAGCCCCGTGGGGTGAGCATCCCGATCATGATCGTCAGCGCCAAGCAGCTGACGGCGGAAGACCTCCTCACCCTGAATGGACACGTCCAGCGATTCGTGACGAAAGGATCGATCGAACCCGAAGGCCTGACCAATGCGGTTCGTCAGCTGCTTGGTCAGAGTAAAACGCAAGGAGCCGCCGCATGAACCAACTGATACTCGTGGTCGAAGACGACGCGATTATGCAAAAGATGGCGCTCAAGATCCTGCGCTCCCGCGGCTTCAGCTGCGAGCTCGCCGTCACCGGCCGCGAGGCGGTGGCGAAGGCGGGGGCGTTCCAACCCGGCTTGATCCTGATGGACCTATCGTTGCCGGAGATGAACGGCTGGGAGGCGACCCGTGCGCTCAAGGCCGACCCGGCGCTCGCCACCATTCCAGTGGTCGCGGTCACCGCGCATGCAATGGTCGGGGACCGGGAAACCGCGATCGCGGCCGGCTGCGCCGAATGCGTGACCAAACCGTACGAGCTGGCGGAGCTGATCGCTGTGGTCGAACGCTACATCGGGCCGGCGCAGCCCAGGGCCAAAGTCGCCTAGGTCGCCGCACCCGCCCGATCTGGGCTTGACAGGCCTCCTGGCAGCCGTGACAATCTTCTCACCGACTTAACAGCGGTTTGCCGTGGGCTAACAGCCCACGACCTATTCAGGAGGGAAGAGTATGTTTCGTCGCTTGCCTACGCTAGCGGGTGGCATCGCCTCGGGAGGCTTACTGTTCGCGACGCTTGCCGGCGGAGCGCCGGCAGCGAGCTCGGCCGCCACGTTGGTTCCACTTGCCGTCGTCGCGCCCGAAAGCCCGTCAGACGCCACCGCCCCTGCGCCCGCATGCACCAGCCCGACGCCCGTCCACGCCTACGCGTTCTTCCACTGTTACTCGCCCGCTCAAATCGCCGGAGCCTACGGCGTCGACAACCTCCACGCGCAGGGCCTCATGGGAGAGGGACAAACGATCGTCCTGGTCGACTCCTACGGCAGCCCGACCGCCGCCAACGACATCAAGTTCTTCCACGACACCTATTTCCCGTTGCTTCCGGACCCCAACTTCACCGAGGTTTACCCGCTTGGTAACCCGACGGCGAACTACACCTGCACGAAGTCCGCCGGTCTATCCGGCCCCTGCTCGGCGGCCAACTGGTCGTTCGAGGCGACCCTGGACATCGAGTGGGCATATGCCATGGCCCCAATGGCTCACATTGTTCTGCTTGCAACTCCGCCGGCGGAGACCCTCGGCGTCCCCGGCCTGCCGAACATGTTCAAGGGCATCCAGGCGGCGATCGATCAATACCCTGGTGGCACCGTCTTCTCACAGAGCTTCGGCCTGGCCGAAAACACCTTCGGCGGCGCCGCTCTGAACCAGATGCAGGCCTTCGGTCAGACCTACCAGAACGGCATCAACAAGGGCGACAGCTTCCTGGCATCCTCGGGTGACCAGGGCAACGGTGGGAACGACAAGAACCACAAACTGAGCGGCGTCTACTCGTTCAATGTCGTTGGCTTCCCGGCGATCAGCCCGCTGGTCACCGCGGTGGGCGGGACACAGCTGATGCTGGGTTGGACCCTGGCACCAACGAGCACCAATGCACAGGCCTTTGCGCCCAGCGCGACGAACACTGAGGCCCTCTGGAACGAGTGCGGCTTCTTCGGTGGTGGCAACTGCGTGACCGGCGGCGGCACCAGCAACTTCTTCGCGGCACCGTCATGGCAGAGTAGCCAGCAATCCGTCAACCACGGGATGCGCTCGATCCCGGACCTCTCCTGGGACGCGGCGGTGAACGGTGGCGTGCTCGTCTACATCACCGCCTATCCGACAGCGATCCGCCCGGGCTGGCACGTAACCGGAGGAACCAGCGCCTCCAGCCCCCAAATGGCCGGCGTGATCGCACTGGCGAACGAATGGCGGTCAAATATCCATAAGGCACCGCTTGGAAACCTCGGCCCGCACATCTACGCGTTGGGCAACGCAGCGGCTCCTGATTCGACTTTCGATGGCACCAGCACGAGCAGCGTCTTCCGCGACATCGTGCCGCAGACCTTCGTCGGACCGGACGGAACGACCATCACGCTCGATAACAACCAGTGGACCGATCCGGCTCCACCCTTCTTTGCGACACCCGGCTACGACCTCACGACCGGCTTTGGCAGCCCGCGCGCGGATCGCTTCGTCGCGGGGCTGGCAGCTCAATAGCGTCCGATTCGCGTTTCTCAGAGGGCCCGGCAGCGTGTCGGGCCCTTTTCATTCCTTAAGCAGCCGAACCGCTCTGAACTTCGCCAGCCCGTGACGATCGTGTAAAGGGCGCAAACCCGGGCGCCGCTCTCGCGTTGCCCGACCCATGGCCAACCTTCTGCGCCGTTGGCGTGGGCCGCTCGTAGGCGGCGTCGCGATCTGGCTCCTGAGCTTCCCACTCTTGATGTGGCACCCGGCTGCCGCCAGCCAGCCCGCATATGCCCAGGGGGTTGCCCTGGTCAAAGCTGATGCCGAGGACCACCTGCTGGTCCGGCAGGTGCAGCGCGACCGCATGGTCGCCGCCCAGGCCGCCGCTGCCCGGGCCGCCGTAGAGGCCGCCCAGGCCCTGGCGTTGGCAGCCAGCCAGCGAGCGGCCGTTGCCGCCGCGAACCCGGTCCGGTCAGCATCCCCTGCCGTTCGCCCTGTCGCTGCTTCCCCAGTCGTCCGCGCCAACACGATCGTGATCCCGCGGCTCGGGCTGGTTCAGCCGGTCGGCTGGTACAGCGACTGCCTCGGTCGGGCGG
>Ga0307477_10000977_pt1 | contig 26368 bp, 20 predicted proteins | sample atmos_gasesECM2C_FD_203316 | JGI IMG/M metagenome (GOLD analysis project Ga0307477, IMG submission 203316) | Hardwood forest soil microbial communities from Morgan-Monroe State Forest, Indiana, United States - atmos_gasesECM2C_515 | ecosystem: Environmental > Terrestrial > Soil > Temperate...
GCGGGGGAGCCACCGTGGCGGCGCGCCCGCCCGCAATCTCCGACACCCTCCTACCGGGGATGCCCCCGCTCGCCGAACCGCAGGATATCTACGCGGCCGCCGGGGCCGGGATGCTGAGCCCAACGGTGCGCAGCGCGCTGCCCCGCGCCTATGTGCCGAACGGTGGGGCTGGTACGGTGAGCGTCATCGACCTTGCCACCTACCGTGTGGTGGCAAGGTTCGCGACCGGTGCCGTTCCCCAGCACGTCGTCCCCGCCTACGACCTCGAGACGCTGTGGGTGGCGAACGAGGCGGGCAACACGCTCACGCCGCTCGATCCGGCGACCGGCAGGCCCGGGCGCGCCCTGCGGGTGGCGGATCCCTACAACCTCTACTTCACCCCCGACGGTCGTTTCGCGCTCGTCGTGGCGGAGCGCCAGGGCCGGCTCGACTTCCGCGATCCTCACACGATGGCGCTTCATGATTCCGTGCGCGTCGCCTGCCGCGGTGTGGACCACATGGAGTTCACGGTGGACGGGCGCTATGCCGTCGCGACCTGCGAGTTCTCGGGCCAACTGCTCAAGTTGGACGTCGCCTCGCACAGGATCATGGGCTACCTCACGCTGCCGGCCGACTCCTTTGGACACGCGATGCCGCAGGACATCCGTTCCTCGCCCGATGGCGCCGTGTTCTACGTGGCGGACCTTACGGCCGATGGGGTCCACCTGCTCGATCCCCGGACGTTCCGGCTCGTGGGCTTCATCCCGACTGGGCGCGGCGCGCACGGGCTCTATCCGAGTCGCGATGGCCGGCTTCTCTACGTGGCGAACCGTGGCTGGCACACGGCTTGGGGCGGTGCGCACGGTCCTGGGAGCGTGAGCGTGATCGATTTCGCGACGCGCGCCGTCGTCGCGCGGTGGTCAGTGCCCGGAGGCGGGAGTCCCGACATGGGCAACGTGAGCGTCGACGGGAAGGAGCTGTGGCTCTCGGGACGGTTCGATGCCGAGGTATACGTGTTCAATACGGAGACCGGAGTGCTCACCCACCGGATTAAGGTGGAGCGCGGTCCGCACGGACTCACGGTCTGGCCACAACCCGGTCGCTACTCGCTCGGCCACACCGGGAATATGCGGTGACGCGCCCTGATCGCCTGCGCCCGGGACCGGCACGCCAATGAGCGCATTCCTCTCTCTCGCCCCGCTCGCCGCGCCGCGCGGCGGCGTGCCCCGCCCGCGATGAGTAGCCGGATCGCGGGCAAGCTCATTCTCATCACCGGCGGAAGCTCCGGAATCGGGGCCGCGTGCGCCCGACGCTTTGCGGCGCAGGGTGCCCGCCTGGTGCTGTGGGCGCGGCGGCGTGAGCGCTTGGAGCGGATCGCCACGGAACTCCGGGCCGCTCATCGCGTCGCGGTGAGTGTCGCGCAGGTAGACGTGCGGGAGCGCGACGAGGTGCGGCGAGCGGGGGAAGCCCTCGTGGCGAGCGACGGCGCGCCCGACATCCTCCTCAACAACGCTGGCCTCGCGAGCGGCCTCGCCAAGCTGCAGGAGGGGGACTTCGAGGATTGGGACAAGATGATCGACACCAACATCAAGGGCGTGCTCAACGTGACCCGGACGCTCCTCCCCGCGATGGTGGCTCGGCGCACGGGCCATGTCGTCAACATCGGGAGCACGGCGGGGCACATGGTGTATCCGGGAGGCAACGTCTACAACGCGACAAAATTCGCGCTCCGCGCCCTGAACGAAGGGATGAACCTCGACGTGGCGGGCACGGCAATCCGCGTGTCGAGCATAGACCCGGGGTTCGTGGAGACCGAGTTCTCCGAGGTGCGCTTCCACGGCGACAAAGACCGCGCGCAGGCGGTGTACAAAGGCTTTACACCGCTCTCCGCGGACGACGTGGCGGACGCGATTTCCTACGTGGTCAATCTCCCCGACCACGTCAACATCCTCGACTTGGTGCTCATGCCGACCGCGCAGCGCAACGTGTACGTCGTGGATCGGGACGCAGGGTGAGGGGTGCGCCTGGTCATCGGACGAGCAGGAACACGTCGTAGAGTGCGTGTGTCCACGCCGTAATCCCGAAGCCGCGGAGTACAAATAACGCGCTGAAGAAGACGCCCGCGATCATGCGGAACACGAAGGAGTAGATGGTGAGGTGGTCGCCGTAGGGACCCACGTAATGCGCTGCCGAGAACACCACCGCGCCGACGATAACGGCCCAAAGGCCCGCCGTCGCGGCGCGCCATCCGAAGATGGCCTGGCCGAACCAGGCAAGCCCGGTCACCAAGACGACACGAAACAGCAGCTCCTCGTAGATCCCAGCCCCGAGTGACAGCATCAGGCGCGCCGGGGCGGCGAGAGCCTCGATCTGCGCCGCCCCGACCATGGCGGGTGGCCGCACGACCTGGGATGTGAGCGCGCCGACGATCACCCCAAACCCGAGCGCCAGCAGGGTCGCCTCGGCGAGCATCCCCGCGAAGACCCCGCTTCGCAGATGCCGGCCATGCGCCCGCATGTCACGCACCACGAGCCAGACGCCCGTGCCGATCACGCAACTCATGAACACGAGTGGGCCCCAGCGCCCCGCGAGCGCCACGAAGAGCGTCTCGAGGAGGACATCCGCGCCGTTGCGGAGCGAGCCTCGGGGGCCCACGGGCTGGAAGGCGGCGAGCGTCTGATAGGCGAGGAGCAGCGGCAGCGCGAAGACCAGGCTGTAGCGCGGCGCGCGGCTGAGCTGCCAGTACGCGCCCGTCACGAGAGCCGCCGGTCCGCCCAGCCGAGCAACCGACGCGCCGCGAGTTCGTAGGGGGGATAGAAACGCCGGATGACGTCGGGCCGCAGGGCTCCGGCCGCGGTCCGGTGGGCGCGGTGCCGCGCTACCACCGCCTGCGGCACTCCCGCGTCGGCCGTCACTCGCCCGGCGGTCGCTGCTCCAGCCGTTCGAGGAGCGCGGACGCAGCTTGCTTCGTGTCCGGGTACTTGAGCTCGTCCCGGAGCGCACGCAAGCGAGCGACGGCCAAGTCGGCGCGCAACGTGAACTCGAAGGCCTGCAGCACGTAGCGGCGCACGTAGGGGCGCTCGTCGTCGAGATGACGGCTCAGGACGTCGAGCGCGTGGCCGCTGCCCCGGGTGGCGAGGACGGCGAGGACATGGGCCGGCGTCCGGAACTCACCCAGGATCGCTTCCACCTGAACGATGTCGGCCGTGTCGTTTGCTTGGGCAATCGCGCGCAGCGCCGCGGTACGGATCGTCTCCAGATAGGAGGGGAGCCCGAGCCCCTGGGCGATGACGGCCTCCCGATGTGCCGAATCGGCGCGGGCGAGGGCCGTCACGGCTGCCGCGCGCACTTCATAGCTCGAATCCGTCTCCAAGGCGGTTCGCGCGAGCGCGATGGCGTGGGGGCCGCCGAGGGCGCCGAGCGCCGTGAGGGCCGAGCTGCGCACCGACGCCGCCGTGTCCCGCAGGGCGGCCTCAAGCGCCGGGGCACCACTTGGGAACCCCGCCAGGGCCTCCGCCGCTTCGACTCGCGTAAGGGCGTAGTCGGCGCCCGTGGCCGCGGCGGCAAGTGCCTGGGCGGCGGCCGAGTCCGTGCCGCGCTGCGCGAGCTGTTGGATCACCCACAGGCGATCCCACAGGTCGAGGTCGCGCCGGAGCTCGGTCGCGAGCCACGCCGTGGGCTGCTCGAAGGACAAGGTCTTGAGGATGGTGTTTCCCTCGTCGAACACCACCATCGTCGGGGCGCTCGCCACGCCCTCCACGGTGATCGTTTGCTCGCGCGCGTCCAGTGCGGCACGCCGCACCACGTCGCCCGCCGCTGTGCCCACGCGAATGGTGACCGGCATCCGGAACACAGTGGGGGTCGTAAACTTGAGGCCGGTGGAATCCGCTTTCGCTGAGTCCTGCTGCGTTTGCTCGACGGTCAGCGTGACCTGCTTCGCGGCGGTGTCATAGGCCGCAGCGACCCGGAATTCCGGATAGCCGGCCTGATAGACCCACTCGTCCCAAAACCAAGACAGGTTCTCGCCCGTCGCGCCGAGCACGGCCTGCCGCAGATCGTCGCTGGTCGCGTTCCCGAGCGCATGCCGAGTGAGATAAGTGTGCAGCGACGCCCAGAAGCGTTCGGGCCCGAGGTAGCGCTCGAGCATGCGAAGGACAAGCGCGCCCTTGGGATAGATGTTGTTGGAAGCGCGGGCCGCGAGCGGCATGCGGTGGCGAGCGTCGATTGCCATGAACTGCTCGTACTCGTCGAGATAGTAGTCGTCAGCGGCGTGGGGACCCAGCTTGAGGCCCCAGTAGGCGCCGGGCATGAATTCCGCGAAGCCCTCGTTGAGCCACATGTTGGCCCAGTTTTCAGTCGTCGTGTAGTCGCCAAACCACTGGTGTGCGAGCTCGTGGGGGATCAGGATCCACCCGTACCAAGGCCGGTCCCGGTAGGCCCGCGCGTCGGGGAGGCCGTCGATCAGCGTCGTCGCGCTGACGTTCTCCATCCCCCCGAAGAAGTCCGCTACCGTCGTTTGCGCGTACTTGGCCCAGGGGTAGGGGATGCCAGTGAGCCGCGAGTACGTATCAATCATGTCGGGCGTCACGGCGAACAGCCGGCGGGCGATCGCGCTGTCGGCGTGATAGACGTAATAGTCGACCGGAACCCCGTGCCACGTATCGTGCAGCCGGGCGAGCGGCGCTACGATGAGAGAAACGAGGTAGGTGGCGCTCGGCAGGTCCTCGCGCCAGTCCACCGTGTGCGTGCCGCCCGGGTTCTTCCGGTCGAACACCAGCCGTCCGTTCGAGACCACCGTGTAGGGGTCAGGGACGGTCGCCCGCAACTCCCAGGACATCTTGTCGTTCGGGAAATCATAGGTGGGAAACCAGAAATGGTTGTCCATGTCCTCGCCCTGGCTCCAGATCTGCCGCGGGCGGTGGGGCCGACCCTCGGGCTCGATGAACGTGAGCCCCCGCCCGTTGTCCACGCGACCGTGATACTCAACCGTGAATCGGGTCGTGTCGTGGAACGCCACGGGGCGGGGTAGCACAACGACCAGCGTGTCGCCCTGCGTGGCAAACCGCAGGCTCGCGCCACGCGCATCCGCCACGCGGCGAATCTTGAGTAAATGACCGGCGTCGAGGATGATCGAGTCCAGACCGGGGCGGAGGGCGACGATGGTCGTCGTCACTCGACCGCTGAACGCAGTCGAGTCCCAGTCGAAGTCCCAGACTTCAATCAGCTGGTGGACGAGGTGGTAGTCGTGCGAACGCGAATACACGTCGTTCGTGACGCGTTCCTCGTTCGACTGCCCGCGGGCGAGCGTCGGGGCGACGAGGGCGACCACGAGCAGGGCGACGAGCGAGCGCATCAGCCACCTTGGGCGAGGGTTCGGTAATCTACACGCGGTGATGTGGGGGGATCGCTGCTCGTCGGCGCGGGCCGTGAGGAGGACGGGCATCACCGCGGCGACCTCCGTGTTCTCAAACGATGGCGGCGCCAGCCATCGTGCGAGCGCTGGCGCCGCCAACTACGTGGCCGCTTCCGCGACTAGTGGCGTCCCGCTTGGAGCAGGGGCTGTAGCTCCGGAGGCAGCTCGGCGCCGAAGACATCGCGTGCCGGTGCGGTGACGATGTCGTGCTGCGGGCCGCGCGGACCCTCGGACCCGACGGGCCCGTCCATCCCCTTACGACCCGGGGACCCGTCCGATGCATCGAGGCAGCGCGTCCCGTTCGCTCCGATCGCACCTGGGCCACCCTTACCACCGGCCCCGCCCGGCCCGCCGGGGCCCCCCGGGCCGCCATGCCCCCCGGGAGTCCGAGCCGCGACCAACCCTGCGAGCAGGGGCTGGTCATCCGGCACGACCACCGTGATCCGGCCTCCGCGACCCCCGGGGGCGCCTGACCCCCCGTTTCCGCCATCGCCCCCTGGGCCACCGGCCTGAGCCGGGCAGCCCGACGCCCCCGGTACGCCGTCGCCACCCCTCGTGCCCTGGGCTCCTTGCCCTCCGCGGCCACCGCGGGACTCTATCGCGATGAAGTCGGCTGGGGGGATGGCCCGTCCGTCATACAGCAGGTAGAAGGGCGCCGCCTCGCCCGCCTGGACGCTGGCAACGAGGACCTTGTCGTAGAAGGGCGACCGCCCGAACCCGAGGCGCACCGTGACGTCGGGCCCGTTCGCCCCCGCCTGGGTGGGCTGACCTTGATCGCCGCCGAAGGCGAAGGCGTGCGGCGTGCAACTGTAGTCGGGCGGCAAAGTCGTGGTGTGATGAATGGCCGGCTTCACCTTGAAGGTGGCCGTGAGCCGGTAGCCCGTGGTGGCCGTGACGAGGGCGTTCGCCGAGGTGACCCAGTTCCCATCGCCATTGGCGGTGGCCTCAGGGCTCGTGAAATCCAGAAAGACCACGTGGAGCCGCGGTGGGTTTTTCTTGTCGTAGGTCCGTGAGAAGGGCACACGGGTGCCGTCCCCGAGCACCGCCTGGTAGGTAGCCTGTACCGCGGCACCGGGACAGATCTGGCTCGGGGTCGCCGCGATCTCGATGTCCCGGATCTGAGCCACGAGCCCCGGGTCAGGGGCGAAGTTCTCGGGCGGTGCGTGCGCGCAGGCGGCGAGCGCCGCGACGACCGCGGGACCGAGGAAACGCTGTGCGAGTGTCCTGCCACTGTCCGTCCAAATCATGAAATTCTCCTCTCGCGGATTCACCGCGGCACGGGGCGCAGCGGCCCGGGGGGCCGCTTTGGTGGACCCTACTGTAGGAATCCCGCGCCGCCGCGCAAGCCGCGCTGCCCCGCGGAGCGTCGCCCACCTCCCGTGGCCTCCGGCCCCTATGGGCCTGCCGGACATTGGGTTAATCGAGCTCGGGAGGGTGCGACGGGGCGGGGCTCCCTGGCTTCGAGGGCGCGTCATCCGCCGCCACGGATCGACCGGGAACCCCGTGGCGGGGTGGCGACTCGTTCTCACGGACGCCGTGTCGGGAGTCAAGCAGCTCGCCCTGCCCGACGCGATCCTGGTCCCGGTCCCCTCAGTTGGGCCGGACGCCCTGCTACCCGACTTGTTGGAGCGGCGGGGCGTCGGCCCTGCCCGTGGCTTCACGGGCAGGTAGCGACGCGGCCCCCGTGCCGTGCGGCGGCGACGCCCCCGGCGAGGATGCCGCGCTGACGGCGCAGCGCAGAACTGGGGTGTAGGAGCGAGAGACCGGCAGGCGCCGTGCCAACAGTGAGCACCAGTCCCCAGAGCGGCGCGTCGCCCGCGAGGCGGCGCGTCAGATCCAGGGTAAGGTTGAAGGATTCGCTCGCTCCGTACGACACCCCCGTGCCCGCTTCCCGGCCGGGTCCCCCGGCCGTCGTATCCACGCCACCGAAGTCACCGCCGAGCGAGACGTCGAGTGTCCAGCGCGGAGCGACGTCGAGATCGGCGTCGATCCCGAGCCAGGTGGATTGGGGCGCATCGAAGGACGACACGGCGGCTGTGTTGGAGAGATCGCGGCTCGCATCGAAGGAGAGATGCGCGGCGTCCGTCGGCGCAAAGCCAGCGCCTACGTCCAACCCGATGTTCGTGTGTCCGCTGCCGAGACCGCAAGCGGCCTTGCCGGTCGGGAGTGTGAGGATGAGCGCGGCGGCGAGCTCAGGACTGCCGCGCCCTTCAAACGTTTTCGAAGCGGAGGCCGAAATGGGGAGATCGCCAAGACCGCTCGCGCTCGCCGTACGGCCCGATGCGGTGACGATACTCGGGGCCACACCGAAGGCGATTCCCGGAATGGGCTGGTACTGAACGGCTCCGCCGTAGGCCCGGATCGACGTGGAATCCGACACGCTCGCCCCGCCGCCGTCGACACTCACGGTCCAGCGATGTTTGGCGCTGTCCGGCTCCGCCGCGCCGCCGCTCTTCGTTTGGGCGTGCCCGCCGAGCGGCGTGAGGACCACCACGAGCGAGACGAGAGGCCAGAGCGTCAGGTGGGATTTGGCAGCTCGACGGTTCCCTTGCGGACCAATTTTCCCCAGCTCCGCGCGCGGCCCTGGACCGCGGCGATGACGGCCCTCGCCACGGCCCAGTAGAGCACCTGGCGATACGCAAACCGCTGCAGCAAGACCAGCCATGACAGTCCCCTCTCCTCGTCCGGTTCCATCAGTAGGGCGACCATTCCCGCGAGCCAGTCGACGGCCAGGAACACCACGTAGAACGCCAAGACACGTTCGAGGCTCTGCATCGCATACTCCCCGCCGTGCTGGACCTTGTTGAGGTACACGGTGACCAGGGACCAGCCGAACAGGAAGTCCGCGACCGGAGCCAGGAAGGCGAAGAGGAGCTGGAAGATCCAGATATTGGGCAGCGCCACGAACCCCAGAGTGCCGTAGCGGGGCCTCAGCAGGGCGCCCCGGTGCTTCCACGCGCATTGCAACGTTCCGAAGCTCCACCGGAACCGCTGGCGCGAGAGTCCCTGAAGGGTGTCGGGCGCTTCCGTATAAGCAATCGCTTTATCGGCGTACGCGATCCGCCAGCCGCCGCGCAGCATGCGCAGCGTGAGATCCTGATCCTCGGCCATGGTTTGACCGCTGAAGCCCCCCACGTCGAGGACGAGCGCCCGACGCCACGCGCCGATCGCCCCAGGAACGACCGTGATGCAGTTCAACTGCGCAAAGGCACGGCGGTCGAGGTTCTGGCTCGTGATGTACTCGACCGCCTGCCAGCGCGTGACCAGGTTGACGCGGTTCCCGACCTTGGCATTGCCGGCAACCGCGCCGACGCGCCGATCGGCGAGGGGTGCCACGAGCGCGTGCACCGCGCCCGGCGCGAGCACGGTGTCGGCGTCGACCGCGACAATAATTTCCCCGGTGGCTCGCGCCGTGCCGAGGTTGAGGGCGCTCGCCTTGCCGCCATTCGGCTTCGTGATCAACCGCACGATGGGGTTGTCAGCGAACGCCCGGGCCACGGCCTGGGACGTGCCGTCCGCGGACCCGTCGTCCACCACAACGATCTCGAGCCCCGCGTACGCCTGCGCGAGGAGCGATTGCACCGTGCGGACGACGACGCGCTCCTCGTTATACGCGGGGATGACGACGCTCACCGACGGATGGTAGGCCTCATCGAGGCCCCGACGGGCGAACCGGCGGCGGTGTTGCTGGACGAGCGCGAGCGCGACGAGCACGCCAAGCCGCAGGATGCCGAGCGCCATCGCGACGAGGAACAGCGCGTGCAGGCCGAGTTCGACCCAGCCAACGAGCGAGAAGGACGTGAGCTCCACGAAGCGTCGCAGGGCCGTCGACGCGGGCAGGGGCGCCATCGCCTCGTCGGGCGTGAGCCCGGCGAGCTCGGTGACCGTGGTGAGCCGATAGCCCCGCGCCCGCAGCGAATCGATGAGCGGCCCGAGCGCGGCCACCGTCTGAGCGCGGTTGCCGCCGCCATCGTGCAAGAGGATGATGTTGCCGCGGCTGAGCTGGTCGAGGCTCTGGCGGATGATGGCCGGTGCCCCGGGCTGGAGCCAGTCCCCCGGGTCGTCGCGAAGACCGACGGTCACATACCCCAGACTCTGGGCGATCGCGATGGGCTCGAGCTCGTCGGCGGTGGTCGGCTCCGCGTCGCCGAAGTACGGCGGCCGAAACAGCGCCGTGCGGCGATCGACCAGGGCCTCGATCAAGCGCTCCGTGGCACTGAGCTCGAAGCGGGTGAGGGTCGGGCCGACGAGGGCGAGGTTGGGATGAGTGAACGTGTGGTTCCCGATCTCGTCGCCGTCGCGCACCAGTCGCCGCAGGAGATCGGGATGCAGCTCGGCATTCTCGCCGATGATGAAGAAGGTCGCCTTGGCGCCGCGGGAATTCAGCGTGTCGAGGATCATCGGCGTCCACGTCCCGTCGGGCCCGTCGTCGAATGTCAGGGCCACGGCGTTGCGCTTGCGACCGTAGCGCCGGATCACGTAGGTCGACGGCGTCTTGAGTACGGAGTCCACGACGATCTGCCCGGTCGCATCCGCGCGCACCGCCCGCTCGCCCAGGGTGGGCTCGGCGACCATTCGAAGGATTTCGCCGGTCCCGATGAAGTCGACGTCGTAGCCGATGCGAATCGTATCGAGTGCGGCCGCCCCACCGTGCAGCCCGCTGCGATCGAGCACGCTCCACAGCGACGGGTCCTCCGATCCCAGACGCCACACGCCCACGCCCTGCACGCCGGTCGCAAGGGCCTGTCGGATCTCGTTGTAGGCGGTCGCGGCGTCGAGGAACCACACGATAAAGGCGGTGGCGTCGGGATCGCTCCACGCGAAGGTGGGGTTCCCGGCGGCCGCGTCGAGCGCGGGGATGCGTTGGTGATCACGGGCGAGTTGCATCACGTCTTGGAAGGTCAACTCGGTGGCCGATTCGGCGGTGTCGGACCATTCGTACCCGTACTGGCCAATCGACACGATCAGTTTGCGCGCGGGGATTTGGGTGAGCGCTCGCCGGAGATGTTGGACAAACCACGGCCCGCTGGCGATCGGACCCGGGTCGTCCGACGGGTCGTGCTCGTCATAGAGCATGAGAAAGACATAGTCGTCGACCGCGGCGTAGTGCGCGATCGGCCACGAGGGATCGTCTCCCGGAACGGCCTGCGTGACGAGGCGTCCATCGGACCGGAGGCGCGAGCGGAGCGCGCCGAGGAAGCGGAGCAGAGCCGGATGTGTGGCGGTCGAGAGACCCTCGAAATCGATCGTGACGCCAGCGAGGTCATAGCGCGCAACGGTGTCGGCGATGGTGGTGATCGCGCGGCGCCAGAGGCGGGGCCGCTCGAGCAGCCGGCTCACCGCGCGGGCGTCGAAATCGTTCCCCGTGAAGTTCGTGATCAAGGCGAAGATCCGTGGCGGCCGTGCCTGGCGCGCGGCGAGGGCCAGGACTCGGCGGTCGACCTCGAAGCGCACGGGCAACGTGTCGACTCCCGGATCCACGAATCCCCACTCCGCCACGACCCAATCGAGAGTGCCGATCTGCGCCCGCAGGGACGCGAGCGAGTTGTCGTCCCAGTTGACGTAAAAGCCGGCCACGATAGGATCGTCAGGTGGGGCCGATGCGCCGCGGGGGCGCGTGATCGGCATCTGGGCGTAGCGCACGGCAGGCGGTGCGGGATGGGTCTTGAGATATGCGAACAGCCGCTGGCGGGTGCGCAGGCGCTCGCGCTCGGCGCTCACCGAGATAGGGGGTCTGCCGACGGCGGGCAGCGCCCGCCGCGAGCGCCCGAGGGAATCGGTCGCCGTCTGGAGCAAGGGCAAATCGGGAAGGAGGGGCGGGATCACCACGCCGCTCACGACGACGAGCACCAGTACCGTGCTGATCACGCCGGCGACGAGCGCCCCGGTGCGTAACCGCGTCCAGCGGCGACCCGACGGATCGAGGAAGGTCGGCGTTAAGCGGTCCCTAAGGTGCACGAACTCGAGCTCCAGAGTGAGGAGAGGGCCGTCCCAGGCCCGAAAGCGCGACGCGCTTCGGGTGCATAAAGACCCGCTGACGGGCCTTCCCGTAACCCAACACTAGCTATCTCATGCGAGAAGGGGGACTTGGCCCGTACGCCCTAGCGACCCTCCTGGGCCTGGCCGCGGGGGCCGCGGCCCTCGTCCTCGCGCGCGCCGTCGGGCCGGGGCTCGAGCCCGATTCGATGTCCTATCTTGGGGCGGCTGAGTCGTTGGCGCGCTCGGGCGAGCTCCGCGTGCCCTGGGCGCCGTGGAGCGCGCCTGACAGCACGACGCCGTTGACTGATTTTCCGCCAGGGTTTTCCGTCGCCCTAGCGGCGCCGATTGCGCTCGGCGCGCCGCCCACGCTCGCCGCGCGCTGGGTCATGGCGGCGGCCTTAGCGGTGGCGGTCGGGGTGGGGGCGCTCCTCGTAGGGCACGCCGGGGGCGCCGGCGCGGCTGTCGGGGCGGTTGCGTTGCTCGGGGCGACCCCCGCGATCGGGGGTAGTGCACTCGTCGTGATGAGCGAGCCGCTGTTTTTCGCCTGGTTCGCGGGCGTACTTTGGCTCATGTACCGGAGTCCTGAGCGGCCGCTCGGCTACGGCCTCGCGGCGGCTGGGGCGAGCCTGGTTCGCTATGCGGGCGTGAGTCTCGTTGGAGCGGGACTCGTTTGGGCCGGCATGCAGCCCGCGCCGCTCGCGCGGCGGCTCCGGCGTGCCGTGGGGGCCGCGCTGCCAGGCTTCCTCGCTCAGGCTGCCTGGGCCGCTCGCGGCTCGCTCGAGCACGCCGCGCCTCCGAGTCTGCGCATGTCCCATTTCGGGGGACTGGGGAGCGCGGTGGTGAACGGGGTGCCGGTGCTCAGTGAGTGGTTGGCGCCCGGGCTGCCCCCCGGGGTCGCGCGCACCGCTGCCGCCTGCGGGTTGCTCGCCCTGCTCGCCGTCGTGGTTGGGCGCGCGGCGCTGCGCTTCGATGAGTCGAGCGAGGCCGTCGCGCGCCTCCTCCGAATCCTCGGCATCGTTGCAGTGTCCTATGTCCTCGTGTTGCTCTATGCGCGGCAGTACGTGGGCGCCGATGTCGCGTTCGACCGGCGACTCCTGGCGCCGCTCTTCTTCCTCGCGGCCCTCGGCGCGCCAGCCTCCGTAGCCGAGCTGCGGAGACGTGGGAGGAGAGCGGGTCCTACCGGCGCCGTCGCGGTCGGGGTCGTGTGGATCGCCCTCACGTGCATGGCCGATGTGGGCGAAGTCCGCGCCGTGCGCGACGCGGGCTACGGGTATGAGGGAGCAGACTGGCAGCGCTCGCCCATGGCCCGCTGGATTCGAACGGACGGGCGCCGCCATGCGATGTTCACGAACGATCCCGCGGCGGTGTTTTTCCTGACGGGCCGACCCGCGCGGTTGCTCCCGCGCACCCTCTCGCCCTTCGGCCTGGGCGCGTTCGCCGCGACGTTCGCGCGACATCAGGGCGCGCTCCTCGGGTTCGTGGATTCCTTCGACCCGACGGTGGCGCCCGATTCGCTCGCGGCAGCGCTCGGCCTGCGCGAGGTGGCCGCGTTCGAGTATGGACGCGCCTGGGTCCCACCCCATCCCCCGAGCGTCGCCCCGCACCCTCCGGGCGTCGATTGACCGTCACTCGCGACGTGCTGCTTGCCTGGAGCGGTGGCAAAGACAGCGCTCTCGCGCTGCGTGCCCTCCGCGACTCTCGCGAGTACCGGGTGGCCGCCCTCCTGACCACCGTCACCAGTGGCTATGAGCGAGTGAGCATGCACGGCGTGCGACGCACCCTGGTCCGACAGCAGGCGAGTGCCATCGGTATACCGCTCGAGGAAGTGGTGATCCCTCCCCGCGCCGGGAACGCGGAATATGAGCAGGCGATGGCCGAGACCCTCGTGAGGTGGCGGACGGCATCCCCCGGAATCACGCTCGTCGCCTTCGGCGATCTCTTTCTCGCCGACATCCGGGCCTATCGCGAGCAGCAACTCGCTCGCATCGGGATGGAGGGCGTCTTCCCGCTCTGGCTTCGCGACACGAGGACTCTCGCTCAGGATTTCGTCCGCTCGGGCTTTCGCGCGGTGCTGGTCTGCGTCGACACGATGCAGCTCGATCCCTCATTTGCCGGACGGGACTTCGATGAGGCCCTGCTCTCGGCCCTCCCGGCAACCGTTGACCCTTGCGGAGAGAACGGGGAGTTCCACACGTTCGTGTCTGCCGGCCCTATCTTTCGTCAGCCCGTTCCCTACCGCCGGGGGGTGATCGTCCGCCGCGAAGAGCGGTTTGCCTATTGCGATCTGGTGGACGGTGATGGATAGGCCGCGACAGCTTTTCGGGCGGTTCGCCCGGTCACCGAGCCCGCGCGATCCGGCGACCCGGGCACCCGTGGGTAAGCCTCCTGGGGAGCGACATCCGGTGCTAACGACCCACGCCGCAGCATGGAGAGACCGATGACGACCGCTCCAGCCCCGCCGCGTCCTCCGACCCCCGCGTCTACCGCCGGGCGTTGGGACTCCACGCGCGTGCAGGAGGCGGCGCGCGCCCCCCGCGAGGAGGCGTTGCAGCTCTGCAGCTCGGCCGTGGAGGGGCTCACCCAGGTCGAGGCCGAGCGGCGCATCGCCGTGTATGGGCCGAACGAGATTGCAACCCATCGGCCCGTCGGGTGGCCGGGCCGGCTGCTGCATGCCCTGCGGAATCCCCTCGTCATCCTGCTCGCAGTCCTCGCCGCGGTGTCGTTGGCGACCGGCGATGCCCGGGCTGCGGCTGTGATGACGCTCATGATCGTGCTCGGCGTCTCGCTGCGCTTCGTCCAGGAGTCGCGGGCGGACAAAGCGGCCGAAGCGCTGCGTGCCATGATCCGGGTGACGGCCACCGCCTTGCGGGATGGCCAGCCGCGCGAGGTGCCGCTGCGCGACATCGCTCCGGGCGACGTCGTCGTGCTCGCGGCGGGGGACATGATCCCCGCCGACGTGCGGCTCCTGACGGCGAAGGACCTCTTCGTGAGTCAGTCGAGTTTGACGGGTGAGTCCCTTCCGGTGGAGAAGGGGGACACACTCTACGGGGTTCCGGATCGCCCTCCCCTCGAATGCGCGAACCTCTGCTTCCTCGGCACCAGCGTGCAGAGTGGCACCGCGACGGCCGTGGTCGTGGAGACCGGGGCGCGCACGCTCTTTGGGAGCATGGCGCGGGGGATCGCGCGCGCGGCGCCCGAGACGGCGTTCGACCGGGGGATCAATCGCTTCACGTGGCTGATGATCCGCTTCATCGCCGTCATGGTGCCCATCGTGTTCCTTATCAATGGCTTCACGAAACACGATTGGCACGAGGCGTTCTTCTTCGCGCTCGCGGTCGCGGTCGGGCTGACTCCGGAGATGCTTCCCATGATCGTCTCCGTGTGTCTCTCGAAGGGCGCCATGGCGATGTCGCGGAAGAGTGTGATCGTCAAGCGGCTAAACGCGATTCAGAATTTTGGCGCGATGGACGTCCTGTGCACCGACAAGACGGGCACGCTCACGATGGACACGGTCATTCTCGAGCGACACTGCGACGTGCAGGGCAACGAGAGCGGCCGGGTGCTCATCGACGCGATGCTGATCAGCTACCTGCAAACGGGACTCAAGAGCACGCTCGACCAGGCGATTCTGCGGAAACGGAGCGAGCACCCCGAAGTCTCGCTCGACGGCTATCGCAAAGTGGACGAGATGCCGTTCGACTTCTCCCGCAAGATCATGTCGATCGTGGTGGACGAGCCCGGCGGTCGCCGTCGCCTCCTGGCGAAGGGGGCGCCCGAAGAAATCCTGCGGCGCTGCGGCTCGTTCGAGGCGGAGGGGGAAACGTTCCCCTGTCCCCCGGGGTTCGCGGAGGACCTGCGCGAGGAATGCGATGCGCTGAGCGCCGACGGGTTCCGCGTGCTGGGCGTGGCCTACCGGGTCGTGCCCGACAAGCCCGCCTACGGCAAGGACGACGAGGCCGACTTGGTCCTCCTGGGCTACGTGGCGTTCCTCGATCCCCCGAAGGAGACCGCGGCGCCCGCGATTGCGGCGCTCCGGGACCACGGCGTGAACGTCAAGATCCTCACGGGCGACAACGAGCTCGTCACCCGCGCGATCTGCAAGCACGTCGGCCTCCGGAGTCGGCGGATCCTGCTCGGCCGGGACGTCGCCAAGATGAGCGACGCGGAGCTGGCCGATGCGATTGAGCAGACGACCGTCTTCGCCCGCCTCTCGCCCGCGGACAAGGAGCGGATCATTCGGTCGCTGCAGGCTCGCGGGCACGTGGTCGGGTTCCTCGGGGACGGGATCAACGACGCCGCCGCCCTGCGCGCGGCCGATGTGGGCATTTCCGTGGATACGGCGGTGGACGTGGCCAAGGAGTCCGCGGACATCATTCTCCTCGAAAAGAACCTGCTCATCCTCGAGGAGGGGGTGCTCGAAGGGCGGAAGGTGTTCTCCAACGTCCTCAAGTACATCCGCATGGGGGCGAGCTCGAACTTTGGCAACATGTTCAGCGTCCTCGGCGCGAGCGCGCTTCTTCCCTTCGTCCCGATGGCCCCGCTGCAGGTGCTGACCAACAACATGCTGTACGATTTCTCGCAGGTGCCGATCCCCACCGACAACGTTGATCCCGAGCAAATCGCCCGGCCCCGGCCGTGGGATATCGGCGAGATCGCGCGCTTCATCTTGGCCATCGGGCCGATCAGTTCGGTTTTCGACTACACCACGTACGCGGTCATGTGGTTCCTGTTCGGCGCCAAGACGCCGGCCCAGGCGGCCCTGTTCCAGACCGGGTGGTTCGTGGAGTCGCTCATGACGCAGACGCTCATTATCCACGTCATTCGGACGAACAAGATTCCCTTCTTGCAGAGCCGGTCGAGCTGGCCACTCGCCGTGATGACGGTGGCGATCATGGCGGTGGGTCTGTGGCTGCCGGTGTCGCCGCTCGCGCCGGCGCTTGGATTCGTGCCCCTACCCACGGTGTATTGGCCTATTCTTGCCCTGACGCTGCTCTGCTATCTCGCGCTGACGCAAGTCGTGAAGCACGTGCTCCAGCGGCGTCGCTGGATCTGAGCGGATCGTCGTGCCCCGCCCGCCTCATTTGAGGTGAGGTGTAGGTCACACCCAACAGCTGTGCCGGTGCGTGTCCGATCGAGCGTCCTGTAGGGGCTGCAGCAAGACGTCGAACGCCGACGACCATGGCGACGCCGGCCGACGGTACTACGATCGAGTCGAGGAGGAACGGTGGGACCGGTTAGCCGCGCCGGCGAGCTTGCGGTGCCGAACGCCGCGATGGGGCCCGGGCGTTCGTCGGGCGAGGGGTTAGTCGGTGATGACGTTGTCCGGTAGCACGAAGGTCTTGGGATCGACGGCCTTCCCGTTTACCCACACCTCGTAGTGAAGATGCGGCCCCGTGGACTCGCCCGTCGAGCCGGTGAGCGCGATCCGCTGCCCGCGCGTTACGCTCTGCCCCGGGACCACGAGGATTTTGGAGCAGTGCGCGTAGCGCGTCACCACGCCGTAGCCGTGATCAATCGTGAGCACGTTCCCGTAGCCGTCCTCCCATTTCACGTTCTTTACCACACCCCCGGCGGGCGCGTCGATCTCCGTGCCTGCCGGAGCGGCGACGTCGATGCCTTGATGCGGCCGGACGATGTGGAGGATCGGGTCCAGCCGCGCCGCCGCGAACGGGCTCGAGATCAAGCCGTGCGTGGGCATGATCGAGGGTGTGGCGGCGAACTGTGCCTGGTGACTTGCCAGAGACTCGTATGCCTGTTGGATCGAGCGCACGAGGATATTGGCGCGGCGCCCCAGCCCGTCGGCATCGAGACGAACCGCGAACGCTCGCGCGCCGTCGGGGCCAAGGGCCGCGAGCGTGTCCCGTTCAGACCACGCACCCGGGGGGCCGCCGATCCCGCCCTCCTGTACCGCCGGGTCGAGGGGGTTCAGCCCGGCGAGGAGGCGCAGCTCCTGGTCCCGCTGACCGATGACGTCCAACGTGTCGCGGAAGATCGCGAGCCGCTCGTGGAGCCGCGCGATCTCGCCGAGGAGCACGCGGTTCTCGCCTTCGAGCGTGCGGTTCCGCGTGATGTTGACGCCGCGCGCGAGCGCGGCGACTCCCAGCACGACGATCGCCAGCATGGCCACGCTGCTAACGCCGATGAAACTTTGGACGAGGGTGTGGGGCACCTGCATAGCCCGGGACGAACCCGGACCGTGGGGTACCAGCATGATCGTCCACCGTCGTTTCCCGCGATTACGCATTGGCGTGGTGGTGCCTCGTTCTTCCGATAGCTCGATCAGGTCGGCGCCGGGCGGGGCGCTGGGTCCTGGTCGCGAAGGGTCTGCGATAATATGTGTCGGGTTCTGTACCGTCAACAACGGCCGTGGTGAGCCAAGTCACGTTTTCTCGGGCACTAAGGCGGTCGCTGCCCATGTGAGGCCGCGCGTTAAGGTCGCGGCTCCTGAGGTTCTCGCCCACAGCGGCGGGATTCCGCACTCGGGTCCCGCCGGCCGCGGATCGGCCTCGAATCTTGCGGCACGCTCGGTCTGCTGCGTTACGTGAGGACGTGCACGGCGACAAAGATGAATACGGCTCCCAGGCAGGTAAGGGCGATGAGAGTCATCGTCACGGCCGGGCGGGACTGGGAGTGCGCCTCGGGGAGAATGTCGGACGCACTGATGTAGAGCAGAAACCCTGCGAAGAATCCGAGGAAGAGCATCAACACGGACGGCGGCACGCGAAACAACAACGTGGAGGCGGCGCCGACGACGGGAGCGACGGCATCCACCGCGAGCATGGTGAGCGAGCGGCGCTCGGTATTGCCGTGCACCAGCATCAAGCCAACCGCGTTGAGTCCGTCGCAAAAATCATGTGCGATCACGGCGAGGGCGACCACCATGCCGACCGCCGGCGAGGCTTGGAACCCGAGGCCGATGCCGACGCCATCCATGACGCTGTGGCCTGCGAGCGCGAGGGCCGACAACAGCCCTACCCGTGGGTGGTGATGCACGGCATACGCGGTCTCGTGGGTGTGGTGGACAAGGACCAGTTTCTCGATTGCGTGAAACAGCAGGAATCCGACCATGAGGGCGATGAGTGCGCCGGTGGGGGCTACCGCCTGAGCGCGCGCCAGTTGGAAGATCTCGGGGAGAAGATCGAAACTGACGACGCCCAAGAGCACGCCGGCCGAGAAGCTCAGAACGAAGTGGAGCCGGTCGCGGAATTTGAGCGCGAAGAGGCCGCCGGCGACCGTCGAGAAGAGCGTAGCGAAGGACAGCAGGATAGCGGTCACGAATCTCTCCGGTAGCTAGCGATGAGCCCCTGAGATATTAAGAGGTGATGCAAGGTGCTCCGGTGGAGCGTGGTTGGCTGGACCACCTCGACTCGGTCGCCTTTCGCATTCCGGTGCGCTGCTGCGCTGCCCGCCGATATGGTGGTGCGGGCTCTCCTACCTCGCTGACTACTGCCTGCTTCGAAGGTTCGCCCGCCGCGACTTGGCTGCCCTGGGCCGTGGCGCCGCCTCGGCGTATGATCAAGGCATGAAGACTTCCTTGCTGCGTGCGGCTCAGGCGGCCCCTTAGGCCGAATGATTTGCACATGATCAGACTCAGCCTCCCCCTCGCGGGTCCCGTAACCCCCTGTTCGGGGGCTGCCGCACTCGTTCCCGCAAAGACGCCGCAATGAAATATTCGCTAGGGCGTTACGTCTATGGCTTGGCGCAGATTGGTTCCGGTATCTGTGCGTTTGCATGGCATGACTTCAACAATTGGCAGCAGGTCAGGGCGCTTGGAGAGGTTCCTCACCGCGAGATTGCCTACGTCGTGGGCACGATCGCAATTCTTGGCGGCGTAGCCGTTCAATGGCCGAGAACGGCCCGAGCCGGGGCGGTCGCACTGGCTACGCTCTACTGCACCTTCGCCTTGCTAGGGATACCGCTCATCATTCGGCATCCACTCGTCTACAATGGCTTCGGCAACGTCTTCGAACAATTCTCCATGGCCTCGGGGGCCGTGATCCTATATGCAGGTTCCGGTCCACTCGCTCCGCCTCGAACGGCACGATTCGCTCAGATTGGGTACTACGGGTTCGCTATATGTGTTGTCTCGTTCGCCCTGGAACAGCTTTTCTATCTCTCTGCAACAGCGAGTCTTGTCCCGAAGTGGATTCCCCCTGGACAAATGTTCTGGGCGATTGCAACCACCGCAGCGTTTGCTCTTGCCGCTGTCGCTCTACTCACCGGGTTCATGGCCCGGCTCGCGTCGCGGTTGACCACGGCGATGATCGTGGGTTTCGCGTTGCTCGTATGGCTGCCAGCGCTCGTTGCCGACCCCCATAGCTTTCTGAACTGGGCCGAGGGTGCGGAGACTCTCACGATCGCCGCATCGGCGTGGATTGTTGCGGACGTTTTCGGGTCCCGTGGCTCGATAGAGTCAGCACCCGCGAGCTGAAGAGCGGGGCGAACGCAGTCTGCCACTACCCAGCGGCAGACGCTCGAGCAGGGTGCCCGGTCAGCGTCTACGCAACCGAGAAGGCGGTGGGGCGGGGGGCGAACAATGGTGTGGAAGGTCCGCGGCCGCCTGGGTCAAATGCGCCACGAGACGACCGTCGTGGAGTACCGCGTCGAACGGCACGCCGCTAAGTTGGGCGAACGGTTGGCGGCGATCGGCGGGGGTGGAGGTTGGCCCCACGGTTGGCACCACTCGGTAAGACCGCCCGACCGACGCCGTAAGGTGTTGCGGGACACATGGTGGCTGTAGCTCAATCGGTTAGAGCGCTGGACTGTGGCTCCAGAGGTTGCGGGTTCAATTCCCGTCAGCCACCCGTAACGGCTCGAGGCGGTCGGCGTCCAGGTCCTAGGTCCATAGCTCAATTGGTAGAGCACCGGTGTCAAGACGGCGGGTCCATGCGGGCCCGCCGTTTTTGTGCTCAGGCAGGGTCGTCTACGACGACTAAATACCTCCAGGTTCACTCCGGACCGGCAAACATTACGGCAAACATATTCTGGGTGGGGGGCGATCGGCTCAACAGGCGGAGACGAGCAGGCTGAGCATTCAGGGGGGCAGGCGTCGGCGAAGAGAGTGAGCCGTCAATGTGACCACTGGAGTAGAGATCCAGCCTAAGCCGTCCAGCAGCGAGCACGCGCCCCGCCGGTTTTCACGAAGAAGCCGCCGACTCCACAACATCCCGTTGAGTCCCTAAATGTTGTTGTAAGGCGGATATCCTGCGGTCCGTTTTCCGTTAACGGTCGCCGGATCTTTCAGCCTTGATATCAAACGGCTGAGGATGGAGTGGTCGTTCGATATGCCGAGAGCATCCAGACAGCGAGAATGACCGCGCCAGCCACCACATAGAACACGCGCGTCGTCCCAGTCCAACCCAAGAGCCACGGCAGCAGGAGCAGTGCGATTCCGACGACGCCCTCGATCGCTCCATGCACAAGGAGCGATACCGGGCGAGCCGCACTGCCAGGGAAATGAGTCAGAAGAGTTAGAGCAAGGTGGACCGCGGCCAGGACGTAAGCGAGGATCGCGCCGAGGCCCCTGAGTCCCAGCACGGATGGGGCGAGCGCGAAACCGGCGACGGTCACGAAGTCGAGCATCCGATGCAGGCCAGCCGTGATCATGCGCATGCACCCTCCTCGTGGTGATCCAGCCGACCAACAACCAGTGGCCACAGGCCGTGGAAGTCAATCAACTTACCTTTTATGGACGACCTCGATATCGTGGCCGTCAGGATCGAGGACCCAGGTCGCATAGTAGCCGGGGTAGTATTCGAGCCGCCCTTGAGGCGCCGCCCTGCTTTTGCCCCCGGCGTCCACAGCCGCTTTGTAAAATGCATGTACCGCCGCATGGTCTGCGGTTGGGATACGCCCAGCATGTCCCGCCGGTACGATATCATCGACGAGGCCGATCTCGCCGCCGCAGTGGCGAAGTTCGCCGCCGTCAATGGCACACTTACAATCCGAGGGTTTTGCGGGACAGCCGCAGTAGCTAAGTTCAGCACCACCAATTCTTAGGTCCGTAGCTCAATTGGTAGAGCACCGGTCTCCAAAACCGGGGGTTGCAGGTTCGATTCCTGCCGGGCCTGTTGCGGAAGTCGTTTCGCCGTCCTGCCCTGAGCTCTGGGGCGGACTAATCCGCGAGAGGTAGAGCGCAAATGCCTGATCAACCAATCGCATGCTCTTCCTCTATTCATGCCTCCCCGCGAAAGGCACGCTCGTACATCGACCAGTCAATGGCAGGCACCGTCGCCAGCCGCTGGAGGCGCCGCACTAGCACGAGGAAGAACCTCACGAGCGCTGTGTCGGCAGGCCAGATGTCAACGCCCCCTGGATCACAGCTTTCTGGCACTTCGAAACCTCCGGTGTGCAACGCGCACCCGATATTGATGGTACGCTGCCCAGTGTGACGGGCCAGCTGCTCGCGGAAAGTTGGACCGAGACTGTCGGCCCAGTGGCTAGTTAGGGTCACGATGCCCGCGATGATTGGTGGCAAGTCGCGAGCCGGCATTTCGCGACCACGATCCATGATGGGCGCGCTGGTGCGCTCGAGACGGCGCACGGACTCTGCCTTATTGGCCGCCGCGCCGAGATGCGAACCATTGATCTCCTGCTTCGCCTCTAACACGGCGTACACGCTTTCAGCCGGCACGAAACTCATCCCTTCTTGATTCAGAAAGCGCGGGCAGTAATGGGCGTCGTGAACGATGATGTCGATCTGCTGACTCTGACCTCCCCGGCAATCGACGACCACGCCGGTCGTGACGCGATACCGCCGTGGCAGGTGTGTTTCGAGCAATCCCCGCCAATGCGCCTCAGATGCTGCGCCCTTCAGTCCCGCATGATCGATGGCCCCTCGACTCGCCCCTAGTGCGGCACGGAGCTGCTCTTGATGGCCGAGAAAAAGTCGACGGAGCACAGGATGCTCGTCGGGGGGGGTCATGGCACCTCCTTATTGCGACCGGGTATGTGGGGCGAGCTGGGCCCGAGCCATTCGCCTATTGCGAGCCAGAGCTCGTAGTAGTAGAGCCAAAATGCCGTCCATGGGATAATGGTGGCTGCGAGGGATTCCCGTGCCGTCCAGCGCCACTCCTTGGGCCAGTACAAGCAAAGCGATCCGTCACGATATCGGTGCGGCGCGTCGGCTCGAATGAACGGCCGGTCTACGTAGATCCTTGGCGTGCGATCAGGGTCGTGGACGATACGAACCTCGTAGACGGGCGACTCGGGTGTAGGCTGGAAAGTACCCACCCACTCGACCCCACCAGTCCGCGTGATGCGCCAACAGAATTGCGGGAACGCGGATTTCACCGCGGCCCGCTGAAACAGCGGGTTCTCGCGAACGCGGGGGGGGACACCGTGCTGAGTCATCCCCCGTGGAAACGCGTTGACCGCGCTGCGATGACGGCCGGCCCACCCACCACGCGCCCCGTGGATGCAATCTTCGACCTGCCCGGCTGATGCTCCGCGGCCTCCTCGCGGATCGTGCGCTTCACTTCGGCGTCGGTTGGCCAGCGGCTACCGAATACGCTCTTCCACTCCGCGCTTGCCGCAGCCTCTTCATGGGCTTCGATGGCGCGCTCGGCCGCCTGGCAGCCCTCGCGCGCTCGGCGCATGAAGGTCTCGAAATGCGAGCGCTCCCAGCCCTTGGTGATGAAGCGATTAGGGATTTGCGGGTCGGGGATGCGCGGTGCAGCAGTGCCGTCGTCCATCAACTCGGCGTACCTGTCGGCGAAATAGACAAAGGCATTGCGGACGATCTCCGCCACCGAGAGGTCGCACAGGACGAGCTTGCGGTCTTCGACCGCGTAGAGCAACATCACTTCCAAGACGTAACTCTTCGGGCGGCGCCGCTGCATCTGTTCATCGCGCCACGCCTTCATGAGTTTGATGAGCGGCACCAATTTCCCGCCGTTAGTTTGGTTTACAATCGTCAGACGTTGGGCGTAGCCGAGTGGATCTGACGGGATCCACTCCCCCTGAGACCGGTCGGGGACTTTCAGCGCTTTGTCCAACCCGCTCTCGGCCACGGCGGGTACGATGTCGAGGTAAAGATCATCGGCCGGCAGTTCCAGGCGTACGGATCGGCGCTGCCCTTCGGTGTCGATCGCGGCCGCGGGGTAGTCACCCAGCACCTGGTTCAATTGAAGAAGCACCGCGTTCGGCGTGCGATGGAGTTCGTGCGCCGGCACGAACAGGAGGACGTCAACGTCCGGGATATGTTCAATCGCAGTGGCTCGGGCGTACGATCCCGCCAGCCTTGTGTGCGGCGACTCCGTCTCGAACTGGTGGTCTTTCAACCAGTCGCGCACTTCTGCGAATCTGGTAGAGGCAAGGCGCAAACGAGCTTCCGACGGCTCGACCTTTGTTTGTAGCGCGATGAAGTGATGGCGCATGTTCGGCATCGGAGTTCTCCTGCGGATTGGAGGGGAGAAACGCACTCTCCCCTCCGGTCTGGGCCACCCCACGGGCTTGTTTGCCTGTTGACTGTTGAGTGGTCAGTAAACAATACTGCAGAGTGGAGCGGCAGCGCAAGGGGTGCTCGCCGGAACGTGAGCCTATCGGCTAGGAGGTGAAGAGAGTCGGCCCGTCGGCCAGGTAGCCACGAGCCTCGAGCGCGATGGCCATTGCCTCAATGGATACGGCGAACGCAGACGCGAGTGAAGGGCTGACCCCTACGGCGTGCCCCGCAAGCAGACGCCCGCGTTCGCGGAGGGTGAGATCGCTGGCATGGGCTAGCACCGGGGTCGCAGCGGCGGCCCCGAAACGAGCCGCGAACTCTCGTTGGAGGGCCTGAGGGTTGATGAGCAGCGTCGCGCCAAAGCGGTTTGCCTGGATCTCGTGACGTGGAGGGTTCGGCCCAACAATCGATCGGTTCAGAGTTGTGATCACGTCTGCTTCCGCCATCTCGGGGAATAGCGCACGTTGATCGGCCGCGGCGAGCACCTGTGGACGGTGGAGCCGCCAATGCCCCAGTTCGTGCGCCAAAGTGAACCGGTAGCGCCCGAGATCGCCGGCCGTTTTCAGCCGGCGGTTGATCAAAATCCTCCCAGCCCGGACGAGGGTCTTTCCGAGAACCTCGTCCCCCTCCTCGTCAGGTAGATAAGCATCGTCGTCGATGCTCAGTTGCTCGGCTTCACACAAGTAATCATAGACGACGATTTCGAGATCCACCGGTACGACCTGCGCCCTCGTTCCGAGCGCTTCTAAACGCAACCGCTCCGCCTCTGTGTCTATGTCGTGGTTGGAGAGGTAGGGGAAGTTCACGAACGCTTATCCTTTTGGTAGCGCTGCTCGAGATCTTTGAGAATTTGCTTCTGATCGGCTCTCTTTAGGTCCTTGAAACGGCGATAGAGCGCGACTTCCAGTTGGGTCCGCGGCGCGAGCTCCTCTGTGCGCTTCGCAAGCAAAAGCACCTTGTCGACAACAAGATCAAGAGCTTCTGCAATAGCTCTCAGCGTGTCCGGCGAAACGGGAGGCACATCGTCCTCGTTCTCTAATCGCGTCAGTACTGCAGGTGACTTCTTGATCGTGCGGGCAAGCTCTCTAAGGCCGATGTCTTTCCTTTTTCGTGTCGCTCGCAGGAGTTTCCCGAGTTCGGATGGCATTGTCTCCCTCGTCCTGTTGAGTGCACAGTATACACCAGATGGCCGATGGGTGCTCTTCAACACACCGGCCGAGCCGCCTAGCTATGACGGATCCGAGCACGGGACTCCTGACGCTCACGGACCTCTCTGAGACCTCATACCGCTTGTAGGGGCTCGAGCCGCTGTCTGATCGTATGCCGGGACCGGCGGGATCCTGATGGTGTGAACGGGTGCCTGGGGCGACGGCTGCAAGGCCGGCTCTCCCCGATCTGTCAGAGCGATGACCAAGCGTTCTGAAAGTGTGGGTTCAGCCTGGCGAACGAGAGGAATCGAGCGGTAGCCGTACCGTCCGGACTCTGCAAACCATTCCCGCTTGACCATGAGTAGACCAACGACGCCATCATGGCTTTCCACAATCTTCCGCCGCAGCCGTTCGCGACGCTCAAAGCTATCGGCGAGGAGATTGCGAGTTTGCCAAGCATCAACGATAAGGATTCGATGCTCGCCGGTAGTCGAGCGCGTCTGGCCGAGCTTGCGTTCGATCTTCCGGCCCAAGCGCTCGATCGAGAGATCGGGATCCTGTTGGGTCTGGTCTGCCGGGCGGAACTCGGGCGACAACCACAGAGCGAAACTGCTACGCGCCTCCGTCCCCTCTACGTCGCCCCGCACGCCCGTCATATCGGCTGGGTTGGCGGCGACTAACCTGGCGTAGTAATACCAGTCGTCACCCTTATGGGGGAATTCCGGGTGACGGACCGCGATTCGTCGGGCACCGGGGGGGCTGGCAACGGCGCGCGTGACTGACACAGTCGCGATTGGTCCTCGCAAAAGGACAGTCGGGAACACCTCAGAGTTATTGAAGGCATCCCCGACGACCTGGCGTGTAGCGGCCTGGACGACCGAGACCAACTCATGTCTTGTTGTCGCCGTGGGTGCCGCAGTCAGATCCACCGCTATTGAGAAAATGAGTCCACGGCCGCGCACGACCTCCAAGCACTCAGTTGAGAGGCGGACGATTTCCTGGGCGGCCTCTCCTTTGGACTTGTAGGTGGGTCGGAAACACTCCGCGCGGTACCGTCGCCCTTCATACTGAAACAGGATGTCGGAGAGCTGTTCTGCCTGCGCAGGAGGTTCTAACGTGAGTTCCTTAGCCCCCGCACTGTCAATCCGAGCGGCGAGCGCCAGCTGCAGCAGCGTCTGGTAGTATTGAGCCTTAAGTCCGGTAATGACCTTCCCGACGTTCGGCGCGGCGTACAGCGCTCGAAGGTACTCTCCGATCTCGAGGGCCTCCGCAATTTGCTCTGGCCCTGCCGTGGCGATGATGTGCCCGAGGGGATGCCGGGGGAATGGAATCGGAATGCTGGGCGGCACATCGGTCGCGGCTTCCGCCAACCACTCGGCTCCGATTGCAGAAACGAAGACGCTGATA
>Ga0307477_10000978_pt1 | contig 26343 bp, 42 predicted proteins | sample atmos_gasesECM2C_FD_203316 | JGI IMG/M metagenome (GOLD analysis project Ga0307477, IMG submission 203316) | Hardwood forest soil microbial communities from Morgan-Monroe State Forest, Indiana, United States - atmos_gasesECM2C_515 | ecosystem: Environmental > Terrestrial > Soil > Temperate...
CAAAGAAGTCGAGCTGTTTTGCAAGAGCCCTGATTGCGAGGATGCAATTGACAAATGGCCGAGCGTGGAGGTATTCATAGAGCTTCTCCAGAGCTTCGCGGGATGTTGAGAGCTTCCGCTCGCCTTTTTGGGAGAGCCAGACCTCTGGGAGTTGAAGGGCCTGGTAGAAGAACTCCGCGAGCTGTTTCGGCGACCGAGGATTCAACGGGCGGTCCCAGACGGCCTGGGCGAACTCGGAGAGTGTGAGTTGCAGCTGGCTGATTCGCCGCCGGAGAGACTCGGCTTCGCGCTGTCGGCCCTCGCTGTCGACGAGAAATCCCCGCTGCATGATCTCCAGCATCGGCGCCTGCAGAGCTTTCTCGAACTGGTAGATCTCTGGCGGCTGATTGTGGAGGCGCTGGAGTTCCTCGAGCACTTCGAGCGTCACACAGCAATCGAGACCGCAGTAGGTCTGGAGAGTGTCGTCGCTCGAAAGGCTGCCGGGGGAGAGATTCTCGGTGTGGATGATGGTCATTTGACTTTGTTGAACTTCGTGTGCCTCGCCGATAGCTTTTCGTAGTTGGCCTCAGCTACTTCCTTCAGCCCTCTATCCACCGCGATCTCCCTCGCCGTCGCTGCGACATACCAAAGCACATCTCCCAGCTCATCGAGAAGCTTCGCTTCCCACTCTGGAGTCATCTTACTCTCCCCATCTCGGATGAGCTTCTTCAACGTGTTGGCGAGCTCCCCCGCCTCACCAGAAAGTGCCAAGACAGCATACACCAGCCCGCTGAAACTACCAATGCCTGGATAGAAGGCGAACTTGATGACTTTCTCTTCGTACTCTTTGAAAGTTTTCATTCGTCCCTCTTCACAGTATCTGACTTCTCCCGGCGCATCAGCTTCCACGCGGGCTCGGAGGTGTAGATGCTGCCCAGGAAGCCGAGACTCTTCCGCATCTCGGGGAACAGAGAGTGGTGAAGGAGCATGGTATCCTCGGCCACTGCTCGGGGCTTGATGCCCATCTTGAGGATATACTGGAGGTCGTAGAGAAAGTTCTGCCCGACCTTCGGGATGTCGCTTTCCAGAACTCTCCGGACGATCTCCCAGACATGGGACTCCAGCTCAGCGGTTGGCCAGTAATTCTTGAAGCCGTTGAGAAAGAAAGGGATGACAATCGCTTGTCGCCTGTCCGGCCCAAAGCCGATGCACTTTGTTTGGCCACCCTCGGTCTCGATATCTGCGGCGAGGAAGGCGGGTTTGTGGATGAAGAGTTGGAGGGCCCACTGCTCGACTTCCTCGACAGTCGGGCGGATGAGGATTTCTCGCCTCGGGCGACGGATTTCGGGGAACTGCGACTCTCGGGCCGCCTTCATCAGATCCGTGACAACGATTGGCCTGGCAGGCCATTGATAGTTGACATACTGTGGATGCCACGTCGGGAGAACCTTTCGCCCACTGCTATCAGCTGTCACCGCTCCGCGAATTGAGCCTATATTGGTCGCGCCCAGCAATGCCCAACATGCCGTGGCACCGAGAGCAACTATCAAGTTCGGGGAGATTTCCTCGATCTCCTGGTGAAGCCGAGAAAGCTCGGGCAGCAGCTCGGGGAGCAGGTATTTTCCTCGGACGAGTGAGGGGAGGGCATAGCCTTTTCCTTTGTCTGGCAGATCTGTCTTCAGGACGCAGAGGGAGTCGAGTTTGTTGCCGGGAGGGCGCAGCGCGAGGACGTTGGTCATCGCAATTCCCGCCGCCGCCAGCCACTCCTCCCTCTCCTTCACCCAGGCGTTGCCGTATTTATGGAGCCGGGTGGCCGATTCGTGCTGCTGTGGAAACAAATCAGGCATGGCCTCGCCGAGCATGAGCCACAATTCTTTTCCTGAATAACCTACAAAGGGCCTTCTAGTTTGCTCCTCGGACTCCCCCCAAGCCTCTCCAACAAGCAACATCTTGGCACGCCTCGGCCCGGCAGTGGCGGCGAAGGGTGGGAGAGGGCGGTGAGAGGTCATTGCTTTATTAACTCAATCTCGTCATCTTCGATCGAGAGCTCTGAGATCCTCAACGCTTTCAGTGCATCTTCCTTGTCAACGCCACTTGTCGCGACCATACTCCCGACTTTTGGATCTATGAGGATAAGAACGAAAGAGATATCCGCTTTCATGTCTCGGATTATTGTCTCTACAGCATGGACTATTTGTAGTACCTGCTCATTCGTCGGTCTTGTCATTGCACTCTCCGTTATAGCAGCTTGGAAACCTGGAGATCCTGGACAAACCGCTGCCCGTAGGCGTTTACTCCAAGGGAGAAGTTGATTATCATCTGATGCTTCGTCGCGGCGTCCATCAGGCGGCAAATTTCCAGCAGATGCTGCCGGGTGTGCTCTTTCAGTTCGAAGGCAATCTGCTTCTCGGTCATCAGCTTCGTTGGCTCGTCTGCCTCTGCTTGCTCCTGATAATTACTTCCCTGTTGATGTGACATCTGCTGTTTCCTTCGTTTGCTGCTGGAGTTGGTGGCTGTGGACTCGACGCGAGGCGAGGCGGAGCTGTCGGCTGCTTCGCAGGGCTTGGCGAGCTGGCTCGGCGAACTTATCCTCGAGCTCGAGGCCGAGGACGCTTCTCGCACCCAACGACTCGGCCGCGCGAAGCGCTGCCCCGCTGCCACACGTCGGATCGAGCAGGGAGGTGTTGGCATCCACCAGCATGGTCATGAAGTGTCTCAGCATTGACTCGGGCTTAGTCGACGGGTGGAGTTTCTTGTCGGTCGGGCAGGGATACAAATCCGCGCGGATCTCGACGATACTGCGATTGCCCGAGGACGCCAACAAACAAGTCTCGTAGACATGCCGGGGCTCTCTTCTACTGTCGGACGAAATCCCTGCGTTGTCGCTTTTGAACCAGACTAGGGGGTATCGGCTGAATTGCAAAGAGGGGGCGAGCCTCCGGAAGAGGGCGAGGGTCCGCTCTTGCTGCTCCGGCCTGTTGGAGTACCAGAACATCAGATGCCCGCTGACGGACATCAATCTCGGCAAGTTCTGGCAGAGACACTCGAGAAGTTGCCAGTAAATATCGGCTGTATCTTGGTAGCCCTGGGTCGGTTCGAGGCCTCGGCCCTGACTCCCTGCGAACAAATCCACCCCGTAGGGGAAATCGCAGTGGATAAGGTTGAATTTCGGGCCCTGATAGAGAGGCGCCCACTCGAGGAAATTCGCCGTCAGAATCGCCTCTCCCTCCATCGGCGGAGTTCCACCAGCCCTATTACTGTTAGGGCTATCCACAGCGGTGCCGTCGCGAATATCCAAACCATTCGGGCTCTCCGTTAGTGGCGCGACCTCGTTCGTCACGTCGATCAACTCTTGCAGGGCATCGCCCATCGCCCGCTGGTCGCGGCGGGTGAGAATCCCATACGCTTCGCGGACTGTCGAGGCCTGCTGAATCCTCGGATCTCCCATCTCCTGGCTGACACGCAAATATTGGGAGACCATCGACAGGGAGAGGGAAACGGCCTCTGCCGTCTCCGTCATCGTCCAGCCGTCGTCGCGCTGCAAATAGAGAGAATGGATCTCGGAAATAGCGCGGACCTGATCCCTCCACTGCAAATCCTCCCGCTTGATATTCTCCTCGATCTCGATTATCCTGGCATCGATCGGATCGAGGTCGTCGAAGAATACGACGGGGATGACTGTCATGCCCAAATTCCGGCAAGCCGTCAATCTCCGCTCCCCGGCTTTCAACACCCGATCGCGGGTGATGACAATCGGCTGGATCAGCCCGTTGCGGGCGATTGATAGCTCGAGACTCTTCGTCTCGATCTCCCGGCGCTGCCGGGAGTCCCGAAGAACGATAATACTGTCAATCGGCAATCTCGGATGTTCGGGGGAGATGGGCATCTTATCTCAATCCTTCTTCTCTGTCAAGTTATTTCTATTCGGTCTCCTCAGTACATTCCCTTCTTCGTCGATTATCAACTCTTCGATCGACCCACGCCCGAAATTCACCTTCCCCTGGATGAAAGATTTCTGCAGCGTCATCTCCACCCAGTTCCTCATGCCTCTATACACCAACACTCTTGTAATTGTTATCTCGTCCATCTGATTTTTACCTTGGCGGTTGGTGGCTGGGAGGGGAAACCCTGGGAGAGGAGCACCCATCTCGCTCTCCCAGGGTCGAGCGCGCCAGGCGTATAGTAACTGCCCTGGCACGCTCTGCATCACCGACAAGCGAGCTGGGGGAGAGTCCACCCGCCGGTGATGGTTCGTGATTGTCGACTGTCAGGCCTCGACGAACAGCCGGCGGATTTGATCCCCCAGCTCGCCCGTATCTTGCCTTGTAAAGTGGGTGACCTCGGCCTTGGCCTGCGTGCCTGTCAGCTCCGGGAAGATTTCCCGGTAGCTCTTCCCCTTAACCTCCACTCCCGCGGACTTGATAAACTCGTCGAGGCGGTAGAGGGCGTCTTCTGTCAGATAGAAGTCGCTTCGCCCCTGGCGCTTCGAGAGATCGATACCGTCGAGCTCGACGCCCTCCGGTCCCTCCGTATATCCTACCGAGAATCGCACATAAGGCGTCTTGTTTTTGTTCTTGTCGTCGATGCTGTAGCCCTTGATCACCACCCCGTAGATTCCCTCTGGCAAGACCGGGGGTTTCTTGGCTTCTCCTGCAGGCTTGTCGAGTAGTTTCGAGAAATCAACCATCTGAGAGTTCCTTGCTGTTGAGGTTGGTAGAGATCGAGAAGAGTTTGATATGCTGGAAGCTTCCCACTACCAGTCGGCCAGCGTCAATCACCCAGCAAGCGGAGAATGTCGTTGCCCTGGGCAATCAGCTGTCGAGCGTCTTTGGCCATCCTTTCGCGAAGCGTCTCCACATCATCGGGCGGCTGATTGGATTGGTAAGTCCAATTCCCGCCTGTCGGGTCGGCCGTTGCTGCCGGACTCTCCTCTGCCACGGCCATCGCCATCTCCCGCCTCCGGGCCGCTCGCTTGGCAGCTCCCGCTCGAATATTCGCCCGAGCCGCTGCCGACATCCTCTTCCGTGCCATTGTCTGTTCCTTCTCACTGTGCAGCGATTTTCGTCGGAACTTCCTCGACGGCCCGCTGCTGCACGTCGCGGAAGTAATCGGCCAAGCCGGTCTCGAGGGGATAATCGGCCCTCACGCGATATGGATTTGAGTTCTTCAGCTCGATCGGCCCGACCGGATTAGTGAAGATCTTCCGCTTCGTCGCGGCGCCACTCCCCGACTTCTGGACCATCAGAATTGAGTTGAAATGCGCGCCGATATCTGGGGAGAGGGCCTTGCCGATTGTCTTCGGATATCCCTTCGGGACGTTATTGACCTCGATCATCTTAATATGCGCTATCACAATGACGTTGCACTTGACGGACTCATCCGTTATCAGCTCAATCATCGATTCGATAGCCTGCTGGGCGCTGTAGTAATCGCTCTGCTCGGGGCGCTTCCCCAGCCTGGCGTTCATCGCCAGCACCCAATTGAAGGCCGCACGGGAGATCTTCGTCAGCGAGTCAATCACCAGGATATCTTTGGGCCCCCAGCTGGCAACTGGCCCACACCCCGGCCAGTCCTCCATCAGCTTCACACTTCTCTCCCACGCCGTCGCCTTTGCTGGCACTAGCTGCCCGCGAGCATTCAACTTCATCGGGTCAGTAAGGGGCTCGTATTTGATCCGATGCAGGGCCTCTGGCCCATAGGGGTTCTTCGGATCTCTCAGCATATTGGCGAGGATATCAATCCCGTTGTCGAGATCCCAGATGCGGAGATTATACCCCGCGCCCGCGAGCGAGGCAAGGGCCCCGGTCTTCCCGCTGCCGGGATCGCCGACGAGGATCAGTTTCGTCACTTTCGTGCCGATGTGGTCTGCGAGATCAGGCATCTCAGTCCCCCTTGGCGACGCAGACTGTCTTGACTTTCACCCAGTCCTTAAGCATCAACACCGCGACCACCTTCTGCGCTTCATAACAGGCATCTGCGGATGATAACTCGACCGAGCTGACATAATATCCCGCTGTGCTCCCGTTAATAAGCGTGAAGATGATTAATACCCAGTGATGCATTTTTAGATATCTCCTCGTGTAATCAGGGGGTCCCACGTCCGGCGCTTGAACTGGCTATCCAGAATCTGCCTTCGACTTGTCGGACTCGACGCGCAGACCTCCCGGAACGGGCAGCCCCCGTAGAGTCCACAGGCCTTATCATTCATCGGCCACTTCCGACTCACCGCACTCTGCTCCATCGCGCTGAGCCAGACCTCGAGATCAGCGAGCCACTCGTCGAGCTTTGCCGAGTCCCGGGAGATCAGATGCCGGTGCATTCGGATGAAGCCGGTGCCGATTTGCAGAGCATCGACAATCACCCCCTTCACATCCTGCTCGAAAGCGACCTTCCCGGCGAGGCTGTAGAGAGAAAACTGATTATCAGGATCAAACTGCTCGAAGTAACGGGGGGCGAGCTGATGAGTCGTCGTCTTGACATCCGCAACGAAGCGATTCTGAGAGGTCTCGACGATCCGGTCGAGATGGCCGCAGAGGGTGAAGGCCTCGCCTGTTGCCTTCGCTCGGTAGCCCGAGTCGAATTTGAAAGTCAGCTCGACCAGCGGCTTCCCGTCGGCGGAGTGAACGACTTTGAGCGCATCGTCCTTGTACTGATCGAGATACCAAACCAGAGCTCTCGTCAACGACAAGCGGTTCTTCTGGGGATGGTCGGCAGACCAGGGCCTGTTGAGCTCTCTCACCCACGTGGCCTTCAAGCCGTTGTCGAGCGTCCAGTCGAGGGCATCCTCGTGGCTGTTACCCTCCGATCTCGCGCGGTGGTAAGTCTCGACTCCTGAGTGTAACAGCAGTCCGAAGGTGAGATGCACGCTCTGTTGGCGAGGTTGGTAGCCACAGATAATGGAATAAAAGTACTTCCTCGGGCAGGTCTTGAACTCCCCCAGCGAGGTGGAATCGATCCCCAGCTGGAGCCCTGGAAGCTGGCGAGAGAAGGAGCTGTTCGAGCTGGTATCAAAGTCGATACCGTGGGCTTCGAGGGGGAATTCCTCGAGCAACTCTCCCGCCGATTTTGTCACTTCGCTGGCAGTCACAGCCCCAGATCCTCCGGTGATTCTCCAAGCACCGCCTTGTCAATCGAGATCGCCTTTTTCGCCCTTGGCTTCGCCCCGCTGGTCTCGGCCGCCGCTAATCGCTCCCGCTGCTCTCTCAGCCCCCGCACAATCCGATCTCGATCGGCACGAGTTAAGCGCTCGGGGTCTCTCGAGTACAGTTCGGTGAAGGAGTCCTCGAGACTCGCCTCGGTAAGGGCGGTGGATTGGGGGATCTCTCCCATAGTGCTCATTTAGCCTCTCCTGTCACTTGGCGAGCCTGGTCCTCGACTCCCGCCTGTCGGGCTTTCAGCCTCTCGCAGTAATTATGCACTATCTCCCTCACCATCGCTCCGACGCCCATCCGGGACTCGCTGGTATCCCCAAAGTGAGAGTCTAAGAAGGCCCAGTCCTTATCGTAGACCCAGATGTGCCGCCGGCTTTGAGGGAACAACGACCGCTTACTCACAGGCCGATCTCCGTTAGCTGCTGGCTGTTGGCTTCGTGACAAAGGACCAAATTGCCCCCCTCGAGCGGGCTCAGGCGGATCTGAATGCAATCAAGCTGGGGATCGGCCAGTTGACGCTTCGTCGCGTAGAGCCTTTGGCGCGCCCTCTCCACGGGCTCGGCCTGCAGCAGCAGCCCTATCGGCTCGGCGAGGGCGAGGTAGAGGAGCTCTTCCGCGCACTGAGAAGTCATCTTATCTCACCTAGAATAGGGGCTGGCAAGATGTCGGATGGCAAGCGGCCTTACTATCTTCTCGGCATACTCGGCCAAAGTCAAATACGGCGTGTGGAGTATAAACGCCGTGTAGACGACACTGTGACACCTCACCCCAGTTTTCCGTCTATACCACGCTGGAAAAGTCCAGTACCCCTCTCGCTTCACTTCTCTCCTCCCAGCAACTCCTCAAGCGCCCTTCGGGCGACCTCTTTCTTCGCCTCGATTTTCTGAATCGCCTCCGCGACGATTTCTGGCAGAGTCGACTCCGCTGCAACCTCTGCGCCAAAAACATCCGGCGAGTCCCCCATCGGCCTCTCCTCGGCCCTCCATCTTTCCTCGACGCGCTGGCGGGCAATCAGCAGCGCCTCTCTCCCGACATCCCACTTGCTTCCCGAGTCGCTGTCGGCGACTGTCGGGGCGCGGATTTTGAACTGGTAAGTCTTGTCGTACTCTGCGAGCCAGGCGAAGAGCTCGGCCAGCACCTCTCCCGTTAGCTGGCGCCCGGCGAGCTTCTTCGCGAGGCTGTTACGTATGTTCTCGGCTCGCAAGGCGTTCAAAGCTTGGGCCTCTCCGGCTGTCAGCTGGTGGCCCTCGGAGTAGGGGGAAGAGATGGTGAAAGAGTGGGATTGGAGGGAGATGCGCATTGAGTTGGGTGCCTCGATGTGGGGGGAATTGTAAGGCGGGAAAGGTGGGTGGGTAAGGGGGTGGGTGGGTTTGATGATCAAAGGTGGGTGGAGACCGCTTGATTTCGTTGGCTGTTATTCCTCGCCCTTGGCTGGCACATACCACCACCTCCCGCTCTGCCGCCCCATCACCGCGAAGGGTTCCTGGAAGGGAAGGTCGAGTCCTGGTTGTGACGAAGCCGTTGGCAGCCTATCCTGTCGCTTTACAGTAGAATGATGGCGATCAACAGCAGCTCGATATCTGCGAGGTCTATGTCGATGACTTCTGTGCCCGTGCCAGAGACAGTGGTTGTTGATGCAGTGATGGCGGTGGTAGAGATGCTGGTGAGTCTCTGCTGGAGTGGCGAACATCAGCAGCCCGACTGCAATGCCTATACCTCTCACCCTCTGTCCTCCCTGATCCGCGCCAGGAGAGCGCGGGCGCGGCGGACTTGCGCGTAGTAAGTGATCGAATCTTGAGCGACAGCCTCGACAATCGGCGTGACATCCCCCAGCATCGCCTCAAGCTCTGCGGCGCGGGATTCGGCGGCTTCTGCTTTCGCTTTCCACTCGTAGAGGCCGTCATGATATAGCTTTCGGCTGTCTTTCAGCTCGCCTATTTTGCGTTCCGCTGCCGCTAGCGCTTCGCGGAGCTTGGCGAGTTCAGTTGTGGCCGGCGCTCCACAATGAGGACAGAATTTCCAATCGGCGTTGCATGTGCCGCCACAGTTGCTGCACCCTGTTAGCTCTAAATCCTTGCGATCAGTTATGGCCGCTCTCCGAATTGAACCACGATACCAATGCATGGCAGCGGCAGAATGTAGAGACTTCGCTTGTCGGCATCCCAAAACGCGCCAACCCATAGATCATACCAAGCAAAGATCGGTCGGATGGTCATGGCTTCGACTCCCGCTCGCCGTTGATGAGGGCGATGATTTTGTCGGCGATCAGCTCGGCCGGCGAATTGTCTAGAACAACGCCGTCGCGGATGAGCTTGGCGATCTCTTCCCTTGTCGGCACCCTCCGGGCCGGGACGGCGAGGGCGGCGGAGAGGGCAAGGCGCATCATGTCTTCGCGCACGTAGAAGCCGCTGAAATCCATCGCCGCCTGACAGGCGGCTTGCACCCTCTCCTCGCTCACCTGTGCCTGTGGCGCGGGGCGGGAGGCGAGAGCAGAGGCAACTTCGGCCGTCGTCTGCGGGCAGTTCGACCAATCGTGAGCGATGTCGTTCAGCGGCTCTATAGCGATTTCCAGCTCTTCGATGGCGGCTCCAAACTCCCGCTGATAGCGCTCGTCGTCGTAAGCGTAGGAGCCTCGTCCAGCCTGCGTCAGCCAACGGCGGCGCTCGATCGCAACTTTGATCGCGCTCAAGCACTCGGCCACCTTGGAACGATCACGCTCAAGGGCGGCCTGCGCCAGCTTGGCATTCTCCCCCCTCGCGGCTGGTGAGGGAGCGGGTGGGGCGGCGGTCTTTTCTCTGTTGTCAGTCATAGCCCTAAGTCCTCCAATGTCTCGTTGATTTTCGCAGTCGGCGCCGTGGGCTTCGCCGGGTTGACTCTCGGCGGATCTCTCGTCGGGCCGAGATATCCAAATCTGTTTGCTACGAAGAGTTCGGGGTCGGAAAGCCACTCTTGCCAGAGCGCCGAGAGCTCCTCACTTGGCACCTCGACAGAGAAATCCCTGTAGGAGCTCACCCCACTCGTTAGCAGAAAAACCATCACCTTCACTTTTTGCTCAGTGACTGGTAGCACATACCACGTCGGCACGAGGCCACCCGAGAGGAGGAGAGGTTGGGAGTGGGGCGACTTGGGCCGCGAGGGATCGAAGAGTTTCACTTGTCGAGATCCTCGTAGTGCGAGCAGAGAACGTCGATGAAGGAGCTAGCGGCCTCTGCTGCTCCCGGATACCAGAGCTCTTCTCTGGCAATCTCATTCGCCCTCCTCCCCCGATCGTCCGCTGTTGCCTCGAAATACGCTGAGGCGATTCGGAGATGGTGGATCATCAGCCTGGTAGCCTCCTCGGCTGTCACGCGATGTTCCAGATCGACGAGGTTTTTCTCTTCAGCGGTTGTCATGCGAAGTCCTCCAGGTTCCCCTCCAGCAGCGTGTGCTTGGAGCGGGTCTCACACACGTAGCGGAGATTCAGTTCCTGCTCCATCTGCCGGGAGTCGCCCGCGGCGGCAGCTCGGAGCGCCCATTTGCTGGGCAGTCTCCAGGGATCGAGATGCAGCACACAATCCCACTCCAGCCCCTTCGCTCGGTGGATCGAAGAGAGCGTCACCAACCCGCTTTCTCTCGCAAAGAGCCTCTCCAAGATCACCCTCAGCTGCCCCGCGTCTGTCGCACCAGCGTGAGTCAAGACGGCCTGGAGGCACTCCGCTCTATCGGTAATCCCATCGATCTTCTCTTCTCGTCCGTTGGCCCTCGCAAGACTCGCCTCTCGCTCGGCCCATTCTCTAACCTGCCCGGCGACGATATCTCTCGGCGTGCTGTCGGAGGGGGCGATTTTCTTCGAGAGGGCGACTAATCCTCTCCCGATATCCCTCCCGGCCATCACCACCCCCACTCCTCGCCGGATTAGCTTGAAGGCGAGACTCATAAGCGGCCCGTTATTCCGGCAGAGCACCGCAAGACTCGCCGTCGGGGCGGGCTTCGAGGCGAGAAGCTTCTCCCACGACCAAATCCCTCCAATATTCTCGTCTGGATACTCTCTCGCCTCAAACCGCTTATACAGCCCCTCTGGATTGGTGTGCCATGCCCGGAAGCCGGGGACGTGCTGCTGTTGCCTCTCGACAATCACCTTCGGGCAGCGGAAGGTGGTCAGCAGCGGCAAGTCAGTCCACGAGGGGCGGAGTTGTCGCATCCGATTCATCGAGCCGTTGACGCTCCCTCGGAAGCCGTAGATCGACTGCTTATCATCTCCAATGACCATCAGCCTTCCCTCGGGATACAGCACCTTCGCGACCATCGCGTGGTTGAGGAGATTGAGATCCTGCGCTTCGTCGACTCCGACGAACGGGAATTTGGGCCAGCGGCCACCGAGGATCGTTGGGCAGTAGACCTGATCATCGAAGCTGATAGTTCCGGCCTTGGCAAGCTTGATTGACTCTTCGAGGACTTCTCTTGCTAAGTCGTAGAAGAACTCGAAATCCCCGTTAATATCCAAGTCCGAGGCTATATCCGCCCAATTCTCTCGGGTGTCCTCTGCGAGGGGCTCCCCCTCGTTGTTGGGCGAGATCCCTTGTCGCATCACCCCGCTGACGAGGCTTTTCACCTGCCCCCACTGATCTCCGTCGAGTTCCATCCGGCGCTCTTTCGACAGCTGGGTAATCAACTTGCCGACCTTCTTATCATCGAGGGTGATCTTCTGCACCTGCGGTCTCCCTCTGGTCCACGCCCCGTGCCCCAACCCATTCATCGTCTTGCAGGCGAAGTTGTTGGGCAATCTGCGGGACATCTCCACTTCGATGGACTTGTTAAAGGCAAGACAGAGGGCTGCTGTGCGGATCCTCTTCGCCGTCATCTCCATCGTCGTCGTCTTGGAGCACCCCGCCCCTGCTTGGACCATCAGCGAATCCGAGGAATTGGCCTGAGAAATAATCGCTTCCTGCTCGGGCGTCGGGGTGAGCTTCCCCTTCGAGGGGGCTAAATTGGTGGCTGTCATCCGTCAATCCCCCTTGCCAACTCCTTCTTAACAAACGAATAATGCTTCCTCCCGTAGTTGACAAAGCCCATCTGGCGCATTGTCGACTGCAGCGTCTCCTGCGCGACATTCTGCATTTTACAGAACTCGATCGCCAGCTCTTCGGAGGCGAACGCCGCGGTGAGCTCTCCCCCGGCAAGGCAGATCCAGACGTATTTCTGCTTGGGTGAGGACATCAAATCTCCTCCTCTTCGGAGGGTGCAGCTGGCAACTGCAGCTCGACCATCGGAGCCCCATCTGCGGCGAAGCAGAGCTTCCCAGAGTAGGGTGCTGTCAGCTGTCGCCTGTTGGCCGCATCGTTGAACTCTCGATTGCCGACGGCCAGTCCCGCCCGCAGAAGGGGCTTCCCGTTGCTGGCCGCGACATACCCCAGGTGAATGGCTTCGCCGTTCTGCAACACATCGGCAAGGCTCCAGCCCGTGCCCTCGAGCCTGTCGGTCAATTCTCGGTGACTGGCGTGCGGAATCTCCGCGCTGTCGATCTCGACCCGAATGGCCTCGGAGTCGTAGGGATTCTCGGGTTCGGGCACCAGCAGAAGAGAGGCCCTCGCCGGGAGAACCTCCAAAACCTGACGGCCGGGCAGCCGCGCGAATGCTCCAGTTATCAACGTCTTCATTTCGTTTGCTCCTTCGTGAGTTTCTCAACCATTTCCTCAATCTGCCGCCGCATCAGCGGATGCAACAGCGGCTGCTTCGCGAACTCTCGCAAAGTCTCGGCGATTTCCTTCGCGGCTGTCGCGCTTCGCTGGCGCTCGGCAGCGTGCCACTCCATGCGACACTCTTTCGAGCAGAATCGCTTGTTGAGGGCCCGAGCGTCAACGGCGAAGGGCTTGCCGCACTGATCGCAGTTAGGCAACATCTCTCAGCACCTTCGCTACCACCCATCCTGCAATCACCAGCCCGATCACGATAATCAGAGCTGTCAGCGGGTCAGTCCAGTTGATCTCTTCGTAGCGGAAGGAGATGGTCATGGCGAAGCTCCCTGAATCGACTCGAGGGCCTGCTGCATCAGCTGCAGCGCCCTTACGTCAGTCGGCCTGACAGCAAAGAGCGGCCCTCTCCGATGCTGCAGCTGCCTCATCCAGACATCATGCAGCATCGCCTGGATTTCCAGCTCATTCTGCTCGACTAATCGTCGATCGCGCTCGGCTTGGCCCTCCTCTGTCAGGGGCATCTGGGGGCGTTGCGAGGCTGCTTGCAGTAGTCCGTTGTTGGAGTCGTTCATCTCTTCTCTCCTCTGTTACGAAAGTCATGGAAGGAGCCCAGAAGGGCTCCTCCTATTACCTTCACTCGTCAGCCTTCAAAGGGGTTCCCCCTGCAACTCCTCGCCCATCCCCATCAGCTTGTCGATGAGGAAATTCTGGAAGGCCCTCGATAGGTCCGGCAGTTCCAGCTGCAGGTGCACATGCTCTTCGAAGATCGTCCCGGCCAGCTGCTTCGTCCCCCTGGCAAAGCACTCCCTGGCAAGCCAAATTTTCCCCTCTTTCGCCATCCCCAGTGTCCCCCCACCTTCGCCGAGCTTCTCCACGACCTGGATCGGGTCGACAATTTTGACGTTGAGGCGAGAGGAGAGGAATTGGAGGGCCTTGGCCAGTTGCTTCTCCTCCACGCTCGTCAGTTGGCAGCCCTCTAACTCTTCCTCAAACATCTTCGGGAACGCCCAGCGAGCGATCACCAGCGCGCTCGACGATGTGGTAGCGGGGAAAGAGATCGACCGTATCTGAACTGCGCGGGCAAAGGCCTCGGTCGGATTGACTCCATGCCAGCACCAGTCCAGATCATGCTCCCAGCTCTGCTGGCAGGCCCCGATCATCATCTTCGCGACCTCCAGCTCCTCCGCAGTCTCCGCGCTTGCCCCTGCGGCAGCGATGGCGATCTGTGAGTCCCAGGCCGAGTTGACCGTCCGGTCTTCTGTCAGCTTGAGCTGGGAGAGGACGTTATACGTGAAGAGGGGCGCCTTCGGCAGCTCCATCACCTTCACGCCCCGGTAGTAGAGGTTTCGAGAGCCGTTGGAGGGGAAGATCTGACAGCTTTCTCCGTCGATTAGTGGTTGGCACCTCGGCGACTGCCACGTCTTTTTCTCGAAGAACTGCTTGACGAGTGGCTGTCCGGAGATGATGACCCTCGTCACCCCCTCCGTTGGCTCGGGCGCGTCCCACTCGAGCCTGGAAGCTCCGCCCTCATCGAGGGCGTTGCATTCGAACTCCCGGAACGCCATCCAGGCTTGCCAGTTCTTCCCCAGGTCGAGAGTGAAAGCGAGGGGCTTGTAGAGATACTCGTCGGCCGAGTCCGCCATCTCGACCAGTTGAAACTCCTTCCCCCTAATTTGAGTCGGCACTGCTCGAAAGCGGAACTCCCGCAGCCCGCTTTGCACTGTCACTTTGCAGCCCAGTCGCAAGGCGACAGCCAAGGCGTATTTCAGCCCGGTGCCGAAATACCCTATCGGGGAGTCCCCCTCTTTGACATTGACTCCGAGAGTCGTTATCAGCCTCGGATCGATCTCCCCGTGGTTTTCGAAGATCAGCAATTGGTTGGTAGCGCGCATTTGGGTGCTCCGTTGTAGAGTTTGTTAGTTAGCGACTTTCACTTCGATGTCGACGATTTCGCTCTTTGCTCAGCGTATGCTTTCCCGACTGCGAAGGGATATTTGTAAGGCACTTTCTTATACTTGGTGTAAGGCGCCTGACCTTTGGTCCTCTTCACTCGACGCTTCATCTCTCTTCTCCTCTTTCAAGATCTGCTCGTAAACTTGCAGTTGCAGGCGAAGCTGGCGGTCGGCCGAATGCCACCGCTCGATCCACTCCCTCCCCTCTCGCCCTCGATTGTTGCGGTCGAGGGGGTCGAGCAAAACCTGCTCCATTCTCTCGGCGATCTCCTCGACGCTCTCTGCTGTTAGCAGGGGCGGAGCTTCGCCCTGGAAGAACTCCCTCGCGCTCGGCAGATCCAGCTTCGAAATCACCCGACGACCCAGCGCTAACGCTTCGAACCCTACTCCCCCGAGTCCCCCGATGACGAACTGGTCGATGACAGCAGCGGAAGCCAAATATCTTGCCCATAGGTGGGGCTTCGGCAGCGGCGGGAGCCATTCGACGAAATCGACAAGGCCGAGATCTGCAATCAGCTTTCTCGTCGCCGCTACATCCTCGCCCCATTCGATGAACTGCAGTCGAAAGCGCCGACCTTTGGCAGCTAACAGCTTGGCGGCTTGGCAGACTCGGTTGTTGGCCTTCGCCCAGCCCGGATCGTCCCCGCCTGTCCAATGGTGCCTGGCAGGGGCGATGAAGGTTGTCAGAGAGGGCCAGATCTGCCGATGCGCCCGGGCGAACGCGAAGCAAGCCTGCTTGTCAAACGCATGGGGCAGCCAGACAGGTTTCTTCAGCTTCAACTGTCGCGCCGCGTCGATGTTGTCGAGATTGGTGACGAAGACCGCTGAGGCGGCCTGGTAGCTCTCCCGACACGCCCTCCCCTCGGCGGTGTCGGTGAATGGAAGGACTCGCAGCGTCCCATGCTCGTAGGCGACAAACGGGACGCCGAGCTTTGCTGGAATGGCGGTGAAGGTCGCGTAGGCCTGGATGATATCATACTTCGACAACAGCAAGCGCCAATACGGGTGCATCCACCAGCTGTGGTAGCAGTCCCGATCGGCGAGCCGGGTGCGCTCTCCGCAGGCTGTCGCCTGGTAGCGGTCAAGCCACCGCTGCGCGCGGCAGGGCCAGAGCCTCTCCGATGCGCCTCGGGCGAGAGCCGCGCCGAGTGGCAGTCCGTCGAGCTGTCGGGCCTTCAGTGCGCGCTTCGCGCGTTGCCGAGCTGGCGACCTCGAGCAGATGAGCCACCGCTCCCACTCGAGCTGGCGCCACAGCAAAACTCTCGCACGGGAGCCCTCGGGCGCCAGCAAATAGCGAATTGTGGAATCGAGACTGCCGTTGGCGAACCACCTGGGTCTCTCCCAACCTCTCGGCAGCTGCGCTGTCGCCCAGTCCGGCTCGTTGTGGTTGGTAGGCGCGCGAAGCGCGATGTCCCACTCCGGGGAGGCCATGATGTGATAGTAGTCGAATGAAATAACATCGGCGAGCAGCCCGACAGAGCGCTGCATTTTCGCGCTCTGAAAAGCATTATTGGCGATGTTGCCGATGTGGAGGATTTTCACTTGGCAGCTCTATGGAAAATTCCCCCTCTATCAACGAATCCGTAGCGGCGATACCATGCGGCGAGTGCTTCGTAATCCAGCCCGTCACTTGGTGAAATCTCCAGCCAAAGATCCTCCCTCTCTTTGTCGGCATCGGTGATTATCGCCCTCAGCAGTTTCGACGCCACTCCTTTGCTGCGATGCCTCGCTGGCACGTTTATCCGAGTTATAATTGTGCCCATGTTATAATAGGGACAGTTATCAAGAACCGCCAGAGAAGTTGCGTCGAGTTTTTCGTAATATCCTGATTTCATAGGCCCAGCTCCTCCGGAGTCTGCTTCAGCATCGCCCTCTCTTCAAGCCTCGCCTTCGCGGCTGTCTGCCCGAGACGAATCTTTCGGACTTTCACATCTCCCAGCATCTTTGTATCGAAATACTTGGAAGGCCGGCGCTTTTCGCCTGTCGCCTGGAACCTTCCCTCGGCTTTGCAGTGCGGGCAAAGCGGGCTCGCCCAGACCTGATGCCGGCGCGCGTGCACGGCGAGTGCTTGGTCGGCGCTGCCGAGCCCGGAGGCTATTGGGAGCGGCCCCTGCATCTCCCGATCTTTGAGAATTCGCAAGAGCGTCTGGAGGCCCGACTCGGTGGCTGGGAGTGTGATGCGGTTGGACTTCCCGCCCCGTTCTGTTGGGCCCAATATCAGCCATAGGTTGTCACCGCTTGCCCAGATGGTCGCGCAATGCGCGGGGAGAGGGTAGGGCGAGCTTTCGCCTGTTGGGTCTAGTTTCGCGACGTTGCCCATCGGGGTCACTTTCCTTTTGGAGGCCTATTTCGGGGGAGCAGGGATGGGGGCATGGGTGGTGCGTCCTTTCGCGGGGTAGAGGGGGCCCGACCCTTCAGATGGTGTTGGCGGATGGTGTTTTCAAGGCTTTCAAACGCATTGGTGATATGCGTTAGGTGCATGGCTCTTGCCCAGGCTGGATCACTTGTCACCCTGCTGGTTGCTTTTCGCTCCGCTCGCGCGCAACTGCTCCTGCAACTTCAGTCCCCGTTGGATCTCCTCGTCTGGCACCGTCCCGGTGTCCATCCTCGCGAGATCCTCGTCGGTCGGTTCGTAGAGGTCGTCGGGAAGGGGAGGGGCGAAGCCCTCTGGCTCGTCGGCGAGTGTCGGGTCTTCTCGCAGCCCCGTGAACTGGGAATTGACGCGAAACTCTTCTGGCGGCGAATTTGGCAGCGCGCGCTCGCCTTCCCGCGCGATGGGAGATGATTGGGGAGCGGTTGTCGGGAGGAAGTGAGTCGGCCTCTCGGCGCCTTCTCTGGCACTTCTCCGCTCGCGTTGTTTTCGGCGCTGATAGTCGTTGTATTTGGCAGTCCGACGGAAGTGATCGAATTCCCTTTCAATAGTAAGGCGCGATTGGATGGGATGCTGTAGCAAGGCCGACTCGGCGATTGACTGGCGGAGTTCGCGGAGTAGCTCGCTCTGTTGGTCGGCGCGCCACTTGGAGAGAATCACCTGCTCGGCCTCCTCAAGCGCACGCTGGTAATCCCGCGCGGCGTTGATGAGGGTAATCATGCGATGCTGGGAGATGGCCATTATAGGGCTCCTCTGGGAGGGGGAGGGGTTGGCAGCTTGGCGAGTCTTATGTGACGGCGGAATTGGTTTAGTTCGCCCCATCGCCAGCCGAAGATGAGGGGGATGTGGTCGGCAGAGGGGAAGATGGGGATTGTTAGCGCGCCGGGAGGGCAGTCGGAGGTGACGAGGAAATAGCGATCGTAGAAGAAAAGCAGTGCGCCTTTTGGCAGCGCGCGCTTGAGGGGGTAGAGGATGCGGAAGCGGTCTGGTTCGGAGGGGTAAAGGGTTAGAAAGCGGGCGATGGTGGTGAGTGGGAAGGGAGGGCGATTGGAAGGGAGAGTCATGGGTGATACGCTCCTGCTGGAGAAGGATTGGAGGATTGTAGGGATTATTAGGTGGTTTGAATAGGGTGTGGAAATCAAAGTTGACTTACGCACGCGATGGGTGGGCGGAGCCCTCTGTCTTCCAGTTTCTCTTTAAAAAAAAAAAAATTTGAAGAAACTGAGAGAGGATAGCGGGCTCCGCCCACCTTTGATGATCAAAGCGTGAGGCCAAAAATTCTTACCACTATCTAATCAACTGGGGGAATCGTTCCCATTGGAGCCCGATGGCCAGAAGGCTCCGCCCACATTTAACGGTCAAACCCCTTCCCCGAGCCCGCTCTATTCCCCTTACCTCTTCCCCTTTTCGCGCCCAGTTTAGCGAAACAGCTATTCCCCTTTCGTTCCCTTTTGTATCGGTAGGCGATACAGAGGCCGGCTCGCCCGCGACCAGCGCACCCGCTCGCCCGTCCAACACGCGCGTCCCGCCCGAATGCAAATGGCGTGCCAAGAGGGCTGCAGCCAGGCGAAAATAATTTGCAAAAATCGCGGATTATTTTCGCGCGGTGGGCTTGTCATGCGACTCGGCCGTCACTATCTTGTGTGCACCGGGACGCGAATGGTCGCACCGGCACAAGGGTCCACAACGGGCCCGCAACCAAGAGAAGACAATGGCACAAGTCACTTACGGCGATTTCACCTTCGACACCGACAACGCACCCGAAGCTTCCGTCAAGGCTCTCCTCTCGCGTGGCTTGACGCACCTCTTCGGCTCGGAGGCGTCATCGAAGCTCATTGGCAAAATCCGCGCGGCTCTCACGGCCGAGTGGATCAAAGACCAGCTGCCGGAAGTCAAGGTCGCGAAGGACGCACCCGAGTTCGACAAGCAATCCGTCGCTGCGTGGCGTGACGCCAACCCGGATCAAGTCGGGATCTGGGCGAAGGAAATCGAAGCCGATTTCGTCAAGGCTATCACGGAAGGAACGCTCGGCACGCGCGTTGGCGGCCCCAGGCTCGATCCTCTCGACGTGGAAATAGAACGCATCGCGAAGGGCGAGGTCCGCGAACAGTTGGCAACCCTCAAAGACGTGCACGGCAACGCCATCACGCCCAAGCAATACGCGAAGGGCAAGCCGATTGAGTTCGGTGGTGGACAGTCGTTCACCTTCGATGAATTGGTCGCCAGGCGCCTGACGCGTGACAAGGATCGGATCGAAAAGGCTGCGCGCAAAGTGCTCGCGGACAAGGCGCGCAAGGCTGAGAAGGCGAAAGAAGTTGCGGCGAAGGCGACTACGTTCGAAGAGCTTGGTCTCTGACAATCGGGTAATGGTGTGGCCTCCGGGCCACACCATCTCCCGCCTCCGCCTCTCACCTGTTGCATGGCCGCCACACTCGGCGGCCATTCCCATTGCCGGACGAGGCCCAAGCAATCTCGCGCGCTGAGGCCGGGGGGACCGGCCTGGGGAGATCCCTGGGGGAGGGGCCCAGAGGTTAGTTGATACAACTCGCCAAAACACTATGGCCACCTTCCACCGAGCTAAACAAGAGGAGACTCACCATGACCGACCTCACCAAGCGGCTCGCCGAGCTCCAGCTCCGGGTTGCCAACCGACAGCTGCCCGCTTCGCGGCGCTCGCTGGGCAACGGCTGCCAGGCGTGCCAACTGACGGAGAGTATCGCCAAGCTAACGGCCGCTGCGCGAGGGGCGAAGCCCAGCGAAAGAGGAAAGAGGTCTCCGGCCACCCCTTCCCGTTCTTCCCCCCGCCGACTTGACTCCTCCCACCTCTCCCTCGTAGCCTAACAGGCGCGGGAGAGTCTCCGAGTGCTGCCCGCGTCGTGCCGACGGAGGAGCCAAAGGCGGGGCGTGTCGCCGAAGTTCCTCTGCCCTGTTCTACTTCTGCGCAAGCCCAGACTGGGGCTGCCAACCGACCAGCAGAACTACGGGTTGGCAGCCCCCCCTTTCGCACGAGGTCGCTCCATTGCCAAATCTACCCGCCCATTTGCTCGATGACTTCGACCTCTCGGATGCTAGAGGCGGCCGAAGGCCCTCCACCACTACGTGCGACGTGGTGAGATCCCTCACGCCCGACGACCTCCCCAAGCTCAATTCGCGAGAGCTCTCCCCGCGCGCCGAGCTGCCGACTTTACTGTCGCTTCGCACCGCGCACCACCAGCTCGCCCAGCTCCTCGCCAAGGGGACAGAGCAGAATTTGGTGGCCCTCATCACCGGCTACTCCCCCGCTTATATTTCTCGCCTGAAAGGCGATCCAGCATTCAAAGAGCTGCTAGATTTCTACTCCTCTGAGCGCGAGAAGGTCTTTGTGGATGTGCTGGAGCGGATGAAAGCCCTGGGGGTGGCGACGCTCGAGGAGCTCCAAGAACGGCTGACGGACGATCCCTCGAGCTTCTCGAATCGGGAACTGCACGAGCAGCTCCGCTTGCTGCTGGTCGATCCGGCGAAACCAGGATCGACGTTGAATCCGACGAGCGATCGACAAGGTGTAGCTGCCGGCAGTGGCGTCGTCGTCAATGTCAATTTCGTCAGCTCAGAGACTCCCCGACCCACTTTGGATCTCCAGGTGAATGCCCCGACAGAGGACTGAGAAATGAACAAGTCGTTGAAGGCTCTTCTCTTCGGCGGGGCTATCAGCGCCTTGCTGTCGACGGCTGCTCTCGGGCAGCAGGTCGTCAAGCCCTGCGTGGAGACGACCTCTTCGGCGACGGGAGTGCCGATTACAAGCTGCCAGCCTGTCAGCGCCGCTAATCCTCTCCCGACGACTGGCGGAGGAGGTGGAGGCGGGAGCGTCACTCAGGGGACTGTCCCCTGGGTCGTCTCGGGGCAGGGCACGGCGGGCGCGGCCGCGACGGGAGTCGTCACCATCCAGGGCATCGCCGCGATGACGCCGGTGTTGGCGCAGCTGGTGGCGGGAACCGCCGTTTTCGGGCATGTCATCGTTGACAGCGGGACGTTGACAGCTGTCACGGCGATTACCAACGCGCTGCCAGCGGGCACTAACCTGCTCGGCAAGGTCGGGGTGGATCAGACAACTCCCGGGACGACCAACGGCATCGCAGTCGTCGGGGTGAATGCAGCGACCGCGCTTGCCGGGGCAGGGGCGACGGGGGCTGGATCGCTGCGTGTCACGGCAGCCCAGGATACGACGACGATAGCAGGGAGCGCCCCGGGGACAGCGGGGTCGGCAAGCGCGAATGTCGTGACCGTGCAAGGTGTGGCGAGCATGACGAAGCTGCTGGTGACGCCAGACTCGGTGGCGCTGCCAGCCAACCAATCCGTCAATGTCGCGCAGATTAACGGCGTGACGCCCCTGATGGGCAACGGCACGACCGGGACGGGGTCGCCGAGGGTGACGCTATCAAGCGATAATTCGGCAGTTGCAGGATTAGGGGCGGTTGCGACGGGAGCGGCGCCGCCTGCCAACGCCATCTACCTGGGCGCGAATGCATCGGGCGCGACTGGCGGGCATGTGGCGGGGATGATTTCGTGTGACAGCCATGTCTTTAAGCATATCACGACGGCGACAGATACGCTCGCAGTCCAGGGCGTCGCCAGTCAGACGATTCGGATCTGCGGATGGCGAAGCCGGGCTGCGGGAGTGGCGACGTGGTTTTTAGAGAATACCGCCTCGGCAAATGCGAATTGCAGCTCGGCGAATACGCAGATAACGGGCGTGGCGACGGAGGCGGCGAATACGGGCGAGACTATGCTCGCGCCGTTCTGGACGGGGCTTGCCAACACCTCCGGGAATGGGCTGTGCATCAACTCTACGGGGACGGGTGGGGTGGATGTTGATATCTGGTATACGCAGTTCTGATAGGCGAAGCCTGATGCGCCGTCTATTGCTGATGAGTGTGGCTGGGCTAGCGCTTGTCGGGTCGGCAGCTGTCGCCCAGCTATCCACGACGCACGGCGGGAAAGGAGTGCTGGCAGCGGCCTACACCGGCCCGGGGGATATTGTATCTGGAGCAAGCGCGTGGTATGGGCTGAGATGCTATAATGCGGCGAAGGCGGGAGCGAGTCAGGCGATTAACATCCGCCGGGCGAGCGATAATGCGACCCAAGATATCGGGCTGACGGCGAGCTGTAATCTCGACGTGGCAACGGCGACGACGTTTTGTAACGCGACGACCTGTTTTGTCACGGAGTTTTATGACGAAACAGGGAATGCTCGTCACGCGACCCAGGCGACAGCGGCGAAGCAGCCACAGCTGATCTTCAATTGCATAAATACGACCCTGCCCTGCGCGAAGTTTGTTGGGGCGTCTGCTCAGTCGTTGACCGCGACGATCTCGACTATCAATCAGCCGTTTTCGATTAGCACCGTGGAGATTCGCACCAGCACGACGACTGAGAACGACGTGATTGGGAATAACGCGAATACGACTTTCGGCTTTGGCGGCGCGAATCTGGTGCTGGCGTGGGGAGGCAACGGAGGGGCGGGTATTACGACTGCGGCGGCTACGGATAATGCTTGGCATGCTGTGTCGGCGGTGTATAACGGGGCCTCGATGAAACTCGTCCCGGACAACAACACAACGTCGAACGCGAGCGGAGGGTCGAGTGCTTTCACGACGCCACTGAATATCGGGGTCTACAGTGGCTCGACGAATCCGTTTACGGGGGAACTGGGAGAGATTGGAGTCTGGCCGAGTGGATTTTCTGCCGGCAACATAACTTCGATATGTCATAATCAGTTCACGTATTGGGCGACGAGCGTGTCGTGTTGAAGCGGGTGATTGTCTCTCTCGCGTTACTCTCGGCGGGGCCCGCTGGAGCGCAGTCCTACCTCGTGCAGCCGAATGCAGCCAGCTGCTTGTCGCGCTCGCAGGCGCAATGCACGGCGCTTCATTGCGATGGGACGCAGACGAAGTACTGGTGGCCGTGCCAGACGCTTACGGATGGGACTGTTGCGGTGGTGGTGGAACCGACTGGGCCATTTGGGCAAAGTGTGACGGTTAATGGAGCAACGGCGGGGCTGACAGTGGGGGAAGTTGCGACGCTGCTGAGCCAGGCAACGCTGGGGACGAAGCTGCCCTGGGTGATCTCGGAGGCAGCTTTCGCGGCGAGATTTACGCCGGTGCAGATAAGTGCGATTAATGCCTCGGTTGATAGCATCGTCGCCCCAAGCTGGACAGCAGTCAAGGCTGCAGCGACGACGGATTTGACAAGCGTGGGGGTGACGACCCTGGTTAATCGCCTTGTCACTCTGGGACTCATTCCGGCGAGTCAGGTGCAGACGATTCTCGCGCCGATAGCGGTTGCGCAGGTGGGGAGCGCGATTCCATGAAGTTGATAGGCTTGACTGTGCTAGCACTGCTGGGCCTTGGATTCGCCCCCGCTGGGGCGCAGCTGGCGACGACTCACGCGGGGAACGGAGCGCCTGGATTTCAGGGCGCGGGGGATGTTGTTGGTGGGGCGGCAGCGTGGGTGGGCCTCGAGGCGTACTCGGTGGCCTACGCGGCGGGCGGGGGGAAGAGCGTGAATGTCTGCAATGCCTCGGATGTGGCGTGCGTGGATTTGACCTTCGGGGCGAATGGGCATCTTTCCAACTGCAACACTGTCACCTGCACAGTGGGGGCCTCCGATTGCAATTCGATTAGCTGTACGGTCAAAACCGCCTATGACCAATCGGGGGCGGGCAATTGCGGGGGGCTCTGCAACTTCACGCAGGCGACGATTGGGCTCCGGCCAACGCTGCTGGTGAACTGTCAGAATGGGCAGCCCTGTATGGTTTTCGCAGGGGGGAGCAGTCAATGTTTGACGGCGACTGGGTATGTCGGGACGACTGCCCAGCCGTATTCGATCTCTGCCGTTGGGATTCGGACCTCCGGGGTGGCGACCTCGGACTGGCTGGCGACGATGCCAGCGGGGCAGGGGAGCACGAACTCGTTCGTGGGGACGACGACAGCGAATAACTTCGGAACTAACGCGGGGAATACGGCGAATGTCAGCGCAACGGATAATGTGCTTCACTCTGTCAACGCCACTCTCAATGGAATCAGCACCGCGACGTTGATTGACGGGACGGATCATACTGGGCAGAGCGTCGGCACCAATGCGATCGGGGCGACGATGCAGATCGGCTGCACGCAGACGAACTTTAACTTTCTGACGGGACATATCAACGAGATCGGGATCTGGGCGCTCGGGTTTACGCCAGCACAGAGAGCAAATCTCAACACCAATCAGCATGGCACGCTGCGGTGGAACTTCTGAGATGACGGTTATTCAGAACCTGAGCGGGACGGAGCTGGTGGGGATAACTGCTGGCGCGGATCCGAACGCCAAGACGACTACCAAGGCGATCTCGAATTTGGCCTCAGGAGGGTCATTGACGGTTACGGATGGAACTAATACTGTCGCGGGCACAACGCAGCTGACGGTGACGGGCGGGACGATTGGAGGTAGCACGCCCAATGCGACTTTGGCGATCTCGGGACTGACGGGCTTCACAGCGTCGCTAGATACGACTGCTCCGAATGATACTATCAACGCCTCGGTGCTGGCGGCGAGCGGGGGGACGGCGAAGCAGGATATCTCGATTGTGCCGAGGGGGGATAGCGATACGGGCTTCGCGGCATTCCAGTTGTCGATTCCTGATGGGACGCAGGTGGGAGGGAATAAGAGGGGGAGTGGGGCGGTTGATCTGCAGCAGGATCGGAATGTCGCCTCGGAAGTGGCGAGTGGGATTTTCTCGTTTGTGGTGGGAGAGCAGAATACAGCGTCTGGAAGGGATAGCGCGGCGATAGGAGCGGTGAATGTAGCGAGCGGGCATTATGCTGTTGCGCTGGGAAATTCCAATACAGCCGACGCGGATGCGAGCTTGGCGCTCGGGAGGAATAGCTTAGCGAGGGGGATTATATCGGCGGAAGTTTTTGGTTTGGCGCCGGGATTTCAGCGGGGTCATTATGGTTTGATAATCACCACGGCGGACGCGACGCCGACTGTTTTGACCTCCGATGGAGGGTTTGGTCCTACGGCGAATAATCAGGTCGCGCTGCCGAGCGGGGCTAATGGCGCGCTGGGGGCGACCTATAAGTTTCGGGGGCAGGTGGTAGCGGTGGATACGGCGACGGGGCACTCGTCGGGGTGGGACTTCACTGGGACGATCAAGCAGAGAGCGACAGCAGCATCGACGGCGCTGGTGGCAGCGGTGATGCCGACGCTGGCGGGACAGGACGCGGCGCTCGCGGCGACAGTTGTGGCGATCTCGGCGGATACGACGAATGGAGCGCTGGCAGTGACAGTGACGGGAATCGCGGCTACCAACATCCAGTGGATGTGTGATGTGTGGACGAGCGAGACGACTTACTAGAGAGGGCGGGATGAGAAGACTTGGGCTGGTAGTGGGGATTTGGCTGAGCGGATTGGCGGCGGCATGGGCTGGGCAGGCGAGTATTTTGCCGCAGGGCGCGACCCAATTCCTCGACAATAGCGGGGCGCCCCTCGCGGGTGGGACTGTCGCCTTTTACATCCCTAATACGACGACGCCGAAGACGACCTGGCAAGATACTAACCAGACGGTTGTTAATACGAACCCGCTGATTCTGGATGCTGGTGGGAGGGCGGTCATTTACGGAACGGGGCAGTATACGGAGACTGTGAGAGATGTCAATGGGAATTTGATCTGGTCGAAGCTGACGCAGGACACGGAAATCAACGCACCGATCTGGGGGGGATTGGCGACTGGGACGGGGAATGCCCAAATCGTCAACGCCCAGAGATTCAGCGGGGCGGACGGCCAACAAGTTCTCTGGGTTGTCAGCGTCGGGAATACCGGGGCGGCGACGCTGGCGACGCAGGCAACGGGCATCGGGCCGATTCAGATTAAGCAGGATACGAGCTCGGGGAGTCTGGCGCAGACGGGGGGTGAGTTGGTAGCGGGGAATGTGATTTCTTCGACTTACTACTCGGGAGATAATGCCTTTCACTTCACGCCGTCAGGGGGGACGGGTGGAGGCAGTGCCGTCCCCGTCGGGACGATCATTGACTTCGCGGGGGTGTCGCCCCCAGCGGGCTATTTGCTCGCCTACGGGGAGTGCGTGAGTCAGGCGACTTATCCCGCTCTGTTCACGCAGATCGGGACGAACTACGGGACGTGTGGGGGCGGGCAGTTCGCGGTGCCGGATCTGAGGGGGCGTGTGGCGGCGGGAGTGGAT
>Ga0307477_10000979_pt1 | contig 26336 bp, 22 predicted proteins | sample atmos_gasesECM2C_FD_203316 | JGI IMG/M metagenome (GOLD analysis project Ga0307477, IMG submission 203316) | Hardwood forest soil microbial communities from Morgan-Monroe State Forest, Indiana, United States - atmos_gasesECM2C_515 | ecosystem: Environmental > Terrestrial > Soil > Temperate...
TCTTGGGCTTCTTTTCCTTGTCTGCAGAGTCCTTATCGTCTTTGTTCTTCGCAGCTTCGAGCTCCTCCGGAGAAGGATCGCGGAGAATAACAACGAGGCGGCGGCTGTCCGGGGACCATGCGAAGTCTTCGACGTTCTGCGGAGTGTCGGTGAGTCGCTGAGCCTCACCGCCGAGCCGGTTGAGCAGCCAAATTTGGGTCTTGCCTTCCTTGCGCGCGGACAAAAATGCGAGGAACTTGCCGTCGGGGCTCCAGCGGGCATGAAAGGAAGAAACTCCTTCGGCCGTCAGGGGGACGGGATCCCCCCCTGCTAGGCGAGCCATCCAGATTCGGCTTTCACTCTTGTCGTCCTTGAGGAGCGCAGCATTTACGGTGTAGGAAACCCACTGGCCGTCGGGGGAGAGTTGAGGGTCGCTGACCTCCCGAATCTGGAAGTAGTCGTCAATGGTGATGGCACGGCGCGAAGAAGGAGGAGGCGTCTGTGCGCGGGAGGCAGGCGTCGGGACCACCAGAGCACCGAGCAGGAACAGAGGAACGGGAAGCTTCATCTACCAGACTCCTTCGAGAGCGATGGGGGCCCGAACAAACCGCGGAGTGTAGCACAGCCCCTCGATGATAACGGCACCAAGGCCAAACCTAGCGTGGCCTCCTGTTTGGACGCGGAGAGGGCTGGTTGGGCAGTACTCAGGTGCCCGTTGGAGAAGATAAAAAAATTTGCGGGCATGCATTTTTCTCTTGCATGCAGGGATGAACCTTGTATCCTGCGAATGCGAACTCGCTTCACCGCAGCGGCGAGAGGGATGTTCGCTCGAGGAGGACGAGAGTAAAAATTGAGCACGTTATCCCTGCCCGCCCAAATTCCCTCTCAGGTAATTTCCACAGCGAGAAAAAGAGTCGCAAAGCTGACGCTCTGGCCGTTGGTCGCAGCAACGTTTTTTATGGTGTCGGGCGGCACGTACGGCACGGAAGAGATCGTGCACGGCGCGGGCTACGGACGCGGAATTTTGATTTTGTTGTTCTTGCCGGTGCTGTGGAGCCTGCCGACGGCGTTCATGATCGGAGAGCTGTCGAGCGCGCTGCCCGCTGAGGGCGGCTACTACGCGTGGGTGCGGCGCGGGCTGGGAAATTTCTGGGGATTTCAGGAAGCGTGGCTCTCGCTGGCGGCCAGCATTTTTGATATGGCGATTTACCCCACGCTGTTCGTCTTCTATCTGAAACAGATGTCTCCATGGTTTGGCGATGGCAATCATGCGGTGATGGCGGGCCTGTTCGTGGTCGTAACCTGCGCGGCGCTAAATATCGCGGGCATTCGTGTCGTCGGCATCACCTCGCTCTGGTTGTTCTTCCTGTTGTCCGCGCCCTTCGCGATATTGGTAGTGATGGCGCCCTTAAAGGCGGGTGCTTTTGCTACTCCCCATTCGGATTCGGCTGCCACGGGCCTGGGCTTGCTTGGCGGAGTGCTGGTGGCCATGTGGAATTACATGGGCTGGGACAACGCTTCGACGATCGCGCAGGAAGTGGAGCGACCGCAGCGGACCTACCCAAGAGCGATGCTCGCAGCGGTGGTGCTGGTTTCGCTCACTTATGTTCTGCCGTTCTTTGCGGTTTATTTCACAGGCGTGCCCGCCTCTACGTTTGGAGGCGATGGCGCCTGGGCAGAAGTCGCGGGACTCGTGGGCGGGAAGATATTCGGCTTTGAGTGGCTGCGCTTTCTGATCGTGCTCGGCGGGATGATGAGCGCGTTCGGGATGTTCAATGCGCTGGTGATGAGCTATTCCCGGCTGCCGCTGGCCATGGCACGGGACGGCATGCTGCCGAAAGTGTTCGCCAGGCTGAGCTCGAAGACGCGAGCGCCCTGGGTGGCGATTGCCGTGTGCGCCACCTGCTGGGCGATGTGCCTGGGGCTGGGCTTTAAGCGGCTCATCACGCTGGACATCATGCTTTATGGCGCCAGCCTGATGCTGGAATTCGTGACGCTGGTGGTGCTGCGCATCCGCGAGCCGCAACTGAAGCGGGAGTTCCGAGTCCCGGGCGGCTTGACGGGCGCGATTCTGGCTGGAGTTTTCCCGGGTTTGCTGCTCCTTCTAGCGCTTGTCGAGAGCGGGAGTGAAACCGTGCTCGGGCTGAACGGTCTGGTGTTTGGCGCGCTAATTATCGTTGCGGGCTTTGTGGTGTACCTGACCACGAAAAAGTTGCGGCCGCAAATTCAGCCTGTCGTCATCGAAGACGCCGAAACAGCCTAAACATAATTCAGAACCTTGAGACATCCTTGCCGCCCGGTTCGAACGAGCCGGGCGGCTTTATTCTGGGAGAGGATATTTTCTTGATGGCTGCAGGGGAATTCGAGCGGCGCGGATGGGCGAAGAGTTTTGATATGCTGGTCTATGTGCAAATCTCTTTGCAAAAAGTGATTCTCCTTGCCGGATGGGTTTCACCAGTCTTTTTTGCCGCTGTGGCCTCGCATTCTTCCTCCCAATCTCCTGCGCAGACGCCGCCCGTGGCTGCAACGCAGGCGCCGGTGTCCCAGCCCGCGCAGGCACAAGCGCCGAATATTCCTCCTTCGGCAGGGCAAGCGCAGCGCGGAGGTCTGAGCGTTGTGGTGCTCGACCCTGCGCACGGAGGCACCGATCCTGGCGCGCGCGGGACGGGTGGCATCCGCGAAAGCGATCTCGTGCTGGAATTTTCCGATTCCGTGCGGAGAGCGCTCGAGGCACAGGGATTCCGTGTGCGTCAGACGCGGCAAGGGAACGACGATCCTTCGCTGGACGACCGCTCGGCGATGGCCAATGCGCAGCGCGGCACGGTGTTCGTGACGCTGCACGTGTCGTCTACAGGGCTGCAGGGAACAGTGCGTGTTTACACCATGACGGATTTTCCTGCGGAAACGAACACGACGGGAATGCTGTCCTGGGACCGCGCGCAGGCGCCTTTCCTGGAGTTGAGCCGGAAATTGGGCGATCTGGTGCAAGGCCAGCTGGCATTGCAGTTTAAAGGATCGCCCAGCACCGTGCAGGTCGCGGCGGTGCGGCAGTTGCGGACCACGGCAGCGCCTGCCATCGCGGTGGAGGTATCGAGCGTGACGGTAGACGATCGCGCGGCGCTCGAGCGCATGGCGCCGGGCGTTGCCGATGCCATCGCGCGTGGAGTGGCGGCGTTTCGCCCGGTCTTTGAAGCGTCGCCAGCCGCGGGGACGCTGCCATGACGCCGCGCTGGCGAACGTCGCTGCTCGGAGTGCTGGCGCTCGCGGTGATTGCCGCGGCGATTTATTTTCCAATTTTGCGCAGGCGGGTGCAGCGCGCCGCGCGATTGCAGCAGCAGAGCGAAGAGCAGGCAAGGCGGGAATTGACCCTGACGCTGACGATGCCATCAAGTCCCGGACAGCCACGCGTGAAGACAACCCTATTTTGGGCTTCAAGCACGGAGGACGGTATGCTGGCGCCCACGACGATCGAGTTGCCGCTTTCCGATTATCCCGTGCTGCGGGCTAAACAGGTGCTGAACACCCTGCTCGCCGGACCGGTCGATGTGGAGTTACGGACACTGCCCCCGGATGCAGCGCTGCTGGAATTTTACTTACTGCCTGACGGCACTGGAATTGCTGATTTTTCCGAAGCGCTCGCGACATCCATTCCCTCCGGGATTCAGAGCGAACAGTTGGCGGTAGACTCGATTGCGCGGACGCTGGAAGCCAATGTCCCCCAGGTGCAGCGATTGAAGATTCTGATTCATGGGCAGGAGACAGAAACCCTCGCGGGACACCTGGACTTGATGGGGACCTTCGTAGTGAACACAGGGGCCGGGCGGGCGCCATCGAAACCAGCACAAAGCTCCGCAACGCTTGCGACAAGCGCACCCGACGGCGACAAGACCACTTCGGAACCCGGAAAGTTGACACCGGGGAAAGCGCCCGGCAAACTGGCGCAGCCCGTGCACAAGCCTTGAGATTAGGGAAAGAGCAGCGGGCAGCAGCGGGAGGAAAAGTGAGAAGCGACGGCCGCAGTGCGGACCAGATGCGGCAGCTGAAGATTACGCCGGATTTTATTTCCACGGCGGAAGGCAGTGTGCTCATTGAGCTGGGAAAAACGCGCGTGATCTGCACGGCGACGGTGGACGACGGTGTGCCTTCGTTCTTGAAAGGGAGCGGCAAAGGCTGGGTCACCAGCGAATACGGTATGCTGCCGCGGGCGACGGAAGAACGCACGCCGCGGGAAGCAGCGCGAGGCAAGCAGTCAGGCCGTACGCAAGAAATTCAACGGCTGATCGGGCGCTCTCTGCGCTCGGTAACGGATCAAGAGGCGCTTGGCGAGCGGACAGTATGGCTCGATTGCGACGTCATCCAGGCGGATGGGGGGACGCGCACGGCTTCAATCACTGGAGCGTTCGTGGCGCTGGCGCTGGCGTTCGAACGGCTGGTTGCGGCGGGGATCTTGAAAAAGTCGCCGCTGATCGATACCGTTGCGGCAACCAGCGTGGGAATCGTAGACGACCGCGCTTTGCTGGACCTGGCATATGAAGAGGATGCGCGCGCGGAAGTGGACATGAACGTCGTGATGACGGGGGGCGGGCATTTCGTCGAGATTCAGGCAACAGCCGAAGGTCGCGCATTCACCGGGAGCGAAATGCAGGATTTGCTCGCGCTTGCCGCGGCGGGGATTCGCCGTCTGACCGAAGAGCAACGCGCCGTCCTGCCCTTAAAATTCAGTGCGCGCGCCCGCTAAACTTTTTCTCGCCTCCTCGAATCCGGGAAAACTCTCTGAGTATCGAGCGCTCGCACGAACTGGGGCGCCTTCCTCGCAGGTTGACCTTGAGCTGATCCCCGGATTTGATTCCCTTCCCTCATTCAAAGAGAACGCCTCTACATTTGCCGAGAATGCGGTTGGAAAAGCGCTCTACTATTCGCGGCTAAGCGAAGGATTGGTGTTCGCGGACGATTCCGGACTCGTGGTGCCCGCGCTCGGCGGAAGGCCGGGTGTGCACTCGGCGCGATACGCGGGACCCAAGGCCACTAGCGCGGAGAGAATCGAAACGCTGCTTGGCGAGCTTCGAGGAAAGACGGGCTCGCAACGCGTCGCGCATTTTGTCTGTGCCATTGCGCTGGCCAAGCAGGGACATGCGATCGCCGTGGTCACGGATCGCGTGCAGGGCACAATACTGAACGCGCCCAGCGGAAGCGGCGGCTTTGGCTACGACCCGGTATTTTATTATCCGCCGCTGAAGAGAACCTTCGCGCAGCTAACTGCGGAAGAAAAGAATCTTCACAGTCATCGTGGAAAAGCGTTCCGCAAGTTGCTCGGCACACTCGACGTTTCTCAAGCGCGCTAATCGGAAAACCTGGTCTGGCAAGAATGGCTCTGCCGCTCTGTGATATTCTTCCCTGCCATGACTGCCAGAAAAAGCCGCAAAAAGAAAACCGCCACGCCCCGCAAATCGAAGAAAGTTCGAAGGAGGCTAGCGCACGCGGCTGGGACTGACCCGAAGCGCGTCGCGGCGATCCTTGCGAAGCTGGACGAAGCGTATCCGAACGCGACGTGCGAGCTGAAATACGAAAATGCGTTTCAACTGCTCGTTTCGACGATCCTCTCGGCGCAGTGCACGGACGTGCGTGTGAATCAGGTGACCGCCACCCTCTATAAGAAATATCCGAATCCAGAAGCTTTCGCTCATGCGAACCCGAAAGAACTGGAACAAGAGATTCGGCCGACCGGATTTTTCCGCAATAAAACGAAGTCCGTGGTGGGTGCGAGCAAGTCGATTCTGGAAAAGTTTGGCGGGCAAGTGCCGCGCACGATGGAGGAGATATTGACGCTGCCGGGCGTGGCGCGAAAAACGGCAAACGTGGTCCTCGGCACAGCCTTCGGGATCACCAGCGGAATCGTGGTGGACACGCACGTACAGCGTCTATCGAACCGCCTGGACTTGACGCGGAACGAAGACCCGAAAAAAATCGAGCAGGACTTGATGCAGATTATCCCGCGCGAAAAGTGGATCCAGTTTTCCCATCAATTGATCTGGCTCGGGCGGCGAGTTTGCGCGGCGCGCAAGCCGAAATGCGCCGAGTGCAACTTGGAGAAGCTTTGCTATTCGAAGGACAAGACGGTGTAACTAGATTCGGGGCAGAACGGTCCGCGTCTCCACAAGTAAAATCCTTGGAACTCCATCGGCCACAAGCTCACGAACGACTCTCGAAAGTAGGAAGAGGGGGTTCGCCATCACAAGATTGATTTAGTGATTGTTGGGCTAAGCTTCGATCTTGAGGACCGCTGCGCCGGGAATTGCGTCATTCTTCAGCGCGTTGAGCGCCCGGTTCGCTTCGCGTAAGGGAAATAATTGAACATGTGTGCGGATGGGGATCTCCGCCGCAATGCGCAAAAAATCCTCGCCATCCTGGCGCGTGTTGTTGGCCACGCTGCGAATTATCCGCTCCTGATAGAGCAGATCGTAATCGAAAGACGGAATCGGGCTCATATGGATGCCGCCGAGAACAAGTGAGCCGCCCTTGCGAAGGGCCTTGAGCGCGGCGGGGACAATCTCTCCGGCGGGAGCGAATACGATCGCGGCGTCAAGTTTAACGGGCGGTTCGGCGAACGTGCCTCCCGCCCACTTCGCGCCAAGCTCGAGCGCCAGGCGCTGGTGCCGGACGTCACGCGTGCAGGCATAGACTTCGACTTTCCAGTGGCGAGCCACCTGAATCGCCACGTGAGCCGCTGCCCCGAAGCCGTAGAAACCCAAGTGTCCGCCAGGTTTAATGCCGGAGAGCCGCAACGAACGGAAGCCGATGATGCCCGCACACAGGAGAGGTGCCGCCTCTTCGTCGGGAAAAGTGTTTGGGAGCGAGTACACGAAATTTTCCGGAGCAACAATGTGTTTGGCGTAGCCGCCATCTACGGTGTAACCGGTAAACGCCGGGTTGTCGCAAAGGTTTTCCGCGCCGGCCCGGCAATATTCGCAAACGCCATCGGTGTGGTTCAGCCAGGCGATTCCCACGCGCGCGCCGATGCGAAATCTTTCAGCATGCTCGCCCAGCCCTTCGACCACTCCGACGACTTGATGCCCTGGGATCACGGGCGATTTTCGCTGCGGCAACTCTCCTTCGATGACATGCAGATCCGTCCTGCACACGCCGCAATAGCGAACACGCACGAGCACTTCCCCTTTTGCCGGCTGAGGTGTGGGCACATCGGCATATTCAAGTGGATTCTTCTCGATCGGGGCGGGTTTTGGGAGTACGCAGGCTTTCATTAGTTAGTGATTCAGACACACTGCCCGCTAGACGGTCGAAAGTCAGCGAAGAACTCTACTTAGGTCTTGACGCCGTTCGGAGCCAGCGGCAAGCCATTCAGCCGAACGCCCGTGGCGTCGAAGATAGCGTTGCCGATCGCAGGGGCGATTCCCAGCATGGGCGTCTCGCCGGCTCCCGCGGATGCAATGTCCTTGCGGTCGAGCAGCACCGCTTCGATTTCCGGCACATCCCGGAAACGAGGCACGCGATACTGCGCGAAGTGCGGATTCGTGATTCGGCCATTCTCGAATTCGATCGCTTCGAAAAGCGCTCCGCCCATCCCCTGAATGATTGCGCCAACCACCTGATTGAGCAAACCGTCAGGATTTACGATGGCGCCGCACTCGTACGCATTGACCACGCGCACGACGCGCACCGCCCTCGAAGCGCGATCCACCGCGATTTCCGCAAAAGTGGCCACGAAGCCGCCCTTCTCGGTGCCGCCGCCGACGCCGAATCCCTGCCCTTCTTGCGTTTTCTTCCGTGGCCAGCCGAAAGTCTTCGCGCCCGCTTCGAAAACGGCTCTTAATCGCGGGTCGGAAATATTCTTCAGACGGAACTCGAGCGGATCGATCTGCGCCGCCCGCGCCACCGTATCCATGTGCGTTTCCCGCGCGAACACATTTGCCGTTGCCGCCAGGCCACGGTATGAGCCTTGCCGCATGTTAAACGGCACGGGGTGAAATTCGATTCGCCGGTTGGAAACAACGTACGGCGTTTCGATCGCCGATATGCCGGAATTGTAATTGTGAAATTCCCACGCCGTCAGCTTGCCGTCAGATGCAATCCCGCTCTTGATTTCGATCACGCCTGCCGGACGGAAATATGCCCAGCTGAATTCCTCTTCCCGCGTCCAGAACACCCTCACGGGACGTCCGGCCGCGCGCGCCAGCCGCGCCGCTTCCAGCGCCGCGTCGCTCGTGTGTTTACCGCCATAAGCAGAACCCGTGTCCGGCACAATCACGCGTACGTTGCTTTCCGGAACATGGAAGACCATGGCAAGTTCATCGCGCACGGCAAACGGGCGCTGCGTGCCCGTCCACACCATAAGTTTTCCGCCGGCCCACTGCGCCACCGCCGCGCGCGGCTCGAGCGGAGCATGCGCAATGAAGGAAATCGTGTGCGTTGTGTCCAGCCGGTGCGCCGCCTGCGCCAGACCTTCTTCCATCGAGCCGTTCTGCTTTCGAAAACGATCTTCGCTCGTGGCCGCGGCGTTCTTTTTGAGATAAGAAAAGATCTCGCGATTAGAGATTTGCGGTGTTTCCTTCCACTTCACCTGAATGGCATCGAGCGCTTTCTGCGCTTCGCGTTCGCTTGGCGCGGCTGCCCCCACAAAATCTCCGTCTCGCACGACGACTACACCGGCCATGGCCTTTGCCGCGGCCTCATCGTACGAAGTAATTGTTGCGTCAAACGACGGAGGGCGAAGCACTTTGCCATAAAGCAGACCCGCCGGACGCAGGTCCGGCGTGTAGTGATGTTTGCCGGTGACGAAAGAGCGCGCGTCCGCCTTCGGAATGGATTTCCCCGCGACTGTCCACTCCGTCGCGGGCGTCACTGGGTCTTCGGCAGGAAGGTTTTGCGCGAGTGTCTTGCCGAGAGCAAGCTCCGCATAACGAAGCGATCGGCCTGATGCGGGATCCGTAACTTTGGCATCCGCCGCCTTCAAGCCCTCCGCCGGTACGTTCCATTCCTTCGCCGCCACTTCGACCAACAGATCGCGCGCGGCGGCGGCCACCCGGCGAAGTTGCGGCGTCATCGTCGGCGTCGACCTGCTGCCAACCGTGCCGAAGTCAAACGGCGTCAGCGCCGTGTCCGCCGTCACCATGCGGACGCTTTCAAAGGGAACTCGAAGCTCATCCGCGACGGTCTGCGCCAGTGAAGTTCGAATGTTCTGCCCGATCTCGACCTTGCCAGTGAACGCCGTCACGCTGCCGTCTTCGCCGATGTGCAGCCAGGCATTAATTTCCTTGGGCAGCTCCTCGGCATGAAAGCCCCGCGCCGGCGCTGTTTCCTGCATAGCCCCGGATTCTTTCGCCATCGTAAAAACGGCAATCCCGGCGCCCAGCAGCTTGAAGAAATCGCGACGAAGCAATTCGAAATGATGCATGGGGCCGGCGCTGAATTCGTAGCGCTCCGGCTCGACGACAATCTTCTCTCTGGAGCCGCTCATCGCCCGTGCCCCTGCTTCGCCTTGGCCGCCTGGTGGATGGCCTCGATGATGCGCGGGTGCGCGCCGCAGCGGCAGACATTGCCCTGCAAGAACTGCACGATCTCCGCCGAACTGGGATTGGGATTGGTCTGCAGAAGCCCGACGCTGCTCATGATCATTCCCGGCGTGCAGTAAGCGCATTGAAAAGCGCCCGCGTCGAGAAATGCCTGCTGCACGGGATGCAACCGGCCATCTTTCTCAAGTCCTTCGATCGTGGTGATGGGCTTGGCTGCCGCGGCGCTGACGGGAATCTGGCACGACCGGCGCGGGGCTCCGCCGATCAGCACGGTGCACGCGCCGCACTGCCCTTCTCCGCAGCCATACTTGCTTCCTGTCAGACCGAGTTCATCTCGAAGGACAAACAGAAGTGGTGTGTCGGGGTCGTAATGGACAGGGTACCGTTTACCGTTGACTTCCAATTCGATCGGCATCGCGATCATCTCCCACGAACTTACAAGACCGGGCAAGCTGGCGTCGCCGCTCCCCGGTATCATACCACTGGGCCATGCTACCGCAGCTTCTCGGAAACCCTCGCTCCTCTGCACCCTCCCGCTTCTCGTACGAATCAGGAGAGAACCAAAGAGACCTGGTCGTTCAGTTCTTATGGCAGGTGTCGCAAGCCGTCTTCGCGTGGTTCATCTCATGGCAGTTCAAGCAACTGTACATCGTGATGACGCTCGTTACTTCTGACATCGCATCCATCTGCGCGACTGGCCCGTGACATGTCTCGCATTTCACGCCCGCTTGCAAATGCGTCCGGTGAGTCCACGCAATCCCTGGAAGCACGGTGTAAACACGCACCCACGGAATCGGCTTCTGCGACTTGGAAAACTCAGCAAGCTTCTGGATGGACGGCTTGTTCTTGGCGATCGTTACGTGGCACTGCATGCATTTGCTCGTGGCCGGAAACGTCATGAGACCGCCCGGTTCGGGATTCGTGTGGCAATCCTTGCATTCCAATCCCACCGCCAGGTGCGTCTTGTGGCTGTAAGGAATGGGCTGTGCCGGAGGCGTATGTTCAGACGGATTGTCGGGAACCATTTTCTTCTCGGTCACTAGCTGCGCGGTTTGCTGAGCGGCGAGTCCGCCTGCAACCAGCAGGAGCGCCGCCAGGACCTGCGCGACAACAAACAGGCCAACGCTTCCCTTTTTCTCCATCAAGAGAAAACCTCCATCTTGGCGCCGCCTTCCGAAATCTCCATCACGCGGCATGTGCGCTTCCCGCGGGCGCGTCTGACGCCAAATTACGCCGCAATGTTTCTCGATCGAGTTCCTTCTCCCACCGCGCCACCACGACCGTTGCTACACCATTGCCGAGCATATTGACCGTCGCGCGGCACATGCTCAGGAATCGGTCGATTCCCAATATCAGCGCCATCCCCGCCACCGGAATCGTGGGAATCACCATCATCGTGCCCACCAGCGCGATGAACGCCGCGCCTTGCACGCCGCTCGCCCCCTTCGAAGTCAGCACCGCCACTCCCAGAATCGTCAGCTGCTGCATCAGCGTCAAGTGCGTGTTGGTCGCTTGGGCCACAAACAATGCGGCCAGCGTCATATACATGCTGGAGCCGTCGGTGTTGAACGTGTATCCCGTAGGCACCACCAATCCCACCAGCGCCTTCGAACAGCCCAGTTTTTCCATCTTGGCCATCAACGTCGGCAGCGCGGGTTCCGACGAGCTCACCGCCAGCACCAGAATAATTTCTTCCTTGATGTACCAGAGAAAGCGGAAGATCCCGAATCCCGCCAGCCATGCAATCGCGCCCAAGACGACAACAACGAACAAAATGGCCGTCAAATAAAACGTCAGGATGAGCTTGATCAGCGGACCCAGGGCGGCGATCCCGTACTTGCCGACGGTAAAAGCCATTGCGCCGAACGCCCCGATGGGAGCGAAGCGCATCAGGATCGCCACTACCCCGAACACTGCCTGGGTCAGCGCCTCAATGACATCGATCAGCGGCTTGCAACGCGGCCCCACAATCGACAACGCAAAGCCGAACAGCACGGAAACGAGAATCACTTCCAGAATGTCGCCTTTGGCGAAAGCGTCGACAACCGTGGTCGGAATGATGTGCATCAGGAAATCCGTCACGCTCAGCGTTTTCGCCTGGCCGGCATAATCGGCCACGGCCTTGGCGTCGAGACTCGCGGCATTAATGTTGAGCCCGCTCCCCGGGTGCAGGAGATTGCCGACCACCAGGCCGATCACCAATGCCAGCGTGGACACAAACTCAAAATACAAAAGTGCTTTCCCGCCCACGCGCCCGACCTTTTTCATGTCCTCCATTCCGGCGATCCCGGTCACCACCGTGCAGAAAATCACCAGAGTGATGATCATCGTGATCAGCCGGATGAAGGCGTCGCCGAGCGGCTTCATCGCTGTCGCCGCCGCCGGCCGGAAATAGCCGAAAACGATCGCAATGGCAACGGCAATCAAAACCTGGCCGGACAAACTTCTGTAAAAGGGCTGCTTTTTCGAGTTAGGCGTTGTCATCGGAGCGTTCTGCCTCGCATTGTGCAGCAGATGAAACCAACTTTGAGGGTCCTTGCCGGGAAAATCACTTCAGCCACTTTTCCGGTTCGCGAATCGCCTCGGCCAACTCGCTCAGGAATTCGGCGGCCTTCGCTCCGTCCACGACGCGATGATCGCTCGACAGCGTCATCGTCATCATCGGCCGGACGCCTGGCTTGCCATCGACCGCAACGACGCGATCGGAAATGCTTCCCACCGCCAGCACCGCCGCTTGCGGCGGAGTGATGATGGCGCTGAACGCGTCCACTTTATACATGCCGAGATTGCTGATGGTGAAGGTGCCGCCGGAAATGTCGGCTGGGCGCAGCCGGCCCGCCCTCGCTCGTTCGGTCAGCTCGCTCCGTTGCGTGGAGATCTCGCCCAGCTGCGTCGTGTTCGCCCTGTGAATCACCGCGCCGACCACGCCATCCTTCACGGCCATGGCCACGCTGATGTTGACGTCGGGATTTGAGCGGATGGCATCGCCCGTCCAGCTCGAATTCATCCGTGGATGCTTCGCCAGAACTCGCGCCACCAGTGCAATCAGCAAATCGGTGATGCTCAATCGCGCGCCGTGGCTCTTCTCAATCTCCGGAGCGAGTTTTTTGCTCAAGCCCACAAGTTCGCTGGCATCCACATCGCCCACCAGGAAAAAGTGCGGCACGCTCGTCCAGCTCTGCGTGGTGCGCTCCGCCATGAGCCGCGCAATTTGGCTGAGCGACTCGCCAGCGGGCGCAGCGGATGCGCCCTTCCCATCGGCGAAGGCTTGCACATCTTCTGCTGAGATGGTCCCCTCGGGCCCTGTTCCCCTCAAGCGCGTAAAATCCACGCCCAGTTCTTTTGCGAGGCGCCGCGCCTTGGGCGAAATCTGCGGCGCCGCTGCGGACGCTGTTGCGGGCGCCGGGCTCGCGGCCACTGCCGCGCGTGCCGTTCCGCTCGTAGCGCGCGCCGCAGGCGCTGCAGTCGCCGCTTTCGCCGGAGCTTTTTCTCCAGGAGCGACAAGCCACGCAATCGTTTCTCCGACGGGTATGACCGCTCCAACTTCCGCCGTCACGCCGGCAAGCACACCATCCCCCGGTGCTTCGACTTCCACAACCGCTTTATCGGTTTCGATTTCGAGCAGCGGCTCGCCCTTGGTCACGCGCTCGCCTTCTTTTTTTCGCCAGGCCAGAAGCTTCCCGGTCTCTTGCGCCATTTCGAGCGCGGGCATCACGACGCTGATCGCCATAGTGTCTGTCAGTTACTGAGAAGCGCTTCCTCAGTCTGAGGCTCCCACCCTTTCCGTTTTCGCGCTAGCCTCCACCATTTCGACGACCCGCCGGCTTGGCGTGGCTTCATTTTCCCGCGCGGCCGCGAGAGGACCGTTCACTGTGAAATAATGCGCTCCCGCCACCATCAATTCTTCCGCCGGGAATCGCGTAATGACCTCGTGCCCCGTCTCCGTCACCACGATTTCTTCTTCGATCCGCGCCGCGCTCCAGCCGTCGGTCGAAGGCCAGAAAGTTTCCAGCGCGAACACCATCCCCGGCTTGATCTCGTGCGAGTGTTCCAGCGAGACCAATCGGCTGATCACCGGCTTTTCCCAGATCGCCAGCCCGATGCCGTGGCCGTATTGCAGCGCAAAAGCCGCTTCTTCATTCGGGAAACCAAACTCCTGCGCTTTCGGCCAGACCGATGCGATCTCTCCCGTCGTGCGCCCCGGCCGCACCAGCTGAATCGCCGCGTCCAGATATTCACGGCAGCGCTTGTAAGCATCGATCATCGCGTGCGACGCATACCCGATCGTGAAGCACCGGTAGTAGCACGTGCGGTAGCCCATATAAGAGTGAAGAATGTCGTAATAGACGGGATCGCCCGGCCGCAGCACGCGATCGGAAAACACATGCGGGTGCGGATTACAGCGTTCGCCGGAAATTGCGTTCACCGCTTCCACATATTCCGAGCCGAGGTCGTAGAGCACTTTGCTTGCGAGCCCCACCGCCTGGTTCTCGCTCATTCCCGGCTTCATCGCGCGGTACAGCTCGTCGTAAGCCGCGTCGACCATCATGGCCGAGTGATTCAGCAGCGAAATCTCGTCCTGTGTCTTGATGACCCGCGCATCCGACAGGATCTGTTGCCCGTCCACCACCGTGATGCCTTCTTTTTGTAGGGCGAATAGGATCGGCGGCTCGATGATGTCCACTCCGAGCGGCTCTCTGTGCAGCCCTCGTTTTTCCAGCTCGATCTTGATTTTGTGCGCCACATCTTCGGCGCGGCCCATTTCCGGGGACATCGCCCCGCGCAGCAGCGGAATCCCCGCGCGCGATCTTTCTCCCAGCCAGGGGCAATTCAGCTGGTGATGCTTTGCCGCCGATCCGAAATCCCACAGAATCGGCTCATCCTTCTGTGGTAGCAGCGTGAAGCGGCTCATTTTGTCCTGCGCCCAGGTGCCGATGTGCGTCGCCGTTATGTAACGCACATTGTTCATGTCGAAGCAGAGCAGCGCGCCCATCTCCGACTTGGCCAGCAGTTGTTTGGCTCGGGCAAGACGTTCGCGGCGCAGTCGGTCAAAGTCGATGCGCGCTTCCCAATCCACTGCCATCGCACCGTAAGTTTTCAGTCCCATGACCCGCCTCCCGTTCTCAAACCTCACCCTCGGCCGCAGAGCGCCTTCGCCGCCTCGGCCACCGCCTGCTCCGATGGCACGGTCGCATCTTCCAGCGGCGGAGAAAACGGAATCGGCACGTGCATCGCGCCTATCCGTTTCACTGGCGCTTCCAGGTTGTAGAACGCGCCTTCCGCGATCACCGCGGCAATCTCTCCCGTCACGCCATAACGCGCGTAGCCTTCGTCCACCACAATCACTCGCGAAGTTTTCTTCGCCGATTCAACGAGCGTCTTCTCATCGAGCGGCCACATCGTCCGCGGATCGATCACTTCCGCGCTGATTCCCGTTTTTTCCAGCAGTTCAGCGGCTCCCAATGCCACCTGCACCATGCTACTCGTCGCCACGATCGTGATGTCGCGCCCCGCGCGCTTCACGTCGGCCACTCCGAAGGGAATGGCGTACTCCTCGGCAGGCACCGGGCCCTTCAGCTTGTACATCATTTTGTCTTCGAAAAAGACCACTGGATTTTCGTCGCGGATCGCCGTCTTCAATAACCCTTTCGCATCGTACGGTGTGGACGGCATGGCAACCTTGAGTCCCGGCACATGGCTCAGCCATGCATGCAGCGACTGCGAATGTTGCGCGGCCGAGCGGCGCGTGGCGCCCAGCGTCGTCCGCAAAACCATCGGAACTTTCCACGTTCCGCCCGACATGTAGTGCACCTTGGCGGCTTGATTCACCATCTGGTCCATCGTAAGCGTCAGGAAGTCGCCGAACATGATGTCCACCACGGGCCGCAATCCCGTCATGGCCGCGCCGACTCCCACGCCCGTGAAACCCGCTTCGGAAATAGGCGTGTCAATCACGCGCGAAGGCCCGAACTCCTCCACCAGCCCCGATAAGACTTTGAACGGTGTCCCCGCTTCGGCCACGTCTTCGCCGAATATGCACACGCGCGAATCGCGCCGCATCTCTTCCGCCAGCGCTTCGCGCACCGCTTGTGCAAACGTCAGCTCTCTTGTGGCCACTTCAGGCATAAACGTCCTGGTCCACTTGGTCTATTGTCGGATACGGCGCGGCGATCGCAAACTCCACCGCCGCCTTCATCTCCGCTCGCACTTCTTCCTCGATTTCCTTCAGCTTTCCCTCATCCGAAAACTTTTGCTCGACGAGCCATTGGGCAAAGTTCTTGATCGGATCCCTCTTCGTCTTCCACTCCTGCTCTTCCTGCTTCGAACGGTAATACTCGCGGTTGATGTCGCCAACGTGGTGTCCCGTGTAGCGGTAGGTATTGCACACGAGAAATGCAGGCCCTCCGCCGCTACGCGCGCGTTCAATCAGTTTTTTCGCCGTCGCATGCACCGCCCGAACGTCCTGGCCATCCACGCTCTCCGCGTGCAACCCGAAAGCCGCCCCCCGGGCCAGAACGTCGCCCGCTGTCGTCTCCGAATAGTGTGTGTATTCGTTGTAGAGATTGTTTTCGCAGGCGTACATCACCGGCAACTTCCACAGCGATGCGAGATTCATCACTTCGTAAAGAACTCCCTGTCCCAGCGCCCCCTCTCCGAAGAAACACACCGCGACCTGTTTCGTGCCCAGGTGTTTCGAGGAAAATGCGGCGCCCGTGGCGATCCCGGCGCTGCCGCCAACGATGGCGTTCGCTCCCAGATTTCCCGTCGCTGGATCGGCGATGTGCATGGATCCGCCCTTGCCCCGGCAGTAGCCCGCTTCCTTTCCAAGTAGTTCCGCGAACATCCGGTCGGGCGAAGCGCCTTTCGCGAGACAATGCCCGTGCCCGCGATGTGTGCTCGTAATGTAGTCGTCCGGCTGAAGCGCTTCGCAAATTCCCACGGCCACGGCTTCCTCGCCCACATACAGATGCGCCAGGCCCGGCATCAGCGCCCGCGTATAGAGTTCATTAACCTGTTCTTCGAACATCCGGATCGTCACCATCCGCCGGTACATCCGAATCCAGCGCTCCACTTCCACTGCGGCGTTCAGCTTCGATTGGTCTGTGGCAATGCTCATTTCTTCACTCCCGAGATCCGCGCCAGTGCGTCGAACACCACCGCGAAATCCTTGTCCGCCATGCCCATGCCCCTGGCAGCGGTCAGAAATTCGTTGGTGACCGAGGTCGTCGGCATCGGCACATCCAGTTGCCGGCCCAGCTCCAGCGCCAGCACCATGTCCTTCTGCATCATGTTTACGTTGAACCAGGCTTCGTCCGGCATCTTCAGAACGAATGGGCCGCGATATTGAACCATCGGCGAAGCGATTACGCTGTGCGTCAGCACGTCAACCGCGGTCTCCCGCGCGATGCCGCTTTTTTCCGCCAGCAGAACGCCCTCGGAAAACGCCAGCATTTGCACCGCGAGGCTCAGGTTCGTCGCAATCTTCATCACCAGCGCGAGCCCGTTCTCGCCGACGTAAGTAACCTTGGGCCCGACATCATTCAGCAGCGGCTTCACCTTTTCGAAAGTTTCTCGCCGCCCGCCCACCATCACCGACAGCTTCCCTTCTTGCAGCGTGATCACGCTCCCGGAAACGGGCGCATCCACCATGTCCGCGCCCTTTTCCCGGACTTTAGCCGCAATCTCGCGGCTGTACGCCGGGCTGACCGTGCTCATGTCTATCAGAATCTTCCCCTTCGTCAGCCCCGCCAAAAATCCATCCGGTCCATTCGCAACGGCGCCGAGCGCCGCGGAATTGGTGACCATCGAAAACGTGACATCCGCCGCCGTCGCCACACCGCGCGGCGAATCGGCCCACTTCATGCCTTTCTTGACCAGCCATTCGGATTTCGCACGCGTGCGGTTGTATCCCGTAACGCTGTGGCCCTTGCCGAGCAGCCGGTTCACCATCTCGCTGCCCATCACACCGAGCCCGATGAATCCCAGATTGGCCATGAATCCTCGTCTTCGAGTCTTAAATTACGAGGCCGATTTCGAAAGCGCGGAATCTTGCACGCTCGGTGCTTCCTTGCAATCGTCCCGCACTTGCCGTAGATGCGCTTTCATCGCCTCGCGCGCCGCGACAGCATCATGGCGCTCCACCGCCTCGAGGATTCGTTTGTGGTGATACTGACCGCGCTCCGGGCCTCCCTCGGTCTGGAAGATCCGCAAACGCTGTTCCCGCAGCAATCCCACGATGGAATCAATCAACGACAGGATGATGGGATTCGCCGCCGCTTCCGCGAGCGCCAGGTGAAAATCAAGATCCGCCTCGATGAACGCGTCGGAATCGCGTTTCGCGTTGTCCATCACCCCGACGGCCTCGCGCATGGACGCCAGATCTTCTTCCTCGGCGCGCGCCGCTGCCAGCGCTGCAATCTCCGGTTCCAATATTTCGCGAACCTCCGCCAGGAATGTAGACCCCTCGGGCTGCCCAATTTTGATCATCCGGTCCAGCGATTGCCGGATGGCGTGCGATGTTCCGTCTGTGATGAACGTTCCGCGTCCCGGGTATGCTTCCACAAACCCTTTTTCGCGCAGCGCCTTGACCGCTTCGCGGACCGCGGTCCGGCTGACGCCAAATTGCTGTGCTAATTCCCGCTCCGGCGGAAGTTGATCCCCGGGCTTCAGCGCGCCCTTTCGAATGGATTCTTCTACCTGCTGAACGATTTGCTCGTAAAGGCGAGACGAACGCACGATTTTGTACATGGGATTCTCCTCAACCGAGAGACTCTATTCCCGACTGGCGCCTGCCCGCCTATCTTGAAAGAGGTTCCCAAACGCGCGCCTATGACGGGGGATTCGTCAAATTCTGGTCGAGTTGTCGGACCAACCTACCACACGCTCTTCTCTGTCGCAACTCTTTCAGCGCCCTTCTTCAATCCACACCGTTTTAATATTCGTGAACTCCCGGATCCCATGCGCCCCGAGCTCCCGGCCATGGCCCGACCATTTCACTCCCCCAAACGGGATACGCGGATCGGAAGCCACCATTCGGTTGATGAAAACCATTCCCGATTCGAGATCATTAATGAAGCGCTCACGTTCGGTCTTGTCGTTGGTCCACGCGCTGGCACCCAACCCGAATCGGCTGTCGTTGGCGATTTGAATGGCATGATCCAGGTCCCTCGCGCGGAACACGCTCGCCACCGGACCGAATAACTCTTCCCGGTAGGCTGGCGATTCCTTGGGAATATTAGTTAAAACGGTCGGGGCATAATAATTTCCTGGGCGATCGAGCGGCTTTCCGCCCGTCAGGACCCGCGCTCCCGCTTTGATGGTCTTCTGAACGTCGCGGTCGAGATCGGTCACCCCGTCCGCCGTTGCCAGCGGTCCAAGCTCCGTCTTCTCATCGAACGGATCCCCCACCTTCAGCGTTTCCATCTTGCTCGCAAACTTGCCCTCGAACTCGTCCGCGATTTTCTCCGCCACGATAAACCGCTTCGCCGCGATGCACGACTGCCCATTATTAAAAATTCGCGCCTTTACGGCGTTTGTCACCGCCGCATCAAGATTCGCGCTCGGCATCACAATAAACGGGTCGCTCCCGCCCAGTTCCAGCACCACCTTCTTGATACTTTTTGCCGCCGCCATCCCTACCTGGACCCCCGCCCCTTCGCTTCCGGTCAGCGTCGCCGCCGCAACTCTAGGATCATCCAGAATTCTCTCCACCTTTTGTGAGCCGATCAGCAGCGTCTGGAATGCTCCTTCCGGAAATCCGGCTTTGCGGAAAACTTCCTCGATCATCAGCGCGGACTGCGGCACGATGGACGCGTGCTTCAGCAGCCCGACGTTGCCGGCCATGAGTGCAGGTGCCGCAAATCGCAGCACCTGCCAGAACGGAAAATTCCACGGCATCACCGCCAAAACCACTCCCAGTGGCTGATAGCGAATGTAACTGCGGCTCGCTGACGTCTCCACCACTTCATCGGTAAGAAACCTCTCTGCGTTCTCCGCATAGTAGCGGCATACCCACGCGCATTTCGCGGCTTCATCCACCGCCGACCGGAACGTCTTTCCCATCTCCGTCGTCATGATGCGCGCATAATTTTCTTTTTCACTCTCCAGAATGGCGCCCGCCTTCAGCATCATTCGCGCGCGCTCCGCGAACGGCACTTTCCGGTACTCCGAAAATGTGTCCGCCGCTCTTTGCAGCTTCACTTCAATCTGCGAATCGCTGAGCGGTTCAAATGACTTGATTAGCTGACCCGTGGCTGGATTTACCGTTGCAATCGCCATTGAATTTGTACCTCCCGTTTTTGAACCCGGATTGTCGATACCGATGAGGCAGACCAGCCCGCCAACTTGGCGTCGCGGTCACTTCAAGAAGCTTCGCTTTTCCCCGATAGCGGAGAGAAATTTGAATCCCTGACCTCATAGCAGCATTTAGGAATGCCACTCTACCATAATATATATTGTCGAAACCTTGTTGACATGGGTTCATTATGCGGTGGTAGAGTTGTAGGACCGGACAGGCTTTTTCTCTTGTGTGATGGCATCGCCTGCTTGGGGGGATAACTGCAAATCTTGCGATCCACCTCTGTTCGCGCAGCACGAATCCATGTTCAATTCATTCCGTTGATCGGGTCTCAAATTCCTTGGAGGCCAAAGGGATTGAACTAATCTTTCCGCACGAATAGATCGAACATTCTGGGTGAGGGGAACTGTTATGACAACTGCACGCAGAACGATGCCTCAAGTAGTAATTCTTGCTCTGGCCATGCTCGTGGTAATTGAATTTTCCGTGCCGGTCAGACTTTCAGCCCAGGTCGTGGGGGCCACCGTGTCGGGGACGGCGGTGGACGCGTCCGGCGCCGTCGTTTCAGGCGCCAACATTTCATTCAAAAACATGGCCAATGGCAGCTTCACAAAGGCGGTCACCAATGGCGTCGGTTTTTACATCGCGCCGAACTTGCCGGCAGGAAACTACGAGTTCGCGGCTTCAGCCGCCGGGTTCGCCACCCAGGTGCGCAGCGGGATTACCTTGACTGTGGGCCAACAGTTGCTGCTGAATCTGACCCTGAAGGTCGGAAGCGCCACGGAATCAGTGACCGTGACCAGTGAAGCTCCTACCGTGAACCTGGTCAACTCCAATCTGGGCGGTGTCACTGATGCCAGGACAGTCGAGGAGCTTCCCCTGAACGGCCGGTCGTGGACCGATCTGGCGGCTCTCGAGCCGGGCGTCCATTTCGTTCAAGACCAGCCGCCCATCAATGCTCCCGATAGGGTCAAGCGCGGCCTGGGCCTTCAATTGACCGTTGCGGGTGGCCGCCCCCAGCAGAACAATTATCTTCTCGACGGCGTCAATATTAATGATTATGCGAACGCGGGCCCGGGGAGCATCCTGGGTGGAAATTTAGGCACAGACGCGGTCGCGGAGTTCTCTGTTATCACCAGCAACTATTCAACCGAATACGGGCGCACCTCGGGCGGCGTCATCAGCGCGATTACTAAATCCGGCACAAACCAGTTCCATGGAAATGCTTATGAGTTCGCGCGTAATAGCGCGTTTGACGCTCGGAACTTCTTTGACAAAGCGAATATTCCTCCTTTCAGCCGCAATCAATACGGGGCATCCATAGGCGGCCCCATCCAAAAGGACAAAACTTTCATCTTTGGAGACTATGAGGGCATTAAACAAACTTTGGGCCAGACGATCACTTCTAACGTGCCTTCGCCGGCTGCGGTTGCGGGAACCTTTTTGCCCCCCGGGGCAAAGCTGGATCCGGCAGCCGTTCGCTTTTTGAATGCATTTTTCCCTCTGCCTGACCCTGCCACCGTCATCGGCGATACCGGGCAATTTACCTTGACCAGCACTCAAAAAACTACCGAGAATTTTTTTATCATCCGAGGAGACCATATCTTCTCGGAAAAAAATCGCATTTTCGCCACCGTCATGTTCGACAAGGCGTCGCAGAGCATTCCCGACGAATTCGGAAATAAGCTCTATCAAAACCCGACGCGCCGGAATGTCGTGGCCATCGAGCACAATCACATTTTCACTCCCCAGTTGCTCAATTCCTTGCGCTTCGGTTTCAACGTGGACAACGTGCAATCCCCTTCCGGTGCCACAGCCATCAACCCCAAGACGAAAGACACTTCACTTGGTTTCATCCCGGGAGAATCGGCGGGAGCGGTCAGTATTGGGCCGCTTACAACTTTTTCGGGAGGCCTCATCACCGCGACCCCCTTCAAATTCGATTACAGATCTTGGCAGGGGTATGACAACTTGTTCTACACCAAGGGAATTCACTCGATGAAGTTCGGCGCCAACATTGAGTGGATCCAGGCCAATTCCTTTGCCCCGGACTCCCCCGGCGGAGCTTTCACCTACAACGACTCACAGATCTTGGTCAACGGTTTAATGGTACCCGCCAATGCGTTATCGGTATTCCTGACCAACGGTGCCCCAGCTTTGTTCAAAGCGGACGGGCCGGGCTCGGTGACTCCCCGCGGAGTCCGTCAGTGGATCTTCGGCGCATACTTCCAGGACGACGTTCACCTCCGCCCAAACTTGACCCTTAACTGGGGCGTGCGTTACGAGATGGCCAGCGTTATCTCCGAAGTGGATGGCAAGCTTTCGAATCTTCGTGTCTTGAACAGCGCGCCTCCTCAGCCGTTCCTGGGAAGCCCTTTCATGCAAAATCCTACGAAGCGGAATTTTGAGCCGCGGCTGGGATTTGCCTGGGACCCCTTCAAGGACGGCAAAACCTCCGTCCGCGGCGGTATCGGAATCTACGACCTCTTGCCCCTCCGGGTTGAGATGGCCCCCGGCGTGGACGGCGTTTTCCCCTTTCAACACACCCTCACCAACGTCGGCAACCTGCAAGCCAATGATTTCGTGCTCGGCTCTGCTACTCCCGCGGGAGCGTTCGCTGACCCTGCTGTCGCAGGCTCTGAAATTTTCTACGTTCTCCAGTTCAATCCTCATCGCAATTACATCGCGCAGTGGAATTTCAACATCCAGCGCCAGATTGCTTCGAACACGACGGCTATGATTGGTTATGTGGGCTCGCGTGGCGTCCACATGTGGATTCAGTCCGATGGCGCTAACATGGTTCTTCCCACGCAAACTCCCCAGGGACTCTTGTGGCCCTGTTCAACACCTCTCGTTCCGACTCCGAGTTTTCAGGGTGGAATCGTTGACAACTGCCTGACGCCAGGCGTGAACCCCGCTGCAGGAATAAACGTCATCAACCCGGCCATGGGCCGCACTCAGCAGGCGACTTTCAACGGAGACTATTTCTACGACGGTCTCCTCACGCAAATTAAAAAGACCATGAGCCACGGCTTGCAGATCGAAGGCTCCTATACTTGGGCTAAGAGTATTGACACGGGTTCTGGCTCAGCCGCCTCCGATCAGTATCGGAATTCCATCTCCACCCTTCTCCCCTTTTGCAAGCCATGCAGGCGTGGTCTCTCTGACACCGACATTCGCCACACCTTTACGGCCAATTACGTCTGGAATATCCCCACGCCGGCCTCCTTCGGGGCACCTGCGAAGGCCATCCTGGGCAATTGGGAGACCGGTGGTATTTTAACGATGGAGTCCGGGACCCCATTTACCGTCACCATTCCCGGAGACCCGCTTGGGATGAGCAACGGCGACTCGTTTCAGTTCCCCGACCGGATTTTCGGCCCGGGCTGCTCCTCGGCTGTAAATCCCGGAAATCCGAATCAATACGTCAAGTTCCAATGCTTCGCCCCTCCGAAAATCAGCACTCTGAAGGGCAATGAGGGTCGCAACACTCTGACTGGGCCTGGACTTGTAGATTTGGACGTTTCTTTATCCAAGAACATTCCCATCAAGAAGATTTCAGAATCTTCTCGGACGCAGTTCCGAGTGGACTTTTTCAATATCATCAATAGGGCGAATTTCACATCGCCCAACGACAATCGGGGCATTATGGACCAGCTTGGGAATCCAATTCCGTTCGGAGGCGCGATTACTCTGACAAACACGACTTCGCGCCAGCTTCAATTTTCAGTGAAGTTCTCCTGGTAACATTTCGCTTCCCCAGGTTCGCGCCGGGGAAGCTCAGACCATCGTGCGTAAAGTGCCGTGACAAAGAGAGATACCGCCAATGATAGTTGAACGTCGCATCAGTCTATTCCTGCTCCTGTTCTGCTTCTCCTTCGGGCTCGCGCACGCGGCCCCCGCGCAAGAACAGCGTGAACGCACGCTCGATGAAATAAAATCCGAAGCTCTCAAGCGTGCCGAAAACGGTATGTACCCTCTGATCGGGCTCGATCCCGCCGATGTTCGCGAGGCCTTTGCTTACATCAAGACCTCGGACAACGACGAATGGGCTGCGGCCTTTAGCGCGGTTGCCGACCGTTACATGGCCCAGGCGAAATCGCTCGAAGCAACCGACCCCGCAAAGGCCAGCGCCACTTACGTCCGCGCGTGGCGGCTTTATTCTTTCGGCCGCTGGCCGGTTCCCTCTTCGCCGGGAAAGCAGCGCGCCTATGCCAAAGCACTCGAAGCCTTTCTCGCGCACGCGCGTTTCATGGACCCGCCGTTCGAGGTCGTTCACATTCCGTTCGAAGGGTCGGAGATTGTCGGCTATCTTCGCCTGCCGAAGAACGCCAAGGGCCCTGTTCCGGTCGTCCTGGCCATCAGCGGCCTCGACAGCCGCAAGGAGGATCTTTCCGAAAATTTCGGCGCCGTCCTGCCCTACGGAATTGGCTTCATCGGCGTGGACTCGCCCGGCACCGGCCAGGCGCCCATCAAAGCCAGTGAAACCTCCGAGCGCATGTTCTCGCGCGTCCTCGATTACTTGCAAACCCGGCCGGAAGTCGACAAAACCCGAATCGGCGTTGATGGCCAAAGCTTCGGCGCTTACTGGGCCACGAAGCTGGCCATCCTCGACCACGCGCGCCTGAAAGCCGTCGTCGCGCAGTCTCCGCCCGCGCACGCTACTTTTCAGAAAGATTTCGTGCAGAACAAAACGCTGGGGAATCGCGAATATCTTTTCGGACTCGGTCCCGCTCTGATGTCCATTTATGAAGGCGCCAAAACGGTTGACGACCTGGCGATGATGCTTCCAAGAATGTCTCTCGTTTCGCAGGGACTCCTCGGGAGACCGATGGCGCCCATGCTCGTTATCGCCGGTGTTTTGGACACCCAGGTCCCTATTTCCGACGCCTATTTGATTCTCAATAGCGGCGACGTTCCCAAGGAAGCCTGGATCAATCCCCAGGGCGGGCACCTCGGCCGCCAGGTGAAAGTCTGGCCCGACCCCGTCATCTTTCGCCAGGTCATCATTCCCTACCTGGTCCGCGCGCTGGAGATTTCGTCCACCAAGTAGGCCAGACTCTCTATCACGCGCCGCTCCGGCAAGTTACAGCCACCGCACGCGTGCCGTGCTAAACTTCCCTTTTCGGAACTATGAAGCGAACGAGGGCACTAGCACTATTTTTTGTTGTTGCGGCGTGCGCTTTCCTGGGCTACCGGTTGTCGCGCCCTCCGCAACCCCCCGGACGCCTCGCATCCCCGCAAGCGACCGCCACGCAGTGTGATCAAAACCTCTGGCAACACGTCTACAATCCTGCTCGGCTTCAAGTCTTGAGCCCCTGCCTTTCGGTCACCGGCGCCGTGGACGAGGTTCGCCAGGAAGCCGACGGCGACTTCCACGTCCGTTTTCGCCTCGACCCGCAGTTTGCATCCCTCCTCAACCAGGCGAACATATCAAGTCAACAAGGCGACCTGGTACTCGAGCCGATATGCCAGGGCAAAGTAACGCAGGCGGACGCTGTCCAACCCTGCAAACCATACGTCGGTCCCCATTTTCAACCGCAGATCGGTCAGCGATACCTAGTCTGGGGCGCCCACGTCAACGATTCTGTCCACGGATGGAACGAATTGCACCCCGTCACTTCCATGCAACCCATCCCATAATCTTCAAGCGGTCGCCTTCGAAGAGCGGGAGTGAGCCGATGCCAACTGTGCTCCCCGCTGGCCCTATTGAATAATAGGAAACAAACGCTGAATCTTCGTTGAATTCCGGAGGTATCCCTGCGACCATCCTAGGTGAACCCAGCTCAACTCTTTCGCAGGAGGAAAAATGCGTAACTTGTTCATTCTAGGGGTACTTATCCTCTTCATGGCGGCCCCGGCATTGGCCCAGGATTACCCCAGGGCCGAAGTATCCGGCGATTACCAATATCTCCGGCTCAATCCAGGGGGCGTGAACTGCCAGGGTGGCGCCGGTTCCGTGGCCGGTAACCTCAATAGCTGGTTCGGTGTAGTGGGCGAATTCGGCGGTTGCAAGATCACCGGTCAACCCTCCGGAACTAGCGCCCACGCGTTGAATTATCTCTTCGGGCCCCGTGTTACCTATCGTTCGTACGGTCGCTTGACCCCATTTGCGCATGTCTTGCTCGGAGGGCAGCGAGACACTTTCAGCCTGAGCGGCGCGGGCTCGGCCTCCACTAACTCCTTCGCGATGGCGCTTGGCGGCGGCGCCGACTACGAGATGAATGCGCACGTCGCCATTCGATTGATCCAAGTCGAGTATTTCTACACCCATTTCGGCGGCAATCGGCAGAATAACGCTCGCATCGAGGCGGGCATCGTCTACCGCTGGAGGCGATAGATAACGTTTCATCCCGGGAAGGGCCCCGCAACCGCGAGGGCCCTTCCTTCATTATTCTTCAGGCTCGCGCAATCCTCCCTCACCTCAGTAGACTCATGCCCCCCTCCCCCCATGTTTTTTGTAAGTGTTCATTCTAAAGATAGTTAAAGTTCTTTGTTTTGTTACACTTTTGCAAGTGTTGATTCTAAAGGGG